>WNGR01007589.1_pt1 | contig 18798 bp, 12 predicted proteins | sample 5407581 | NCBI WGS metagenome assembly WNGR01 (sample SAMN13153383, study PRJNA577476) | soil metagenome | isolation source: 80 cm soil or saprolite under Garry oak tree replicate 2 | place: USA:California | collected 2016-06-15 | reverse complement strand
GACCAGAAGCGCTATGAGGATGCTCTGGCAGTGTATGGGCAAGCTATTCGCATCGAAGGCAACAATGCTCATGCGTATGTTGGTAGAGGAGATGCTCTGCGCTGCCTGCAGAAGTATGATGAAGCTCTGAAGGCATATGAACTGGCTCTTCAGTATGATTCAACTTCTGCTCAGATATATATTGGGAGGGGGGATGTGCTTCAAGCTCTCAGACGCTACGAGGAGGCATTGGCAGCCTATGAACAGGCTATGCAAAGGGGTGCTTCCGATGATATTCAGCTCTCTATAAACATAGGACGTGTGCTCTGTCGCCTTAAGCGCTATCGGCAGGCATTACAGGTCTTTGAAGCAGCCATTCAAATTGAACCCGGCCATGCTATGGCCCATGTAGGAAGGGGAGATGCACTGTATTCCCTCGCACGGTATGATGATGCTCTGGTAGAGTATGATCAGGCCATTGGCCTCGAGCCAGAGAATGCTGATGCCTATACGGGCAAGGGGAATGTGTTCCGCACGCTTGGTCAAAACCAGGAGGCGTTAGAAGCCTACGAGCAGGCCATTGAGTTCGAGATTGATACTGCTGATGCTCATGTAGGCAAAGGAAGTATACTCTACCGTCTCACTCAAACTGAGGAGGCGTTAGTAGCCTATGACCATGCGATGAAAATTGATCCCAAAAACGCTCAGGCCCCCAATAATAAAGGTGATATCTTTCGTGATCTCAAGCGCTACGATGAGGCGCTCGCCATGTACGAGCGAGCTATTCAACTCGATGCTACCTTCATTGCAGCTTACCTTGGTAAGGGAGAAGTCCTCTCCCAACTCAAGCGCTATGAAGAAGCTCTGATCGTCTATGAGCGGGCACTTCAACTCGATTCCAGGAATGCAAGAGCCTGTGCGGGGAAAGCTCTTGCACTCGCTTATCTCAAACGCTATGACAAGACTTTTGAGGCCAGTGAGCAAGCCCTTGCACTCGATCCAGAGAATGCTGATGCCTACGTTGCTAAGGGAGTAGCTCTCTCCCATTTGAAGCGCTATGAGGATGCCCTGGCGGCCTATGAGCAAGCCCTTTCATTCGCTCCCAGGTATGTCGATGCCTATGTTGGCAAGGGGGCTGTTTTGTCTCATTTGAGGCGCAATGAGGAGGCGCTCAGCGCTTTTGAGCAGGCTCTCGCACTTAATCCTGATAACGCCGAGGCCCGTACAGGCCAGGCAAGTGTTCTTGCTGAACTCAAGCGATATGATGAGGCGTTACAGGTCTATCAACGAACAGCTCAACTCGTTCATGATGAGGCAGATCCGCGCAGTGGCATGGGGGATATGCATTATCGTCTCAAGCGCTATGAAGAGGCCCTGGTCTCTTATGAGCAGGCGATTGAACTTGCGCCTCATGATCTCAGTTTGCAGAACAAGAAGGGAAAGGTGCTTCTTGCACTCAAGCGCTATAGAGAGGCACTCTCGACCTATGAGGCGGTTCTCCAACACGATGCTGCCAATGCTCAAGCCTATATAGGCAAAGGGGATGTGCTTCGCCAGTTGAAGCGCTACGAAGATGCATTGTCGCTATATGAGCGGGCCATTCAGCTTGAATCTGCCAACGCTGATGCGTATGTGGGCCAGGGGGATGTGCTCCGTGAGTTGAAGCGATATGATGAGGCTCTCAGAGCATATGAGCAAGCTATTCAGTCTGATCCTAACAGTGCAGAGGCATACGCCGGGAAGGCAGAAGCACTTCGCCGTCTCAAACGCTACCACGAAGCGTCTGATGCTTATGACCTGGCGATAAAGCATGATGCAAGCAGTGCTGCTGTCTATACGGGGAAGGGAAACACTCTGGCCGTTCTCAAGCGCTATGAGGAGGCATTGGCCACCTATAAGCAGGCCCTTCAGTGCGATTCCGGCTATGTTGGTGCCCACATCGGGAAAGGGACAGTTCTGCGGGTGCATAGACGCTATGAAGAGGCCCTGACAGCGTATGAACAAGCTATAGAGCTTGATCCTACGAATGCTCGTGTCTATAGTGGTCAAGGGGATGTGCTCTATGCTCTCAGGTATTATGAGAAGGCGCTCGAAGCATATGAACGAGCTATAGAGCTTGATCCCGACGATGCTCATTCCTACACAGGGAAGGGGAATGCTCTCTATGATCTCGATCGCTATAGTGAAGCACTCGAAGCATGTGAGCAGGCCATTCAACTCAGCCCCAACGAGCCGATCTACCATAGAAACAGGGGGAACATTCTCTGGAAGCTGAAGTATGCTGAAGAAGCGCTCCTCGCATTTGATCGGGCCATTGGGCTTCTTCCCAGTTATGCGAATGCGTTCAATAGTAAAGGAGTTGTTCTACAAGAGCTCAAGCGCTATGAGGAAGCCCTGGCAGCCTACGAGCGTGCAATTGAGCTTGATCCAGGCCAGGGACTCTTTTACTTCAACAAGAGTCGAGTGCTCAAACGCCTTGAGAGGATACCAGAATCGCGGCAGGCTCAGCAAGTAGCTCAACGACTTGGATATAATGTATGATTCGTCTTGAGTTCCTCGTTGTGCATGGAAGGATAATCTAGACTTGAGGTAAACAGTATGGCAGGGGGGATCACCAGGCAGGATAGCAATTATGCGGATGCCTGGTACCGGAAAGGGCTTGCGCATGGAGAACTGGGTGAGTATGTTGAGGCTCTGGCCGCCTTTGAGCGGGCCATTCGACTCGACCGCAAGAATGCCAGTTATCGGAATGGCAAGGGGGATGTGCTCTCCAGTCTGAAGGACTATGGCGGTGCCCTGGAAGCCTACAAGCAAGCTGTGGCTTTGAACCCCAGGGTGTTGCGTTTTCGCATGAATCAGGGAAGTGCCCTCTATAGTCGGGGATATGGAGTCGATGCCCTGAAAGTTTATGACGAAATTATTCAAATCAGGCCTACTTATGCTGACGCCTACTGCTGTAAGGGAAGTATCCTCCATATATTGAAGTTGTACGATGCAGCGCTGATGGCCTACCAGGAAGCCATTGACATTGACCCGCGCAATGCCTTGTTCCATGTCAACAAGGGAAGTGCCCTTCGTGACCTTAAACGGTATGAGGAGGCCCTGGCAGCATATGAACAAGCGATTGCCCTGGATCCGAATGGGGCTGTTTTTCACGTCAACAAAGGGAACGTCCTTCGTGATCTCAAGCGCTATGAGGAAGCCCTGGCTGCTTATGAACTGGGGCTCCAATTGGATCCTAACAATGCCTATGCCTACAATGGCAAAGGGAGCACTTTGTGTGATCTCAAACGCTATCAGGAAGCGCTTGCTGCCATTGAAGAAGCACTTCGACTCAACCCAGGCGAGGCCATCTTTTATAAAAACAGGGGCAGTATCCTCTTCAACCTTAAACGCTATCCAGAGGCGCTGGCGGCTCTTGAGCAGGCAGTGCGGCTTGCACCGAACAACCCTGCTACGCCTTATATTCACACTAGCAAGGGAGTAGTACTGACAGGGCTTGAGCGTTATGACGAGGCGCTAAGCGTGTATGAACATGCCATCGTTCTTGACGGAACTGAACCGCTCTTTTATAAGAACAAGGCACTTGCGCTCCGTGCTGGCAAGCGCTACAAGGAGGCACTTGCTGCCGTTGAAGTAGCTCTGCAACTCGACCGTAATGATGCTGCCGCCTGGCGTAGCGGAGGGAATAACCTGTATGCACTTGGGCGCTACCAGGAAGCGCTTGGAGCTTATGAGCAGGCTATTCTGCTTGATCCCAACTCTGCTGGTGCTCACAACAACAGAGGAAATATCCTCTTTATGCTCAAGAGCTATGAGGTGGCGCTGGCAGCCTACAAGCGGGCAATTGAGCTTGCTCCTGACAATGCGACTATTCACTTCAATCATGGAAATGCTCTGTTTGCTCTCGGAAGCTATGAGGAAGCTCTGGAAGCTTTTGAGCGAGTGATTCAAATCGATCCTGCTATGGCTCATGCTCATAATCGTAAGGGTGAGGTGCTCTCCCGGCGCAAAGAGTATATGGAGGCCCTGGCAGCTTATGAGCAGGCTATCCGGCAGGATGCGAATATGGCTCTTGTTCATAGGAACAAGGGAGATGCGCTCCATGAGCTTGGGCGTGATAGAGAAGCGCTATCAGCCTATAGGCGAGCGATTGAGCTTGCTCCTGACGACAGCAAACCGCACCAGGGTCGAGGAATTGCTTATCATGCTCTTGGAGAGCACGAGAAAGCTCTTGAGGTATACGAACAGGCGCTGCGACTCGAGCCGAAAAATGCCAGCTTCTATGCCGATAAGGGAGATGCACTCTATGAGTTGAAGCGCGACGAGGAGGCGCTGGAAGCCTACGAGCGAGCCATTCAACTGGATGCGAAGAATGCCCAGGCCTATGTCGGCAAAGGGAATATGTTTCAGCGTCTCAGCCAATATGAGGAAGCGCTGGAAGCCTATGAGCGAGCCATTCAACTGGATGCGAAGAATGCCCAGGCCCATGCTGGCAAGGGGAGCATCCTCCACCGTCGTGGTCAATACGATGAAGCGCTAGAAGCCTATGAGCAAGCCATCCAACTCAATCCGAAAAATGCCCATGCTTATAATAGTAAGGGAGAAGTGCTCTATCAGCTGAAGAGCTTTAGTGAGTCCCTGGCGGCTCATGACCAGGCTATCCAGCTGAAAGCCGATGTGGCACTCTTTCATAGGAACAAGGGCAGGACGTTGCGCCGACTCAGGCGTGATGAGGAAGCACTTAGCGCCTATGAGAAAGCCATTCAACTTGATCCAACTTATGCCGATGCGTACAATGGTAAAGGGAATGCTCTGTATGGCCTCAAACGATACCAGGAAGCGCTAGAGGCCCATGATCGAGCTATCCAACTCAATCCCCATGTAGCGATGTATCACAATAACAGGGGGAACGAGCTCTATGGCCTCCGGCGTTATAGAGAGGCGTTAACTGCTTATGAACGAGCTATTCAACTGGATCCCAACTATGCGAATGCCTACGTTGGCAAAGGGAATGCTCTCTATCACCTCAAGAACTATCCGCAGGCACTTCAAATGTATGAGCGGGCGCTTCAAGTTGATTCCACCAATGCTGCTGCCTGGCACGGCAAGGGGGATGCGCTTAAAAGTATGAGACGGCAGGCTGAGGCTGAGCAATGCTACCACAAAGCCAGGCAACTGGGGTATCGCGGGTAGGTCTTGGGGGAGAACCCTTCTTACAGGTTTTCTTGTTCGCACTCTGCGGGTATGTTATCATAGAACTGGCAATTCATCAGCTATTATGCCAGGGGGCGAATACTTGCTACTATAAGATCTGATAATCTCCTATCCCATTCGAGGTGAGCGGTATGGTAAGCGGAAACAGCTACATTGGGAAACAAATTGGCAACTATCGAATAGAAGAAGAACTGGCCAGTGGCGCGTTTGGCCGTGTCTATCGAGGTGTGCATGTGTATCTGACAAATCGGGTGGTTGCGATCAAACTCCTGCACCTTGTGCACCTGGGCTCGCCGCAGGAGCGGGAGAGTTTTCTCCAGGAAGCTCAGTTTCTCGAAATGCTCAAGCACCTGCACATCCTACCCATCCTGGATGTTGGGATAGATGATGGCTTCCCCTACCTGGTGGCTGAGTATGCTGCCAGAGGCTCGCTTCGGAAGCTGCTATTGAGTCGTCCTGACCACCGTTTGCCTATGCAGGAGGCTGTGACCATTCTGACGCAAATCGGAGAGGCACTGCAACAGGCGCATAACCAGAATATTGTGCACCGAGACCTTAAACCTGAAAATATCCTGTTCAATGCCAAAGGTGAAGCACTGCTGGCCGATTTTGGCATTGCAACGGTAATTGCCACAGCGAGTATCAGGGCCGCCACGATTATCGGCACTCCTCCTTACATGGCTCCAGAGCAGTTTCGCGGTCAGATTAGTAAGGAGAGCGACCAGTATGCTCTTGGCTGTATTGCCTATGAACTTGTGACAGGCCATATGCCTTTTGCTGCCACGGATCTAGCCTCCATCATGTATTGCCACTTGATGGAGAATCCGCTTCCACCAACACAGCATAATCCGGCTGTCCCTCCTCATATTGAGCAGGCCATCCTCAAAGCGATGGCGAAAGAACGTATTGCTCGCTATCCTGATGTCACTGCCTTTATTAAGGCACTCGCTGCATTCCCGCCTGCATCTTCATCACCATCGGCCCCGCCTCCAGTCATCAGAACCTCTGAACCTGAGAGCAGGTTGAGCACCAGCCAATCGTATATACATGGGGAGCTACCGACACCAGCACCTTCTCCCTTACCAATTACTGATCCACAGGGGAAGACGAAGGAGCAGTGGCGGGATGAAGGTATTGCCCACTACCGGGCGAGACATTATGCAGAGGCGCTGGCGGCTTATGAAGCGGCTCTGCAATTGGATGCCAACTATGCCAATGCTCATAACGGTAAGGGGATGGCCCTGGAAGGATTAAAGCGCTACCAGGAAGCACTGGCAGCCTATGAGCAGGCCGCCCGGCTTGACCCAACCTACGCCTTTGCCTGGCGCAACAAGGGGGATGCCCTTCTGAAGCTTAAGCGATATCCAGAGGCACTGGCGGCTTATGAGCAGGCTGTCCAGCTGAATCCGAACAATCCTCAAGTCTATAACGGGCAGGGAGTTGCCCTCAGAATGCTCAAGCGCTATGAAGAGTCCCTGACCGCCTATGATAATGCTATTCGACTTGATGCTGGCTATGTTGATGCACATATTGGCAAGGGCCTGGCACTGCGGAGCCTGGATCGCTACGAGGAGGCTCTTGCTGTTCATGAGCGAGTGATTGAGCTTGATCCAAATTATGCTCAAGGCTACAACAGTAAGGGGATTGTGCTGAGGATGCTCAAGCGGTATGGCGAAGCGCTCACCGCCTATGAGCAAGCCATTCAAATTGATTCCAACTACGCTGATGCCTATGTGGGAAAAGGGATGGCTCTGGAGGGGTTGAAGCGCTACCAGGATGCTTTGACTGCCTATGATCAGGCCATTCGACTTGATCCCAGCAGTGCCTCTGCCTGGGATAAAAAAGGGGATATGCTTCTGAGACTTCGGCGCTATCCAGAAGCGCTCTCCGGTTACGAGCAGGCAGTGAAGCTTGAGCCGGGGAATGCGGTCTTTCACAACGATAGGGGAATTGCCCTGGAGGGATTGAGGCGTTACCAGGAAGCCTTGTTCGCCTACGAACGAGCTATTCAACTCGATGCCAACTACGCCTTTGCCTGGCGGAATAAAGGAGATGCACTTCAGAAGCTCAACCGTCCCACCGAGGCCCTGGCTGCCTATGAGCGAGCGATACAATTGAACCCGACCGATGCCAACGCCTATAATGGGAAAGGATCTGTACTCAGTACGCTCGACCGATACGATGAAGCAATCGTGGCTTATGATCGAGCTATTCGCATCGACCCCTCGCATGTGGATGCCCTGATCAGTAAAGGGGTTGCGCTCAGTATGCTTGATCGCTATGACGAGGCTTTGGCCGCTTATGACCGGGCTGTGCGAGTTGACCCGTCCAATAGTGATGCCTACAATGGTAAGGGGTTGGTGCTGGAAGCGATACAGCGCTACTCTGAGGCATTGCAGGCGTATGAGCAGGCGCTGCGGCTTGATTCGATGAATGGAGCTGCCTGGCGCAACAAGGGGGATGCGCTCCAAAAGCTTAAGCGCTACGATGAAGCAATCGTTGCCTATGATCGGGCTATTCAAATTGATCCGGTGAACCATTATGCCTACAATGGGAAAGGGCTGGTGCTGGAGGCGATGCAACGTTACCCAGAAGCACTGCTGGCGTATGAGCAGGCCCTTCTCCTTGATTCCAACTATACCTTTGCCTGGCGGAATAAGGGAGATGTGCTGCTGAGGCTTAAGCGTTTTCAAGAGGGGCTGGCCGCCTACGAACAGGCGTTGAGGCTTGATCCGAACTATGCGGCTGCCTGGCGGAACAAAGGGGAGGCTTTGTATGCTCTCCGGCGCTTTGATGAAGCTCTTATGGCCTACGATCGGGCCATTCGCATTGAGCCGGGGATGGCAGTGTTTCACAATGATCGGGGTATGGCTCTGGAGGCTCTCCGTCGCTTTGATGAGGCCCTTGCTGCCTATGACCAGGCTATTCGCCTGGACTCGAACTATGCCTTTGCCTGGAACAATCGCGGGGATGCTCTTCAGCAGCTTGGGAGGACGAGGGAGGCTCAACAGGCGTATGAGAGGGCAAGACAATTGGGGTTTATGGGGTAGTTACAATGAGTTATGCTACTGCGCGTCAGCGCGGCGCTAATGGTGAAATAAATAAACTGTATCCAGAAGATCGTGCTGTTCATGAGTGGTACCGTTTTGTGCTCTCTTTCCCTCCACACCTGGTGCGCGACTATCTTGAGCGGTTTGGAGTGGGCAATGGTCAACGTGTCCTGGACCCGTTCTGTGGGACAGGAACGGTGCTCGTTGAGTGTAAGAAACTGGGTATCCCCAGCGTAGGGGTTGAGGCAAACCCAATGGCTCACTTTGCCAGCCAGGTAAAAGTAGATTGGAATCTTGACCCCGATGGTCTGGTAGAACATGCCCATCAAGTCGCTGAGGCTGCAATAGCGCAACTTGCATTGGAAGGGATTGAGGATAATCCCTTCTTCCCGGTTGTCCTGAATGACCGCCCGCTCCGAACGCTGGCTCCTGAGAGCCTGAAGCTGCTCTTGACCGACTCAATCAGTCCTTTGCCCTTGCACAAAACGCTCATTCTGCTGGATTGCCTGGAACAGCATCGTGATGAGCGGTACTACCGTCATGAACGACTGGCACTGGCTAAAGCCCTGGTCTACTCTATCAGCAACTTGCACTTTGGCCCGGAGGTTGGGGTTGGTCCTGCTAAACCCGACATGCCAGTCGTCTCCACCTGGCTTGCAAGTGTCCGGGGAATGACTGACGATCTATGCAAAATGCAGAGGATGCAGGACACGCCAGCAGAAGTTCATCTTGCTGATGCCCGGCAGCTTCTTGAGGTTCTGCAACCCAATTCTGTCGATGCCGTAATCACCTCGCCGCCGTATCCGAACGAGAAAGACTATACCCGCACAACCCGTCTTGAATCGGTGCTCCTTGGATTTATCAGCAATAAAGCCGAGTTGCAAGCCCTGAAGCGTGGCCTTGTACGCTCGAACACCCGAGGCGTTTACAAAGGGGATGACGATGACCAATGGGTAGCTGCTCATCCTGAGATACAACGCATTGCCGAGGCTATTGAGGCACGACGCATTGAACTCGGCAAAACATCGGGTTTTGAGCGGCTCTATGCCCGTGTTACCAAACTATACTTTGGTGGTATTGCACGGCATCTTGCAACGCTCCGTACAATTCTGCGTCCTGGTGCTCAACTGGCGTATGTCGTCGGCGACCAGGCGTCCTACTTGCGTATTATGATCCCAACGGGGCAGCTATTGGCGGATATTGCTCAGTCTCTGGGATATGAATTGGTGGGTATTGATTTGTTCCGTACTCGGTTGGCTACAGCGACGAAGGAGCAGTTGAGGGAAGAGGTGGTGGTTTTGAGATGGGTGGGAATGCCACAGGAGCCTGCCCAGATTGTTTCGTTTTGAACTATAGAAACCCATAGTCATACTTTTTGTGTGAAGATGAGGTGATTGGAGTGATGGAATGGCTGATCTTCCCCCTCCGCGAAGGTTGAACCGATATCAACGGATTATGGAGCGCATCTTCTCCTGGTATTATAAAGATGGTGCTCGTGAGGTTGTATTTGAGAGGGAGGACATGGTGCGTGCGGCTCATGAGCTTGGTATTGATCTTCCCAAGAATCTTGGAGATATTCCCTACACCTTCCGTTACCGAGGAATGTTACCTGAGTCAATTCGGGCGAAGGCACCAGAAGGGGAAGATTGGATTATTAGGCCATCAGGTCGTTCACGTTATCGCTTTGTAGCGACTGCAGTGGTGAGTATCGTTCCGAACGAGATGCTGGCTGAGACCAAGGTGCCAGATGCGACACCAGGCGTGATAGAAATGTATGCCTTGGGTGATGAGCAGGCACTTTTGGCTAAGGTGCGATATAACCGCCTGATAGACATATTCACAGGTGTCACATGTTATTCACTACAGAACCACCTGCGCACGACGGTACCAAATATTGGGCAAGTGGAGACAGATGAAATCTATATCGGTATAGATCGAAGAGGGGCGCACTACATCTTTCCAGTTCAGGCGAAAGGTAAAAAAGACAAACTGGGTGTTGTTCAGATTGAGCAAGACTTCGCCCTTTGTGCGGACAAATTCCCCTCGCTTATCTGTCGCCCGATTGCAGCACAATTGATGGATGACGATCTTATTGCGCTGTTTGAGTTTGAGGAGGGAGAGAATGGTGTAAGGCTCTCCTCAGAGAAGCATTATCGGCTGGTGCCATCAGGGGGTATCACATCAGATGATTTAGATATCTATCGTTCACGCTCAATCTAGTTAGGCCAATATAGCTATCTATCAACAAAAGATTAGACGAGGCCGCGGCCTCGTCTAATCTTTTGTTGATAGATACATCCTACACCTTCTCTGCCTCCGCCAGCCTTTCCAACTCCGCCTCCCTGGCATCCAAGGGCAACACCTGGCAGGCATCGGATGGGAACGAGAAGATCACGTTCTGCCCACCATAGTAGTCGCGGGCCTGCTGGCTGGGGACATCGGCTGTCAGCGTCGTGTCGTCGTTCACGCGCACATGAAAGCGGGTGAATGGTCCCAGGAAGGTGCGTAGCTCAATCACACCGGGGATGTGGTTACCGAGACCATTTTCGCCTGCTGATTCACTGGCATTCTGGATCGTGACCTCTTCGGGACGCACAATCACCAGGACGTGGTCGCCATTTTGCATGTCTGGTGTTGGTGGGACATGCAGCGTATAGTTTCCGGCTCGGCAACGTCCCTCAGAGGCCGATTCCAGTATTCCCCTGAAATGGTTGCTGGAGCCAACGAAGGTCGCAGCGAAGACTGTGCGGGGGTTGCTGTAAATCTCCTCTGGATGATCGAGCTGTTCAATCCGACCTTTCGCCATCACAGCGATACGGTCGGAGATTGCCAGTGCCTCTTCCTGGTCGTGAGTGACATAGATAGCGGTCATTTTAAGTTGCTGCTGAATACGGCGGATCTCGTTACGCAGTGTGACGCGCACCTTCGCATCGAGGGCGGAGAGTGGCTCGTCGAGCAAAAGCACTTTGGGTTCTACAGCCAGAGCACGCGCCAGGGCGATACGTTGTTGCTGCCCACCGGATAGCTGATGGGGATAGCTCCGGCCCTTGTCACTCAAGCCAACCAGTTCGAGTAGCTCGGCACAACGCTTCTTGATCTGCTCCCTGGGCAACTTCTTGATGGTCATGCCGAAGGCGACGTTTTGCTCAGCAGTCAGGTGGGGGAAGAGTGCATAGGATTGGAAGACCATACCCATCGGGCGTTTGCTGGCGGAGCGCTCGGTAATATCGTCACCATCGAGCAGAATATTCCCTTCACTTGGTGTCTCGAAACCTGCTACCATACGCAGAATGGTCGTTTTGCCGCATCCACTTGGGCCTAGCAGAGTGAGAAATTCTCCCTGATCGATGGCTAAATTGATATGGTCAACAGCAGCAAGCTGTCCGAAGTATTTTGTGATGCCCTCTAACTCAAGAAATGCCACGGTAAGCTCCTTCTTATTTTGCCGCTACAATGTCCAGTTTGTCCTCTTGTCTTCTACTGACCCCCCCACGTCGCAGGGAGAAGATAATACCAAGGACGCAGATAAGCGTAAACGTGAAGCTCAGTATTGAAAGCGATGCCGCCTTATGTGGTTCGCTCTGTCCCACCTGATTCAGATAGATTGGGAAGGTGTAGATGCCAGAGAGCGCAGCCAGCGTAAATTCGCCCATCACCGTGGAGAAGGTGAGCAGTGCGGCGCTAATCACTCCCGGCCAGATATTGGGCAGGATCACGGTCAGAAAGGTTCTCCACCAGCTACTTCCCAGGCTGTATGCAGCTTCCGTGAGGACAGTCGTGTTGATTGCTCGCAGGCTATTGTCGATGGGACGGTACACGAATGGCAACGAGATAATCACATACGCACAGACCAGTAACGGTGGTGTGTTGACGATGTTGAAGGGGTCATTGCTCAGTATCGGAACCAGCCCAAGAGAGAGTACGTTGATGAGAGGATTGGATGACCCATACACTTCGAGCAGGCCCAATGCCATGATAATGGCTGGGACAGCGAACGGCACCAGGCAGAGGAAATCCATCAACGGTCTCGCCCTGGGCAGGCGTAGTTGCACCCAATACGCTGTTGGCGTGACCAGTACAACGGCAAGAATAGTTGCAGCCAGCGCCAGTTCAAGCGAGAGTGTCAATGTCTGTGAGAAGTCAGGGTCGGTGAAGATATTTTGATACGTCGAAAAACTTATGCCCTTACCACCGGAGAGGCCAAAGGCTAACGTCGCTCCCAGTGGCACAAGAAGGTAGAGCATAACGAGAATGAGGAAGAGTTTATCGATGCCAAAACTTCGACGCGCTGACCGCTCTTTCCTCTGTGCTGGTAGTTCGGATGGTGCATACTTAACATGCATGCTCATATGGCTTCACCTCCCCTGCCATCTGCTGACCCGACGTAACATCGCTGTATAGAGCGAAACTGCTACGAGGAGGACAATAATCATTCCGACGGCGAGTGCATTGCCAAGGCCTATATCGATGTCTACATTGCCGTTCACCACAAAACTGATCAGGATGGGTACCAAGTTGATATTTCCCTGAGCGAGGGCGAAAGCCGTGGCAAACGCTCCGAAAGAGTTAGCGAAGAGCAACATTGTGGCTGCAATCAGCGAAGGCATCAGTATGGGAAGCGCTACTCGTCGCCAATAGGTGAAGGCAGATGCTCCAAGGTTGGTAGCTGCCTCCCGCCACTCGGGTCGGAGAGCGCTCAGGGCGGGAACGGTGATCAGGATCATCAGCGGAAGCTGGAAATAGATGTAGACGATCACCAGGCCCCAGAAATTGTAGATGCTGAAGTTCAGGTCGTACAGGCTGATATGGAACCAATCATGAATAATCACCGTCACAAAACCTGTCACTCCAAGTGTTGCTACCCAGGCAAAAGCGAGTGGCACACCAGCAAAGTTTGCGGCAATGCTGGAGAACCCGATCAAGAAATTTCGTAACCAACTTATGCGTAGATTGTAGACCCCATAGGCTGCAAGGACACCGATGATGGCTCCAACTAAGGCAGTGACAACGGATATGGAAATACTGGTTTGGAAGGCCCGGAGATTACTCGCCTGTGAGAGCACGCGCTGGTAGTTGTTCAGCGTGACCGCTCCTGAATTACTATCAGTGAAACTTCCCTGGATGATGACTAAAGCTGGCAAAAGCTCAAAGAGCAGGCAGAACAATAAAAACGGCACAAGTCCCAGCCAACTCCTGAAGGTATAGCTCCAGCGTATGCCGCGTGATCGCCTGGCTTTGACGGCAGATCCGACTTCACCCGTTGTGGCAGTTGTACCTGCCGTTCCCGCCACCGCCCGTGATTGCATCAGACCACCTCCTGCAAATAAGAGTACGTAGATAGCAAGGGCGCGATAAAGGACGTTGAAGTTTGAGTTGAGTATATCTGGTAAACGGAGGCCGCGTCAATAGAGGACTGCAATCGTCTCTGGAAACGGGTACAGGGCAATGGATTGCCCTGTACCCGTTTCCAGAGACGATTGCAGTCCTGATGCATCGGTTACTGTCCCAGCACCTGTGGGCCCCAATTTTGCGTAACAAGAGTAGATGCAGCGTCCAGCTGAGTAAGATCGGTAACGAACTTGACGTTCTTGTACTGATCTGGCGGGGGCAGTTTGGCCGCCAGGTCGGCTGGTACTTTGCCTGCATCGACCAGTTTCTGATAGCGTGCAGGGTGGGCGTAGCCTTTCAGGTAGAAGAGCTGTCCCTCATCTGAGAAGATGTACTCCATCCATAGGCGGGCTGCGTAGGGATGCGGTGCCGTCTTGTTCACGATGGAGACATAAGGGCCGGCAATTGAAGCATCAGAGAAACATAAGGGCCAGCAATCGAAGCATCAGATGGAATGACGACCTTGATGTTCGGTTTGCTAGCAAGCTGATCGCGGAAGCCCAGGCCCAGGTAGTCCCACATAACGGCGATAGCAACTTCGCCTTTGGTGATATTGGCGATACTTGAGCGAGCGACTGTGAAATTTCCCTGTTTCTTCAACTTGGCAAAGAAGTCGATGCCGGGCTGGATGTTGGCCAGACTACCGCCGTTTGCCAGGGCTGCCGAGTAGACGGCGATAAAGGCGTCATTGGCCTGGCGGGGGTCGCCGTCGATGCCCACCATGTTCTTGTAGGCGGGATTAAGCAGATCCTGGAAACTGGCGGGTGGAGTCTTCACCAGGTCAGTATTGATAATAAATGCCTGGGCACCCCAGTATTCGGTGCACCAGTTGCCACTGGAGTCTTTGAGGTTTGCCTGGATGTCATCCCAGTGGGCATGCTTGTAAGGGGTAACGAGCCCCTGCTGGACAGCCTTGGGACCAAACTTGAAGCCTACATCACCGATGTCACCATGGGGGTGCTTCTTCGAGTTCGTGAACACTTCCAGTTCCTGTGCGGAAGAGTACTCGGCCTCGGCCTGGTAAGCGATGGTCAGTCCATAGTTCTTAGTGTAACCGTCTAGAATGTCCTTGTAGTCGGCCCACTCAGGCGGAATACCAATTGCCTCGAGTTTGCCCTCCTTCTTTGCGTTGGTGGTCAGAGTCTGCATGTCAATCGGACCGGCCATGTTGACAGTTGGAGTGGTGCCGCCACCAGTGTTACTTCCGCATGCTTCAAGGAATGCAGCAAATGCTGCTCCAGAAAGACTGAGGGCACCGGCACGCTTTAAGAAATTACGACGACTGTGTGGGGCGAGGAGTTGACTAAATAGCTCTTGCTCCTGGCTACTCATAAAGGGGTACCTCCATGTGGGATAGTGACGACGATAATACAGATGATGTACTACACAACAAGGTGCAGCAGGATAAAAGTATATGCATGCGCTTAGCTGTCACATAATAGTAATACGTAACAATAAGCTCAATTAATCTCAGGCAGGGCAGAGGGTGTAGAGAAGTCAGATATCCTCAACTGAAGAGGTATCTGAATCGAGTGTAACAGGCGGATAGTATCAAACACAATGTATGAATTGTACATATGCTAAGTACAACTAATAGATATTGTAGACATAAACTGATGCCTTACTCGTCCTTAATAAAATGTGAACCCTTCGTTAAAGATGACTTAACATACTTGTAGTATGATCCTCATTGTAGAGAAGAAAACAATATCAGGCAGGACAGAGGGCATAGCGTCTTACAGGAGCAGATATGTTAGAATATGAGGTATGAGCGAGTATTTTTCTCATACCTCTTCGCACACCGTTCAGTATCTCAAACAGGTGCAAGCCCTCCTCGACCAACTCGATCCCAAAGCTGCACCACAGGCTGTGCTTGTGCCTGGCTCACCAGTACCGCGTGGTGGAATCATTGTATTCCCTGGCTCATTCAATCCGCCGACAAAGGCCCATCTTGCCCTCCTGGAGCAGGCCCAGCAGTTCGCTTCTCATCATGGACTGATGCATGTCTATGCTGCGATAAGCAAACACACTACCGATAAGGAGAAAGTCGAGCGACTGCTGCTGCTTGACCGCATCATCCTACTGCAAACGTTGATGCGAGACCACTTACCAGGGACAGGAATTGTACTCTTTAATCGTGGACTGTACGTCGAACAGGCCGAGGCGATACGCACTGCTTTTCCGGCAGTCACCAGGCTGCTCTTTCTGGTGGGTTTCGATAAAATTGTGCAGATCTTCGACCCGCACTACTATGATAATCGGGATGCTGCCCTCTCTGAACTTTTTGCCCTGGCAGAATTGCTGGTTGCCCCACGAGGGAAGGCAGGAGAGGAAGAGTTGGCTGAACTGTTAGGCAAGCCAGAGAACCAGCAATTCGCCCGCTATGTCCATGCACTTCCCTTCGATAAAGCCTACCGTGATATATCCTCAAGCGAAGTGCGCCAGAACCCTGAAGCCCACCGCGACGTGATCCCACCCGAAGTGCAGCGCTTCATAGAGGAAACGCATGCATATGAGCCACCTGTCCGGCAAGCGGATGGCTCAGTGATTGATTATTATGGGGAACACATCAAAAAGTTGGAGGCTTTGCTCAAAGGTTCATAAGGATTGGGTTGATCGTGCCGCACGATCAACCCAATCCTTATGAACGAGCAATCCGAAAGGTCAATTTACTTGCGCCAATCTGTACGATATCTCCCTCTTTTAATGTACAGCGCCTGGCTAACTTCCCATTGACAAATGTGCCTGTGGCGGAACGGTTATCTTCTAGCTCGTATGTCCCGTCTGGGAGTTGGCGAATAGTGGCATGGAGGCGACTCACAGCCAGGTCTTCCAGGAAAATAGAACAATCGCGGCTGCGTCCTATCGTCATCTCTGGCAGTAGATCAAAGGTACGAAGGCCTCCCTGTACATTCGCAAGGTCTAGTTTAGCAATCGCACTGGCATTAGGATCAGGGGCTTTGCCAATGTGTAGTTCGCGCCCCTTTGACGAGGCCTGCTTAAACGCTCGAGTTGCTTCATGTGCGTAGAAGATAAGTGTGGTGTTCCCAAAGCAAAGCTCATCGCCATCCTGGAGCACTTGCTCTTTAACAGGTTGCCCATTCACAAAGCTATCGCCACTTCCATGATCGTCATGTAGCACATAAGTGCCTACATTACAAATAATACTGGCCTGTATACGATGAACAGCAATATCTTCCAGAAAGATGTCACAATCCCGACTCCGACCGATAGTAGTACATTCATTCCAGAGTTCCATTCGTTTGCCAGCCTGCGATCCTTGTTGAATCACAAGATACGCTGGTGATATTAGCTCCTGTTGATTTTGCGCCATTTCCAACTCTCCCCCAGTAGATAATGAGGTTTTATAAAATAATTCCAACGTGTAGGATATCTGTCATGTTGATATTGTACCCAATGCGTGTAAAATTTTCTCCGGTGTGATAGGCAAGCTACGAATACGTATGCCCAGTGCATCGTAGATGGCATTAGCAATGGCGGGAGCCATACCGTTCGTTGGTACTTCGCCCGCAGATTTCGCACCAAACGGTCCTGTGTACTCGGTATCCTCTACCAGGATCGTCGTCATCTGTGGCATATCCAGCGTAGAGATCAGCTTGTAGTCAACAAACCCTGGATTGCGAACACGTCCCTGCTCATCAAACTTCACTTCTTCGCTCAGTGCATAGCCCAGCGCCATCGTTACTGCTCCCTCCACCTGGCCTGTTGCCAGTGCGGGATTGATCGCCTTGCCCAGGTCGAGTGCATTGATGGCTCTGGTCACACGTACCTGGCCTGTCTCAATGTCCACCTCAACTTCCACAAACTGAGCGAAGAACGGGGCTGGAGAATCATCTGTCCAGAAATCGCCTTTTGCCATGATCTGCTGGCGATGCCTGCCATAGAGTGTCTCGTTTGCAATGTCTGCTACTGTGAGGTTGCCAGGCCCCTTTGGTGTATAAATAACTCCATCGATAATGCTCATATCTTCGGGTGAACAATCAAGCATATCACCTGCGACATCCAATATCTGCTGCCGCACCCGCTCCGCCGCAACCTTCACACCACCACCACTGATATAGGTGGTGCTGGAAGCATACGAACCATAGTCAAAGACGCTAGAGTCAGTATCGGCTGAGTGCATGATGATCTTGTCCAGACCCACACCCAATGCCTCCGCCGCAATCTGCGCCAGAATGGTATCGCTCCCTTGTCCGATATCGGTGGCACCCGTCATCACATTGAAGGAACCATCTTCGTTGAGCTTGATCGAGGCTCCCCCCAATTCAAAACTGGCAACACCGCTCCCCTGCATTGCTGTTGCCATCCCACGTCCCCGTCGGATAGGCTTGCCATCGCCACGGTCAAATAGCTCAAACCAGCCAAAAACCGCCGCGCCACGCTCCAGGCATTCTGGCAGACCACATGAACGGAACTGGCGTTTTGAGCGTAGCACTCCATCCACTTCCTCCACATCAATCGGGTCCCAATCACCTTTTTGCACATGGTTCTTGCGCCGAAATTCCAGTGGATCCATATTTAGACGATGAGCAATCTCATCAATATGTGACTCCAGGGCAAAGAACCCTTGTGGAGCACCATAGCCACGCATTGCACCGGTGATAGGCAGATTGGTATAGATGGCATCAGCGCGGAAGTGATAGGCTTTGGTGCGGTAGAGACAGAGGGTTTTGTGTCCCGTGCTGCGTGTGACTGTAAAGCTGTGGGTACCGTATGCGCCTGCATTGCCGATAGAGTGCATGGAGATGGCAACTAGCGTCCCATCCTGTTTCACGCCACTGCGCATGCGCATAATCATTGGGTGGCGGAAACGTCCGGCAGTAAACTCCTCCTGGCGACTGTACTCGATGCGCACGGGTTGGCGTGTCTTCAGCGCAAGGATGCCAGCAACCGGCTCCAATACCATCTCCTGTTTGCTGCCGAAGCCCCCGCCTACACGTGGCTTGACGACACGTACTCGCGAGATAGGCAATTGGAGCACAGCAGCAAGCTGACGACGTGTATGATAGGGAACCTGTGTGCTGCTGACTACTATCAAGCGTTCATATGCATCGAGGTAGGCGACGCAGACGTGTGGCTCCAGCACGGCATGTGAAATGTAAGGAACCCTATATTCTCCTTCAAAGATGATGTCAGCTTCACG
>WNGR01017709.1_pt1 | contig 18802 bp, 16 predicted proteins | sample 5407581 | NCBI WGS metagenome assembly WNGR01 (sample SAMN13153383, study PRJNA577476) | soil metagenome | isolation source: 80 cm soil or saprolite under Garry oak tree replicate 2 | place: USA:California | collected 2016-06-15 | reverse complement strand
ATCCTCCAGACGGCAGACGACGTCGCGCCGCGACTCACACATTTCGGTGCGCTGTTCATCGGTGCCAGCTCGGCGGAGGTGTTGGGGGATTACGGCGCGGGGCCGAATCACGTGCTTCCGACGGCAGGATCCGCGCGGTCGCGGGGCGGCTTATCGGTCTACACGTTCCTGCGCGTCCGCACTTGGCTGCGCATCGACGACGCCAGCGCGGCGCGGCCGCTCGTCGAGGACGCCGCGTGGTTCGGCCGGTTGGAGGGGCTCGAAGCCCACGCGCGCTCGGCCGAGCGGCGGTTGGATTGAGCGGGCGGCCCCACTTCGGTTAGCTTCCACTCGGGTCCCCTCTCGGAGCACCGATGGCTGTCCGTCGCTGCCTATTGTTCGCTCTCGTCGTCCTTCCGACAATCCTCGCGTCACAGCGTACGCAGAAACCGGCCCTGCACGGGCGGCATTGGGTCGCCATCACGGGCAAACCGCTCGGCGCGGAAGCGGGCGCGATGATGTTTCAGAAGGGCGGCAACGCGGTGGACGCCGCGTGCGCGATGCTCGCGGCCGTGACGACGATGTGGGACGTGCTGTCATGGGGTGGAGAAACTCAGGCTCTGATCTACAATCCGAGAGCAAAGAAGGTCATCGCCGTCAACGCCCTCGGGGTGGCACCAACCGGCGCGACGGCTGACTTCTACCGCTCCAAAGGCATGCGGTTTCCGCCCGAGTATGGTCCGCTCGCGGCGATCACACCCGGTACACCCGGTGGGCTGATGGTGATGCTCGCGGAATACGGAAAGTTGAGTCTGCGGGAGGTACTCGAGCCGGCGATCCGCATGGCGGATGGCTATCCAATCGAAGAGGAGACGGCGAACTCGATCGAGCGCAACAAAGGCTGGCTCAAACAGTGGCGCTACTCTCGCGCCGTCATGCTGCCACATGCCGGCGAGGCGCGGGAAGCCCCGGAGGCAGGCGAGATCTTTCGGCAGCCTGAGCTCGCGGCGACGCTCCGCAAGCTGGTAGAGGCCGAGCAGGACGCACTGCGCCGCGGCAAGAACCGGCACGACGCGATCATGGCCGCGTACGACCGGTTTTATCGCGGTGATATCGCCGTGGAATTCGTGCGGGGGCTCCAAGAGGAAGGAGGCCTCGTCACATTGTCGGACCTGGCCAACTGGCGCGTCAAAATAGAAGAGCCAGTAATGACACAGTATCGCGGCATCGAGGTCTACAAGCTCCCGCAGTGGTCGCAGGGCCCCGCCATGCTGCAGGCGCTGAACATCCTCGAAGGCTTCGATCTCAAGGCGATGGGCTACAACAGCACGCGCTACATCCACACGCTCTACCAGGCGATGAGCCTGGCGTTCGCCGATCGCGACTTCTATTACGGCGACCCGGCGTTTCCGCCGGAGGAGCCGATGCGGGGCTTGCTCTCCAAGGAGTACGCGCGCCAGCGCGCGCAGACGATCAATCCCGATCGCAACGATCCTGACATCAAACCAGGCGATCCGTATCCTTTCCAGGGCGGCACCAACCCATTTCTGCCGCTGCTCCAGCGATGGTCCCCGCGCCCGGTAACGACCTCCGAAGGGGGCGATGACGCCGCCGCGCTCGCCGCGTTCGATGAGGCGTTTCGCCGCGGGACCACATCGATCGAAGCGGCAGACACATCGGGTTGGGTGGTCTCGGTGACGCCGTCGGGCGGCTGGATTCCAGCGGTGATCGCAGGCCATACGGGCATCGGGGTGAGCCAGCGCGCGCAGCAATTCGTGGTCGACAGCGCGGACAATCCCTTCAACGTGATCGTGCCCGGCAAGCGGCCGCGCGTGACGTTGACGCCGAGTCTGGCGATGAAGGATGGCAAGCCATTCCTGGCGTTCGCGGTGCAGGGTGGCGACACGCAGGATCAAAACCTGCTCCAGTTTTTCTTGAACTTCGTCGAATTCGGGATGGATGTGCAGCAGGCCGTCGAAGCCGCCAACATCACGAGCTATCAAATGCGCAACTCGTTCGGTGACCATAAGACGGAGCCAGGCCGGTTGACGCTGCGTGAAGACACTCCGTCATGGACTCGGCAGGAGCTGCGGCGGATGGGTTACCGGCTCGAGTTCGACGACAGAACGTCCGGGCCGATAAACGCCATCTTCTTTGATTGGAAGCATGGGTCGTTCTGGGGCGGGTCATCCAATCACGGTGAGGATTACGGCATCGCGTGGTGATTGCGCCCTAATCCCGGCACGCGGCGGTGTCATGTAGGGGCGCAGCATGCTGCGCCCCTACTTTTTCATCGGCCCGTCCCAACTACCTCCCGTTTCGTCTCCGGTTCGCGCAGCCCGAGCGAGCGCTCGATCTCGCGCGTGATGTGCATCGAGCAGAACTTCGGCCCGCACATCGCGCAAAACTCCGCGCTCTTGAAGTACTCGGCCGGCAGCGCCTCGTCGTGCAGCTCCCGTGCGCGCGCGGGATCGAGCGCGAGGCGGAACTGCTCATTCCAGTCGAACGCGTAGCGCGCGCGTGACAGCGCGTCGTCGCGCTCGGTCGCGCCGGGACGCCGGCGCGCGATGTTGGCCGCGTGTGCCGCGATCTTGTACGCGATCACGCCCTCGCGGACTTCCTCGGCGTTCGGCAAGCCGAGATGCTCCTTGCGGGTCACGTAGCAGAGCATGTCGGCGCCGAACCAACCGATCATCGCCGCGCCGATCGCCGAGGTGATGTGGTCGTAGCCGGGCGCCACGTCAGTGACGAGCGGGCCCAGCGTGTAGAACGGCGCCTCGTGACACAGCTCCTTCTCGAGCCGCACGTTCACCTCGATCTGATGCATCGGGATGTGCCCGGGCCCCTCGATCATCACCTGCACGTCTTGCTTCCACGCGCGTTCCGTCAGCTCGCCGAGCACGGTGAGTTCCGCGAGCTGCGCCTTGTCGGTCGCATCGGCGATCGAGCCGGGCCGCAGCCCGTCGCCCAGCGACAGTGTGACGTCGTACTCGCGCGCGATGTCGAGCAGCCGGTCGTAGTGCTCGTACAGCGGATTCTGCTTGCCATGCTGCGTCATCCAGTACGCCATCAAAGAACCGCCTCGACTCACGATGCCGGTAACGCGTCCGAGGGCGAGACCGACGTGCTCGCGCAGAATTCCTGCGTGGACGGTGACATAGTCCACGCCTTGTTTTGCCTGATGCTCGATGTTGTGGAGAATGTCGTCGGCGGTCAGCGTCGTAACGTCCCCGGCCGCTTCGATCGCTTGATAGATCGGGACGGTACCGATTGGGACGGGCGCGGCCGCGATGATGGCCTCGCGAATCGCGTCGATGTTGCCGCCCGTCGACAGGTCCATCACGGTATCGGCGCCGTAGTGCACCGCATGGTGCAGCTTCTCGAGCTCGCCCTCGATGTCCGACTCGACGGCGGAGTTGCCGATGTTGGCGTTGATCTTCACGCTGGCGACTTTGCCGATCGCCATGGGATCGAGCCGTTGGGCCAGGTGATTGACGTTGGCCGGAATGATGAGCCGGCCAATGGCGACTTCGTCGCGAATCGTCTCCGGCGGGAGACTTTCCCGCTCGGCGACGCGCTGCATCTCGGGAGTGATAGTGCCCTGACGGGCGAAGAACATCTGGGTGCGGCAGGTCATACTGAACTCCCTTCGCCGGTACGAACCGGATCAGGTGATGAGGGTGTGATCTCAGCCCACGGCACCGTGCCGGGGCACCCCTGTCGATGACTGAATGTAACCTGGGCTAAACCTCGCGCGGGCGTGGCGGTCCGTAACGCTCCGTGGGCTTGTGATTCTTTTCCCATTCCGCCCGGTACGCGAACGGGTCGAGCCCGGTCGGCTGGTCCAGCGCGAGAATGCCATCCAGATGGTCGAGCTCGTGCTGCAGCAGCTCCGCCATCGGTCCGTCGAGGTCCATCGTCACCACTGTGCCCTTCATGTCGATATAGCGGAGCGTCGCGCGGTAGGCTCGATTGACCCGGACCAACAGGTTCGGGAACGAAAAGCAGTCGTCCCACACGTGAAAATCCTCCGCCCCGACGTCCGTAATCTCCGGATTGACCATGCAGGCCCGGAATTTCCCGACTTCGACCAGGACGACACGCACGGGCGCGCCGATCTGCGGGGCGGCCAGCGCACGGCCCATGTCGTATTTCTTACGGGCGGCGCGGAGCGTGTCCCGCAAATCGTCCGAAAGCAGCCGCACCGCCGGCGATTTGGGATCTTCCACCGGGGTGCAGCGAACCCGCAGAATCGGGTCACCGAGCTGGCGAATGCGTCGGACTGCCATGTGGGCGCGCCAAAATTGCCCCTTTCGGGCCGTCATGCAACCACCCTCTAGCCGTATAGCCGCCTAGCCCCTTAGTCTCTTAGCCCCTATGTCGTTAGCGGGCGTCGTCCTGGCAGCTGGCCGGTCAGCCCGGATGGGGTCTCCCAAGGCCCTGTTGGACTTCCTCGGACTGCCCTTCGTCGTGCGGATCCTGGAGGCCTTGGAGGCCCTCGAGATCAAAACACGAGTCGTGGTGCTCGGACCCGACGCACCTCGGATCCAGCCTGCGATCGCCGCCCACGACTGCATGATCGTGGAGAATCCTGAGCCCGAAACCGGGCCCATCGCCTCGCTGCGCGGCGCCCTGCGCGCGCTGCAGCCGCTCCAACCGAGCGCCGTGCTCGTCTGGCCCGTCGATCTCCCGCACGTGCGAGTCGCCACGGTGGAGCGGGTGCTCGAGGCGCACCGCCGAACGGGGTCGGCCGTGGTGGTTCCGACCTTCGCCGAGCGTCGCGGGCATCCCGTCATTTGGGGAGCGACGCTATTCGGCGACCTGCTGGACGACCCGGACGCGACCCGCGAGGGTGCGCGGGCTGTCCTCCACAGGCATGAGCGGGAGGTAATGGGCGTTCCCGTGGACGATCCAGCGGTGATAGACCAGGTCAATACGCCGGAGGACTATGAGCGCCTCGTCCGAGAGTGGAATCGAGACATCTACTAGCGGAATCCCGACAAAGTTATTAGGATACCGGAACTGTATGTCTGTGAACGACTTCGAGGAGCCCAATGACCAGTATTGAAGCCCACGTCCAGCAACCGTACAAGTACGGCTTCGTCACCGACATCGAATCCGAGGTCGTGCCGGCCGGCTTGAGCGAGGACGTCATCCGGCTGATTTCCGCCAAAAAGGGCGAGCCGGCGTGGATGCTGGAGTGGCGCCTGAAGGCGTATCGCAACTGGCTCAAGATGAGCGAGCCGCACTGGCCCAACGTGAAGTACGGGCCGATCGACTACCAGGCGATCAGCTACTACGCCGCCCCCAAGCAGCGGCCCACGCTCGACTCGCTCGAACAGGTCGATCCGAAGCTCGTCGCGACGTTCGAGAAGCTCGGCATCCCGATCGAGGAGCAGAAGCGCCTGACGGGCGTCGCGGTCGATGCGGTATTCGACAGCGTCTCCGTGGCGACGACGTTCCAGGCCGAGCTCGCGAAGTACGGCGTGATCTTCTGTCCGATCTCGCAGGCGATTCGCGAGCATGCTGACCTCGTCCAGCAGTATCTCGGCACGGTCGTCCCGCATAACGACAACTTCTTCGCGGCGTTGAACACCGCGGTATTCACCGATGGCTCTTTCGTCTATGTGCCAAAGGGCGTGCGGTGTCCGCTGGAGCTGTCGACCTACTTCCGCATCAACGCGTCATCCACCGGCCAATTCGAGCGGACGCTCATCATCGCCGACGAAGGCAGCTACGTCAGCTATCTCGAAGGCTGCTCGGCGCCGATGCGCGACGAGAACCAGCTGCACGCGGCCGTCGTCGAGCTGGTCGCGCTCGAGCGGGCGACGATCAAGTACTCGACGATTCAGAACTGGTATCCGGGCGACGAGGAAGGCAAAGGCGGGATCTACAACTTCGTCACCAAGCGCGGCAAGTGCGCCGGTGCGAGCTCCAAGATCTCGTGGACGCAGGTCGAGACCGGCTCGGCGATCACGTGGAAATATCCCGGCTGCATCCTCCAGGGTGACAGCTCGATCGGCGAGTTCTACTCGGTGGCGGTGACGAGTCACAAGCAGCAGGCCGATACCGGCACCAAGATGATTCACCTCGGCAAGAACACGCGCTCGACGATCGTGTCGAAAGGCATTTCGGCGGGCCGCGGGCAGAACACGTATCGAGGGTTAGTGAAGATCATGAAGGGCGCCGAGGGCGCGCGAAACTATTCGCAGTGCGACTCGATGCTGATCGGCGACAAGTGCGGCGCGCACACCTTCCCGTACATCGACGTCCGCAACAGCACGGCGATCATGGAGCACGAGGCGTCGACGTCGAAGATCGGCGAGGATCAGATCTTTTATCTGCGCCAGCGCGGCCTCTCGTCCGAGGACGCCGTGTCGATGATCGTCAACGGTTTCTGCAAGGAAGTGTTCAAGGAGCTGCCGATGGAATTCGCCGTCGAAGCGACGCGGCTGCTCGGAATCAGCCTGGAGGGAAGTGTCGGGTGAAAAAGGGAAACGTGTTGCTCGCGGTCAAAGGTCTGCGCGTCGCCGTCGCCGGCAACGAGATCCTCAAAGGCGTCGACGTCACCATTCGCGACGGGGAAGTCCACGCGATCATGGGACCGAATGGGTCGGGCAAGAGCACGCTCGCCCAGGTGCTTGCCGGTCATCCGGCGTACACCGTGCTCGCCGGGACCGTGACCTACCAGGGCAAAAATGTCCTCGACATGAAACCGGAGGAGCGTGCGCGCGCCGGCGTCTTCCTCGCGTTCCAGTATCCCGTCGAGATTCGCGGCATCACGAATTCCTATTTCCTGCGGTCGGCGCTGAACGCGCTGCGCCGGGAGCGCGGGGAAGCGGAGCTCGATCCGATCGACTTCCTCCAGTTTCTCGAACAGAAGCTCAAGGCCATCGGCTTGGACGACTCGATGATGAACCGTCCGGTCAACGAAGGGTTCTCGGGCGGAGAGAAAAAGCGCAACGAGATCCTCCAGCTCGCCGTGCTCGAGCCGCGCCTCGCGATCCTCGACGAGACCGACTCGGGGCTCGATATCGATGCGCTCAAGACCGTCGCGCAGGCGGTCAACCAGCTGACGATGGCAGTGAAAACAGGCTCCGTAGAACGGCTCGTCGGCTCCTACCACGCGTGGGCGTCGAATGGCGCGTCCCGCGCTCCGGCCTGGCTCACCGAGCTGCGCGCCGGCGGCATCGCCCGCTTCGGCGACCTGGGGTTTCCGAACATGAAGCAGGAGGCGTGGCGCTTTACGAGCGTCGCGCCGATTGCCGAGGGAACGTTCGCGCTGGCGAAGGCGCCGACGCGCGTCCCCACGCTCGACGACATCCGCCCCTTCTTGTTGCTCGAGGCTGGACCCCGTCTTGTTTTTGTTGACGGTTTTTTTCAACGCTCTCTCTCGACGCCTTTCCTCGACGATGTTCAAAGCCTTGCCCACGTCGTGACCCATCGACAGGATCTCGTGCGCCAGCATCTCGGCCAGTATGTCGCAACGCAGGACCGGCCGTTCGCCGCGCTGAATACCGCGTTCGTGAGCGACGGCGCGTTTGTGCACGTGCCGGCCAAGGCGACGATCGCTGAGCCGATCCAGCTGCTGTTTCTGGCCACCGGCAACCAGGTTGTCACGCATCCGCGCAACCTCATCGTGATCGAGCGGGAAGCCCGTGCGGCGATCGTCGAGACGTACGCCTCGCTGGCGCAGGACGTTTACTGGACGAACGCGGTCACGGAAATCAGCGCCGGCGACGGTGCGCGCGTCGATTTCCATCGCGTCCAGCGCGAAAGCTCTCGAGCGTATCACGTCGCCGCGACGCAGACGCATCAGGGTCGCGACAGCACCGTCAATTTCCACGCGGTGGCATTCGGAGGCGCCCTGGCGCGTCACGATATCGGCGCAGTGATGGCGGGTCCGGGTGGCAGGCTAATCCTGAACGGCCTGTACCTGCTCGACGGCGCGCAGCACGCCGACCATCACACCAAGATCGATCACGCCGCGGACCACTGTGACAGCCACGAATACTTCAACGGCGTGCTCGACGGCCGCTCGCGCGGCGTCTTCACCGGGCGCATCATCGTCCGCCCCGGCGCGCAGAAGACCGATTCGAAGCAGACCAACAACAACCTGCTGCTCTCGGGCGAAGCGCACGCCGACAGCCAACCGCAGCTCGAGATCTACGCCGACGATGTGAAGTGCACGCATGGCTCGACGGTGGGACCGCTCGATCCGCGCGCGCTCTTCTATCTGTGCAGCCGCGGCGTCGGCGAAGACGACGCGCGGCGACTGCTGACCTACGGCTTCGCCGCCGAGATTCTTGGCCGCATGGAGGTCGCGCCGCTGCGCGCGCAGCTCGACGCCATCGTGCGGGGTCGCCTGGCGCAGCCATGAGCGACCTCGGCGACCTGTATCAGCAGGTCATTCTCGATCACAATCGCAATCCCCGGAACTTCAAGCGCCTGGAAGCGGCGAACCGCACCGCCGAGGGCAACAACCCGCTGTGTGGCGACCGCATTCAGCTGTACGTCCAGCTCGACGGCGACGCGATCCGCGACATCGGCTTTCAGATGCCCCAGGGATCGGGGTGCGCGATCTCGAAGGCGTCGGCGTCGCTGATGACGGAGGCGGTGAAGGGCAAACCGGTGAAGGACGCGGAGACGATGTTCGCAGCCTTCCGCGACATGCTGGCCGGCGGCGCGAACGCACCGGGGAAGCTCGCGGCGTTTTCCGGCGTGCGCGCGTTTCCGAGCCGTATCAAGTGTGCGAACCTCGCCTGGCACGCGCTGCACGCCGCGTTGCAGAACCAGGCTGAGCCCGTGACCACCGAGTCGGCCAAAGACTTCTGATGCTCGACACCGCCAGGATCCGCTCCGACTTCCCGATTCTCGCGCACAAAGAGAACGGCCAGCGGCTCGTCTACCTCGATAACGCCGCCACCAGTCAGAAGCCGCGGAAGGTCATCGACGCGATCGTGCACTACTACAACTTCCACAATGCCAACGTGCATCGCGGCGCCTACGCGCTGGCGGTCGAGGCGACCGAGGCGTATGAGGCGGCCAGAACGGCCGTGGCCCGGTTCGTGAATGCCTGGGCGCGCGAGGGCGTGGTTTTCACCCGCGGCACGACCGAGTCCATCAACCTCGTTGCGGCGTCGTGGGGCCGGACCAACGTCAAAGGCGGTGACACCGTGGTGGTCACCGCCATGGATCACCACTCGAACATCGTTCCGTGGCAGATCCTGTGTCAGGAAAAGGGCGCCACCCTGCGGATGGTGGAGATCACCCGGGACGGGCGTATCGATTTGGCCGACTTCGGGCGGGCCCTCGAGGCGAAGCCCAAGATTGTCGCCTTTCCTTATGTCTCGAATTCGCTCGGGACCGTGAATCCCGCCGCCCAGCTCAGCAAACTGGCCCATGCGGCGGGGGCGGTGACCGTCGTAGACGGGGCGCAGTCCAGCCCGCACCTCCGGGTGGACGTCCAGGCGCTCGACTGCGACTTCTATGCGTTGTCCGGCCACAAGATGCTCGGCCCCATGGGAAGCGGTGCCCTGGTCGCCAAGCCGGCGCTGCTCGAGGCGATGCCCCCCTACCACGGTGGCGGCGAGATGATCGAGCGAGTGTGGGACGACCGGTCGAGCTGGAACAAAATCCCCCACAAGTTCGAGGGTGGGACGCCCAACGTGGAGGCGGCCGTCGGGTTGGGGGCCGGCATCGCCTATCTCGAGATCGAAGGCGTCACGATCTACGGACCGCGCGATCACCGCGCGGGCGTCGTGCCGTTCACGTACGGCGACATTCACCCGCACGACTTGGCAACGATCCTGGACAAGGACGGCGTCTGCATTCGCGCCGGCCATCACTGCACGCAGCCGCTGATGCGCCGGCTCGGCGTCGCCGCCACCGCGCGGGCGTCCTTCTACATCTATAATGACGTCGACGACATCGACGCCCTCGTTACGGCGGTGCGCAAAGCGGGTGAGTTGTTCGGCGTACCAGCCTAGCCGCCCTTCCCCCTTCCCCCGTCCCCCGTCCCCTTTAGCTTGTGGGGGCCATGGCTGATCCCGTCATCGTTGATCGCGTCACCAAGCGCTTCGCGGGACATACTGCGGTTGATGCGCTTTCGCTGAGCGTCCCGTCCGGCATCATCTACGGCTTGCTCGGCCCGAACGGCGCCGGGAAAACCACCACGCTGCGCATGATCATGGACATCTACGAGCCGGATTCCGGCACGGTGCGATTGTTCGATCAGGTCGGCGGTGGGCGCACGAATTCCGCCCGGATCGGATATCTGCCCGAGGAGCGCGGGCTGTATCCGCGCATGCGCGTCCTCGACGTGCTCGTGTTTCTCGCGGAAGCAAAAGGGGTATCGCGCCGCAGCGCGCGAGCCAAGGCGATCGAGTGGCTGGAGCGGCTCGGGCTGTCCGACTGGCGGATGCGCAAGGTTTCCGATCTGTCCAAGGGCATGCAACAGAAGGTTCAGTTCATTTCCACCGTGCTGCACGATCCCGATCTGGTGATTCTCGACGAACCGTTCTCCGGGCTCGATCCTGTGAACTCGCAGGTGCTGCGCGACACCGTCGTCGACTATCGGCGGCGCGGCAAGACCGTGCTGTTTTCGACGCACATCATGGAGCATGCGGAGAAGCTGTGCGACCGGCTGTGCATCATCGCGCGCGGCAAAAAGCTGATCGATGGAACGCTGGCCGAGGTGAAGGGCACGCACGGCGGCAAGCATGTGATCGTGGCGTTCGATGGCAATCAGGGGAACGCGCGCCAGATCTTCGCGGACCGGCGGCTGGTGGCCAAGATCCAGGATTTCGGCCAGCAGGCGGAGCTCGAGCTCGCGCCGGGGGCCGACGCCCAGGAGGTCCTCAAGGCGCTCGTCGATTCCGGCGCCCGCCTCGCGCGGTTCGAGCTGGCGAGTCCCTCACTGCACAAGATCTTCGTGGACCTCGTCGGCCCGGAGGCCGCGACGGCGGCAGCGACCGGCGGCGGCAACGGAGGCTCCCGTGCATAAAGTCTGGGCGGTCATTCGCCGCGAGTTCGTCGAGCGCGTGCGCACCAAGTGGTTCTGGGTTTCGGCGATCCTGGGGCCCGTGCTCTTCGCCGGGATCATCGTCTTCCAGATCGTCCAGTCGATGGGCGGAGCGGTCCGCAACGTCGCCGTCGTGGATTCGACCACCGGGGGATTGGGCAACCGCGTGCTCGACGCGTTGTCAGCGAGTGGCTCATTCCGCGCTACCCTCGTGCCGGCTGGTCCGGCTGTCATCGATTCGCTGAAGGATGAGGTGGAGGCGAAACACCTCAACGGTTTCTTGATCGTCTCGAACGACCTCGTGGAGACTGGCCGGGCGGAGTACCAGGCATCGAATCTCGGGATGCAGACGATTGAGAACCTGCAGCGCACGCTGGGACGTCTGGTCGTCAAGGAGCGGCTCGAGCAGAAGGGCGTGAATCCGGGCGTGGTGGACTGGGCACAGATTCGAATCACGTTGGACCAGAAGAAGTGTGGCCGTGCGGGATGTGTCGCGGAGAGCGCGGCACAATCGTTCTTCGTCGCTTACCTCATGGCGATTTTGCTGTTCATGGCGATCCTGCTCTATGGCGTGAACGTGATGAGCTCGGTCTTGGAAGAGAAAACGACGCGCATTGTTGAAGTCGTCGTGTCGTCGGTGCGACCGTTCCAGCTGATGCTCGGCAAGATTTTTGGGGCCGGTTCCGTTTCCTTCTTCCAATTTGTGATCTGGGGTGTTTCAGCGCGCGTCCTGCTGTTGCTGCGTGGTCCGATCGCCCGGGCGTTGGGGGCGGATCCCGCCGCGGCGCAGACGATGGTGTTGCCACACATCCCCGCTTCCACCCTGGCCGTGTTCATCGCATTCTTCCTCGGGGGCTTTCTGCTTTACTCGGCGATGTTCGCGGCGGTGGGCGCGATGTCGAGCAATGAGCAGGAGGCGCGCCAGGCGCAGCAACCGGTGACGTACCTGCTAATGATTTCTTACCTCTCGATTCTGGGACTGACGAACGATCCCAACTCGACGTTCGCGCGGACGCTCTCGCTCGTGCCATTCACCACGCCGATCGCGACGCCAGTCCGGTGGACAGCCGGCAGTATGCCGACGTGGGAGCTGGTGATGTCGCTGGTAATACTCGCGATTGCGATCGTGGGTGTGACGTGGGTCGCCTCACGGATCTATCGGGTTGGGATCCTGATGACAGGAAAGCGGCCGAATTTGAAGGAACTGGTGAGGTGGGTCAGAACTGCCTGACGGACTAGGACAGGCAAAGACTAGGCCACAGACGCACCGCGGTCTCGAGTTAACGGGGTACGGGTTGAGATGAAATGATTCGGTCATTGTGCCGTTCTCGATTACCCTCCTGAAATGCCGAATCACCACACACTAAAAGCGTGGCAGCATGCCGAGAGGCTCGCCGTTGAGTGCTCGAAGGTCGCCCAGCGATTTCCGGACTTCGAGCAAGGGCGACTCGCCGATCAACTTCGTAGAGCCTCCTACAGCGTCCCATTGAACATTGCTGAAGGATCGACCCGAAGGGGTACGAGAGACTATCGAAGGTTTCTCGACACGGCTTGGGGGTCACTCGCCGAGGTGCAGACTGCGCTTACCATGGCCCGTGATATTGGCTATCTGAGGCCAGCTGAGTACGGACGCCTGGAGGCCCTCGCAACGGAAACGAGTAAGACACTGTTTGGATTGCTACGAAAGATCAGCCAGGCTGTCGATCGTCCCAAACCCCGTTGACTGTGGCCCGCGGCTGCGTCTGTGGCCTAGCCGTTGCCGGTCCTCGCTTTGTAGTTTCTCTCCATGTCTGACTTTGACGTCATCGTTGTTGGGGGTGGTCATGCTGGCACTGAGGCCGCCGCTATGTCGGCGCGCCTCGGCGTCAAGACTCTGCTGCTCACGTCCGTCTTGGACACGATCGGGCAGATGTCCTGCAATCCCGCCATCGGTGGGATTGCGAAGGGTACCGTCGTCCGCGAGGTCGACGCCCTCGGCGGTCTCATGGGCCGCGCGGCCGATCGCGCAACGATCCAGTTCCGCATGCTCAATCGCTCCAAGGGTCCCGCCGTCTGGGCGCCGCGCGCGCAGTGCGACCGTACCCTGTATCGCCGCGCGGTGCGCTCGCTCCTCGAGCAGTTTCCTGCCCTCGAGCTGTCGCAGGGCATGGTCACAAACCTGCTCTTCGATTCCCACTGCACACGGATCACCGGGGTCGAGACGGGAGACGGACGCCGTTTCACGGCGCGAGCCGTCATCATCACTGCCGGGACCTTTCTCCGCGGGCGCATCCACCTCGGCACAGACACGCAAATCCCAGCTGGCCGCGCGGGCGATCAGCCGTCCGTGGAGATGGCACAAGTCATTGAAACTATTGGACTTACAGTAGCGCGCTTCAAGACCGGCACTCCCCCCCGCATCGATGGTCGCTCGGTGAATTGGAGCAAAGTCGAGCGGCAGGACGGCGATAGCGGCGAGTTTCGCTTCTCCGTGCACGAGCGGGTCGAGCGGCCGCGTCAGGTGCCATGCTGGATCACCTGGGCCGGCGAAGAGGTGAAGCAAATCATTCAGCGGCATCTGAAGGAGTCGGCGCTTTACGGCGGAGCAATCAGCGGCCGCGGCCCGCGCTACTGTCCGTCCGTCGAGGACAAGATCGTGAAGTTCCCGGCGGCACAGCGTCATCAGATCTTCCTCGAGCCGGAAGGTCTCGACACGAATGAGCTGTACGTCAACGGTCTCTCCACTTCCCTGCCCGTCGCCGTCCAGCTGGAATTCCTGCACGCTGTCCCGGGGCTCGAGAGCGCCCGGATGACCCGCCCCGGCTACGCGATCGAGTACGACTACTATCCGCCGACCCAGCTTACGCCCTGGCTCGAGGTGAAGACCGTCGAACATCTCTTCTTCGCCGGACAGATCAACGGCACGACGGGCTATGAGGAGGCAGCGGGACAAGGCGTTGTGGCCGGCATCAACGCCGTGCGGCGGATCCGCGGCGCCGAGCCCGTGGTCCTGGGGCGCGACGATGCCTACGTCGGGGTGCTCGTCGATGACCTGGTGACGCGCGGCGTGGACGAGCCGTATCGGCTGTTCACATCGCGGTCCGAGTTCCGGCTGCTGCTCCGCCAGGACAACGCACTGCGACGTTTGCTTCCCCTCGCCGAGCGGCTCGGTCTGCTGACGGACGGCGAGGTGCGCGCCGCGGAGCGGCGCCTCGCCGACGAAGAGTCAGCGCTGCAGCTCGCGCGCGATACCGCGATCACGCCGGCTCAGGCCGCTGGGCCGCTGGCGGAGAGCGGCACGACGCTGAATGAGGGTGACCGCATCGCCGTGGTCGCCAAGCGGCCAGGAGTCTCGCTCGGCGCGTTGTTCGCCGCCGCCGGCGTTGGTGGAGACATGCCGACCGAGGCGGTGATCGCGGCGGAAATCGAGATCAAGTACGACGGCTATTTAGCGCGAGAGCGCGAAGCCGCCGCACGGCTCGCGGAGTTGGCGTCGTTCATGTTGCCCGTTGACCTTCCCTATCTCGAGCTCCGGACCCTGGCGACCGAAGCGCGTCAAAAGCTCGCTCGCGTCCGTCCCAGCTCACTCGCGCAAGCCGCGCGCGTTCCCGGCGTCACGCCAAGCGATCTCCACAACCTGGTGCTGGAAGCAACTCGCTGGCGTCGGAGGGTGGCCTAGACGTTCATTGTTGCAGTTCCACGTGAAACTTAAGCTCTTCCGTTTCACGTGAAACGAACGTATATTGGACTCGCCCCAATTCACGAGCTATATAACTCATTGTTAAATAACGACTTATAATGTCACGTGTAATCGCGATCGCCAATCAAAAAGGCGGCGTCGGCAAGACAACGACCGCCGTGAACCTCGCAGCCTCGCTCGCGACGGCTGAGCGAAAGACACTGCTCATCGATGCCGATCCGCAGGGCAATTCCACGAGCGGCGTCGGCATCGAGCGAGATCGCATCCGCAAATCGCTTTACGAGGCGCTCATCGACGGCGCGTCGCTCGCCCAGTCGCGCTTCCCGCATGTGCATTTCCCGTGTCTCGACGTCGTCCCCGCCACCCAGGACCTGGTCGGCGCCGAGCTCGAGCTCGTCAATCAGCGCGCGCGCGAGACACGCATGCGCGACGCGTTGCGGGACCTGCGCGATGAATACGGCTACGTGATCATCGACTGCCCACCGTCGCTCGGCCTCCTGACGCTCAACATGCTGACTGCGGCGGACAGCGTCATCATTCCGATTCAGTGCGAGTACTACGCGCTCGAGGGTCTCTCGCAGCTGCTCAACACCGTCAAGCTCGTGCAGCGCAATTTCAATCCAGCGCTGGCCATCGAAGGCGTGCTGCTGACCATGTACGACGCGCGCCTCAATCTCTGCAAGCAAGTCGCTGAGGAAGCCAAGGAGTATTTCGGCGGCCGCATGTTCCAGGTCACGATCCCGCGCAACGTGCGCCTCGCCGAAGCGCCGAGTTTCGGAAAGCCGATCGTGCTGTACGACGTGCAATCGGTTGGAGCGAAGAGCTACCTGGCGGTCGGCCAAGAGCTGATTCGCCGAGTCGAGCAAGACGCGCCACCCTCACCAAGCCTCCCCGCTATTGAACCGCAGCCGGAGGTGTCCGCATGACGGAAACCGCCGCAGGAAGACGGCGCCTCGGTCGTGGGCTCGAGGCGCTCCTCGGACCGAGTCGGGAGGAAGCCGAGCGGGAGGGGAGCCTGGTCGAGCTCCCGATCAAGGACATCCGGCCCAACCCGTTCCAGCCGCGCAAAACGGTGGATCCCGCGGCGCTGGAAGAGCTGGTGTCGTCGATCAAACAAGCGGGACTCCTGCAGCCGATCGTCGTCCGGCGCGCCAATGGGGGGAGCACGTACGAGCTGATCGCCGGCGAACGCCGGCTGCGTGCCTGCCAGCAGCTCGGGTGGGAGCGCATTCCGGCTGTGCAGCGCGAGGCGGATGATCGCACCCTGCTCACGCTGGCGCTGATCGAGAACCTGCAGCGCGACGACTTGTCGCCTGTGGACGAGGCACGGGGCTATGAGCGCCTCATCGCGGAATTCCAACTCGCGCAACAGGACGTGGCGGACGCCGTGGGTCGCGACCGCTCGACGGTCGCGAACGCGCTCCGCTTGCTGAAGCTGCCGGAAGTGGTGCTGCAGATGCTGCACGAAGGACAACTGTCGGTCGGCCATGCGCGCGCGCTGCTCGCGCTGGAGGATCCGCGCATCGTCACGAACCTCGCGCGCGAGGCGGTCGCACAAGGCCTGTCGGTTCGCGAGGTGGAGGATCGCGTGCGCGGCGGACGCGCACCCGAGCGCCGGCCGCGGATGAAGCGCGGCGCCGGCGGCTCGGTACCGACGCGCGCGTCACGTTGCGCGCCAAGGGCAAAGGACAGATTCATCTGTCCTTCTATTCGAACGACGATCTCGCGCGCCTCCTCGAAGTGATCCTCGGCGCGCCATTCGACGGATGACGAAGGGAAAGCGCGGCACTCGCGCTGTCACGATCGTCATCCACGCGGATGGCGATCTCGAATCCAAGCAGTACCGCTTCCCTCGTTGGGCCGTCGAGGCGGGGAAGTGGGGCGCCGGCGCGATTGCAGTTTCGATCGTGTTGTTCTTCGCGTTATACGGACCAATCACGCGTAACGCCCTGCGTGTGCCCGGACTCGAGCGCGAGGTCTCGCGGCTGCGGGTCGAGAACAGCCGCGTGCAACAGCTCGCATCCGCGTTGAATCGCGCGGAAGCGAACTATCAGGAGCTGCGCCAAATGCTCGGCGTCAAAGCGCCACCCGTGACGCGCAGCGGCACCGGCGTGTCGGGTGCGGGCGGGAGTGTTGCGCGCGATGCCGACTTCCGAGGGCTCATGCGTGCCGTGCCGATCCGAGCGGTGCGCCCAGGCGGCGGCAACCGCTTTGAAACGGCGGCGTCCATCCCCTCGCATTGGCCGCTGGACGTGCAGGGGTTCGTCACGCGTGGTCAGGTGCGCCCCGGTGTCGTGGACGAATCTCATCCCGGCATCGACATCGCCGTCCCGCTCGGGACGCCGGTGCGGGCCTCCGGAGGAGGCTCGGTGACCGCGGCCGGCTATGACGCCGACTACGGCTTATTCGTCCTCTTGCGGCATCCGTCCGGGTATGAGACGATGTATGGTCACATGTCACGGCTGGTCGCCGCTGAGGGCGACGAAGTTCAGGCCGGACAAGTGATCGGTTTGTCGGGCAACTCAGGGCGATCTACAGCTCCGCATTTGCACTTTGAGATTCGACGCGACAACAAGTCGGTCGATCCGCTCGGTCTCGTGAAGGAGGGAAGCTGATGGCGGTATTCTCCGAGAAGGGCGCAGGATCCGGCCCCGTTCGTGATGGGGTTCCGGGGCTATCCATCATCGGCGCCGGGATGCGCGTCGTCGGCGACATCTCAGCGGACGGCGTCGTGAAGATCGAAGGCTCCGTGAATGGGACGGTGCGTGCGGCGAAGCAGGTCCTGGTCGCGCGGGGCGGGGAAGTCGAAGGCGATGTCGTGAGCCGGGAAGCGATCATCGGGGGCGAGGTGCGCGGCGCGATCTACGCCGAGGAACGGGTCGAGCTCCAGGCGACGAGTGTGGTCCACGGCGACGTGCACACCAAAAAACTCCTCATCCAGGAAGGCGGGGAGATCAACGGCGTGCTGCGGATGGGGGAGGATGCCGGTCAGCCGCCCCAGGTCGCTCAGCGCAGCGGTCAGGCCCTGGCTCGAGCGTAGAGATATCCACACGACTGCCTGACCCCCATGTGGATTCTCTAAATGATTGCTATACAAAGCATTATATAGCCCGTCTATGTGGAAAGTCGCGTCGCTGCTCCGATACTGTGCTTACGGTGTCTTGAGTGCGCCTAGACAGTTTGGTCCGTTTTCTCGATGACTACTTGCGCATCGCCGAGGAGGTCGCGGACGCCCCCGAGGCGCTGAACGGTTTGCAGGTCAGCAACTCCGGTGACGTCAGCCGACTGGCCGCCGCTGTAGATCTCTGCGAGGCCACGGTCCGCCAAGCCGTCGAGCAGCACGCCGACTGCCTGCTGGTCCACCACGGAATGTTTTGGGGTGGTCTGAGGCCGCTCGTTGGTCCCGCCTATCGTCGGGTTGCTGGACTCATCAAAGGAAACATTGCGCTGTATGCTGCTCACCTGCCTCTGGATCGCCATCCCGAGGTCGGCAACAATCGCGTGCTCGCGCGCATGCTCGACATCAAGGTGAGCGGCGATTTCGGATCGTATCACGGAGCGCCGGCCGGAGTCTGGGGCACATACAGCGGCAAGCGCGACGAGCTCAGCTGGGCGCTGACCAAGGCGCTCGGCACCGCCCCCCGGCTGTTCCCGTTCGGTCCCGAGCGCGTGCAGCGCGTCGGCATCGTGACGGGAGCGGGTGGATCGTTGATACCGCAGGCCGCCCTGGCGGGGCTCGACACCTTCGTGACCGGCGAGGGCCAGCACTGGACCTTTTTCGACGCTGAGGAGCTCGGCGTCAATGTTTTCTACGCCGGCCATTACGCCACGGAGACCGTCGGCGTCAAAGCACTGGCGGAGCACGTCTCCAGGAAGTTCGCTTTGCCCTGGGTGTTTCTGGACCATCCTACCGGGTTGTGAACCCGCGACGCGTGCTGGCCGTGCTGGCCACCGCCGAGCTCCTGGCGATGGCACCCTGGTTCAGTGCGTCGGCCGTTGCACCCACGCTCGCCCGCGTTTGGCAGCTCTCGTCCCTCGGCACCTCGTGGCTGACAATCTCTGTGCAGCTGGGTTTCGTCGCCGGCGCGTTGGTGAGTGCGATCTTCACGCTGGCCGACCGC
>WNGR01006685.1_pt1 | contig 18807 bp, 21 predicted proteins | sample 5407581 | NCBI WGS metagenome assembly WNGR01 (sample SAMN13153383, study PRJNA577476) | soil metagenome | isolation source: 80 cm soil or saprolite under Garry oak tree replicate 2 | place: USA:California | collected 2016-06-15 | reverse complement strand
AGGTGGAGGCGGCGGAGTCCCTGCCGCACCCCCCGCACTCACAGGAAAATTGGGAGGCAACCCACCGAAAGAATTCCACGGTGACTGAGAAGAAAGCAAAGCCTTTATTCTCAATTTCATCCTCTATCGAGGAATGAACCCACACATGGAACAACTCACCATCCCCTACCAAAGAAGCATGACGTTCCTGTCATATATCCAAGGACCCCTCGTTAATGATTGGGTCGAAGAACAAGCACAGTGGCTTATAGATCAAGTCACAGGAGGAGTACCTCACGCAGAAGAAAATCTATGGGCAACCATCGAAACCAGATTCCGCCAGGCCTACACGGACACTGCAGAAAAACAAAAAGCCCAACACAGCGTGAGGGAGCTCAAGATGAAGGGTGACGACCTTGATGGCTTCATAGCCCAGTTCGCTACCACCGCAAAGAAAGCTGGATACGATCTTGATGGAGAAGCTACCCTCGACGTATTCCAAAGGGCCCTACCTTACAAATTAGTGGCCAACTGCGTAAAATTTGACCACCCAGTAACATGGAATGACTGGACAAATGTGGCAAGACATCACCAACAGGAATACATTTACCTGAAAGAAAGAGTCAAAGGGGGCGACAGAAGGGGAGGAGCGACAAAATTCCAGTGAAGGAACGCACTTAATAACCGAAACCCAAACGCCATGGACATTGGGCGCACTAGGGCTTGTGCAACCTTTATGGATGAAGAAAAATGACAAAGGGTCCAAAGTGGACTTTGCTTCCATTGTAATCAAAAGGGACATATCGCCAGATATTGCCCAAATCAAGGAGCAAGAGTCGCGGAAGCATCCACAACCAACACCCCCATCGTTACCGTCCAAACCCAAGGACCAGTCAGCGCAGCCCAAAAGGCACAAGCATTAATTGCCACCCTTCACATGGAAACCGAAGAAGTTCGCGATTGCTTCGCTGAAGAGCTATTCAGCAAAAAGGATTTTCTCAACGCCTAAACCCGGCAGCCTGGGCTAGGGCCTTACGAATTAGCGTGTACAATAGCAGATATCGATCCATGTGAATCCCAGTCTTATTTGAATCTGCACACGCGATGGCTGAAAGAGAAGTCCTTATTGACTCAGGAGCAACCGACAACTTTATATCCAAGAAAGTACTCCAAAGGCTCAAAATTGGATACCTCCCAGTAGAAAACCCCATACAAATTTGGAACGTAGATGGGACACACAACCAAGATGGTGCAATTACCCATTTTACCAACCTACAAGTATGAACAGGAACGGAGACAAAGACCCTCCGCTTTCTTATCACAAACCTAGGAAAAGATGAAGTAATCCTAGGTTACCCATGGTTGACCGCCTTCGAACCTATAATTCACTGGAAAGATGCGACACTGGACAAAAAGTGTCAACCAGTAATAATATCAAGCATCAGACCAGAAGAAACTCAAGTAGTGGCAACTATGACGGAAGAAGAATGGGAAACCCTCAATACAGAGGAAGGACCGTACGCCATCCTACGCAAAACGACGACAGCGTCAGAGCTAGCCCAAAAGGCTATGGACACGACCAAAAGGACCTTTGAGCAAATGGTCCCAGAAGAATATCGAAGACACGCGCGAACCTTCAATGAAAAGGAATCACACAGATTCCCACCGGCAAGAACGTGGGATCATGCAATAGAATTGCTGCCTGACGCCCCGAAGTCATTCAACTGCAAGATATATCCCATGGTGAGAGGAGAAGAAGACTTGTTACGAGAGTTCATCAAGGAACAGTTGGAAAAGGGGTACATCAGACCATCGAAATCCCCCTACGTGTCACCATTTTTCTTCATAAAAAAGAAAGACGGAAAGCTTCAACCAGTACAGGACTATCGACAACTCAATTCCTATACTGTCAAGAATCAGTACCCACTGCCCCTCATCCCAGAGCTCATAGACCGACTCAGAAACGCCACATTATTCATGAAACTCGATATTCAGTGGGGTTACAACAACGTATGCATTAGGGAAGGAGACCAGGAAAAAGGGGCTTTCAAGATGAACCTAGGACTCTATGAACCCTGTGTCATGTTCTTCGGATTGACCAATTCCCTGAGCACCTTTCAAACTATGATGGACACAATATTCAGGGAACTCATGGCAACAGGGGAGGTCGTAATTTATATGGATGACATCCTAATCGCCACCCCTAATAACGTCACTCACCACTGACAATTGGTACACCAAGTATTGGACAAGTTAGAGGAACATGATCTATTCCTCAAACCTGAAAAATGCACCTTCGAAGTACCTGAAATCGAGTATTTGGGCTTGGTCATAGGCAGAGGAAAAGTTCGAATGGACCGTGTAAAAGTCCAAGGAGTTGACGGATGGAAACGCCCCAAAACCCTTACAGAACTACGAGGGTGGATGGGGTTCATCAACTTCTACTGACAATTCATAAAAGGATTCTCAAAATTGCGCAGGTCCTGAATGAACTCACGAAGAAAGGGGTCCCATGGGAATGGACTGACGAAAGAGAAGAAGCCTTCCAAAAACTCAAGAGGCTAATATGCGAAGAACCAGTGCTCCTCATGCCACAACTAGAGCAACTGTTTGAGCTAGAGGTGGATGCATCAAATTACGCAATAGGAGCAACACTAAATCAAAGGGATGAACTTGAACGATGGCACCCAGTTGCCTATTACTCCACAACACTATCAGAAATGGAGAGAAACTATGACATCTACGACAAAGAATTATTGGCTGTCGTAAAATCACTCCATCATTGGAGAACATACCTGGCAGGGGCACCACACCAAATTGTCATCCACACTGACCACTCCAATTTACTATATTGGAAAGAACCCCAAAAGATTAGCTGAAGAATAGCCCAGGAATTCCAAGAACTCCAGGAGTACAACTTCGTACTCAAACACGTTGCAGGAAACAAAAATGCATGGGCAGATGCCCTCTCCAGACGACCAGACTATGACACTGGAGAAGAAGACAATGACAATGTGGTGGTATTACCATCACATGTCTTCATAAAACTAGCCAGCGACGAACCAATCGAAGAAGTCGACACTTGCTCGAAGATCAACATGAGCAACCTGGAGAATGAGGAAACGATTAAGAAATGGGCAAACACATACCAGTTACACCAGGAGCACAATACATGGTGGAAGGAGGACGTGTTGGTTGTTGCCGGTGACAACAATCTTAAGAGAGGGGTAATTTCTGCTTTTCACGACCCACCGTATCGCAGACACCCAGGAATCGGTAACACGACGGCACTCCTGAAGCAAAATTACTGGTGGCCCAATCTGAAGAAGGACGTAGAAGAGTACATTAAGGGATGCGCAATGTGTCAGGCCAACAAGATCAACACGCATCACCAGAAGCCTCACCTATATCCCATCACCACGAATCCAGAGGCACAACCATTTGAAGTCGTTACAATGGACTTCATAACGAAACTTCCCCCGTCAAGAGGATACGACTCGATCCTCATGATCACGGACCACGACTGCACGAAAGCTGCCTTGTTCATCCCCTGTAATGAAACTATCACCAGTGAAGGAGTCACAAAATTATACTTACAACACACATACCCTCACTATGGTCTCCCCAAAAAATTGATCACAGACAGAGGGGCCCAATTCATATCCATCTTCATGAGGAACCTCTGTCAAGTTCTAGGGATTAAACAGAACATCTCGTCAGCATACCACCCGCAGACTGACGGACAATCAGAAAGAAGCAACCAATGGGTCGAGCAATTCCTCCGACACTGGAGTAACACGCAACAGGACAACTGGGCTGATCTACTACCCATCACCCAGTTCGCCCACAACTCATGGCCAAACGCAACAACGAAAAGCTCACCATTCAAACTGCTAATGGGAAGCGAGCCAAGGACAACATGGGAGGAAAAGAGAACAACGGTTCAAGCGGTAGACGACCGGCTTCAAGATATGCAACATGCCCGCAGCAAGGCACAAGATTGCATCAAACACATGCAGTGCCTCATGGTGGAAAGGGGCAAGACTAAATTTACACCTTACGCCCAAGGAACCCTGGTTTGGCTAGAAGGGGTAAATCTTCGCACTCACTATCCCACATCAAAACTGGCGCCAAAAAGATATGGACCTTTTCCCATCAAGAAGGTTCTATCAGATGTTTTGTACGAACTAGAACTCCCGGCACAGTGGAAAATACACCCGGTGATCCACGCCAACCTCCTGACACCCTATAAGGAGACGGTGTTGCACGGCCCAAACTTCACCCGACCTCCACCTGACCTTATCGATGGAGAAGAGGAGTACGAAGCTGAAGAAGTACAAAAAGTCCGCCGACAAGGCCGAGGGCGCAAACTCCACTACCTAGTCAAGTGGAAAGGATTCCCCATGAGTGACAGTATGTGGGAACCCGTGGAGCACCTGAAACACGCCCCAGAATTAATCGCCGACTTCTATCGCCGATACCCCAACGAAGAAGGAGCGCCCAAAATCACATAAAAGGGGAACGTTGAAGCAACGAAGACGACATTCCCCTTCATCCCCTCTACCACCAACACAGCTCCCCCAACACCTCCGAGACCCATTATGAACTTCACTGTTGACGAATACAAATCCGTAGGGGAGCGTGGCACTTACTGCAACGCTGTCCTTGAAAATGAAGCCCAAAGAGATACCATATCATCCCCCCGCGTCACGACTGTTATTCCATCGTCCCCCGTACACATAGCTACACCCCTGCTGCTCATAATCCCCTCCGCTGACACCATTAGAGAAGCCCCTCACACCACCTTCATCGACATGCTCGAAAGTCTCTCAAGCGCCGCCACGAGAATAGAGATGATAGAAGAACCCATCAACTATCATCGAGAGACTGAGGAAGAAGAAGACGAAGACCCAGGTCTTCCTTATTTCCCAAACAACCCCGCTTCACTTCGCTTCTACCCCCTATACATTCCATGTGACAAACACACAGATGAGAAGGTGCTTGCACCTTACATCTATTACCGCAACAAGGAGCAAGAAGTGGTGGGATGCATGAAAAGAGGCGCATCCCCGTATGCGGGACCAGTCTATCTCCATACCCCAAACCCGGTGCAGCTGCCTATTCCACTCACTAAAACGCAGATTCGTCAGTTCGCAGTGGATGACCCTTGCGCCTACGCCATTGACAAGGTGCTGAGACGACTGGAGGATCCGCGCATCAACACGGAAGTGTCCAGACTGTGCGACAAGCTCGAGCTGCAATCCAAAATCCAAAAGCAGCTCAACGACTTGTGACAACAGGAGCAGAGACTTGTAGGGGCCCAGTTTGATACCGAACAGGCAATTGACGGTATTCAAGACCGTATGGAGAGGGCATGTCTGTATCAGACATTGGCAGACACGTACGCACGAATGGTCGTAAGACCAACACGCTCCCCTTCTAACCGACCCTTGAACCTATGCCCCCGAGGACCACTCGAAATGCCACAATTGCATGACGAGCCCCGACATTGTGGATGCTGGGAGTGTGGGAGCAGGGAGCATCGGCGCAAGCAGTGTCCTTTCAGAAACCGTCCAAACTGGCAGTGTATGTATTGCCAGAGTTGCAGCCACTGCTCCCCTCAGTGTCTCTTCAAGAGACTCAACATGACACCGCCCCCCACACGCTCCGTGACCGAGGCACTCAATCACACTGAAAGAATCCCGACATGGTGCAGCAAGTGTCTGCGCAACAACCCGGGGCATGAAGAAGTAGACTGCCCTACAAGAGAACTCTGCCAAAGTTGCAGATGAAGGGGAAATCTCTATTTCCTGAGGACGCACAGGTGCACTGACACCCAAGACCAGCTTGCGTATGGAGAGGAGAATGAAGTAGGGGACCCCAAACTTTACGGAGATGGTGAAAGTTGAAGTCGAGCCGACTTCAATCCAAGAGGGGGGGTAATGTTATGATCCAGACATGTCTTACATCCTTTTTTCCCACATGACTCATTACTCTTATGTGCCGGACTTTCTATGACTCGTTTCTGACTCAGACTCATGACTCATTACTTACAAATCATTCCATATGACATCATCACTGACGTCACTATGACGCATGCTGATTCATGCTTATCCACCTACCTACGTCATCATGACTCATACTGACTAGGACCGTGTCATATGTTTGTTCAACACAAACATCCTATACTAGTATATAATGCCTAGTCTACCTAGCTTGTACGGTAGACTTGACTTCTTCCACAATCACGACACAGTCTCCACCAGATAGGGAACTCTTGGGTTGTTCCAAAGGAGGGCTTTCATCTTCAGCCTCTCACCATTGCGGGCCTTCGTTTTGCCTCGCATACCCAACCAGAAGCGGACCTTCGTATTTGTCTTGCACCCGCTAGTCGTAGTAGACGACTTGGCATTTCCATTCACATTGGTCTTGAGCACAGCTCGACTCAATACTTGTGCATCACCGAACTGAAGCCCTGATACGGCTTCACTCTACAAAGAGCCAGACTATGAACGCACGTCGCACGATAACATCAGTCATGGCGTTACAGCTCTCACTCATTATCTCACGTGCACTCAAATCCAATCGTTTCCGCTTGCCTCTTCATTACCAGTCGAGCTCCATAATCGCATCAGGTTATGGGCCCTGGTGCTGTTAATTAAAACACCAGAAGCCCTGTCTATTAACGAAACCCCTGTTACAACCCCTATCTAATTTCTGTTGAGTGCACGCACATTCAAGTCTTCTTTGAGATGAGTGATGATACAAAAATCACTGTCACTAAGCTGATTGCAGATGGAGCAAATTGGGTTATGTACTGCGATAGGATGCTTTGGGCCGTAGACTCACGCAGCCTATCTGACCACCTTACTTCCTCAACTATGACACAAACTTACCAGGATGCTGGTAATGTTGGTATCTTGACACCACAGATGCAGTGGCATCTTGATCAAGCTGCTGTTAAGCAACTTATCAGCTCATCAGTCCCAGACACTGTCTTCAACGCTATCAAGACTGGCGCTACAGCCAAAGATGTATGGGACACATTGAAGAAGTTGTATGAAGGACGTACCACACTTATCCTTGTAGACTTGCGAAGGCAACTCCAAACAACACATTGTGCCGAAGAAGACAATGTGCATGAGCACTTCGATCGGTTGGCAGATTTGCACCAGCAGCTTGCGGCGATGGGCAAGACTGTGCCCGACGATGAGTATGCTTCCATCTTGATGGGATCGTTGCCATCGTTGTACCAAGCAACCTTGAGCGCCATATCCATTGCCACCGAGATAAGTGGCACAACTCCTACTCCTGCAATAGTCACTAAGCTCGCCACAGACAAATCTGATCGACGCACCTTGAGGGGTGGCAAGGCCCAAGATGAAGCCTTCGCCATAGACGCCTGGAAGAAAGGCAAGAAGTGCAATGTCGAGTGCTTCAATTGCAAGAAGAAAGGCCATGTTAGGGCCAATTGCTGGGCGAAAGGTGGCGGAAAAGAAGGTCTGGGGCCGAGAAGGAGAGGTGGCGGAGCGAAAGATGGAGGTGCAAAAGGCGATGCAGCCACAGGTGCCACGCAGACAGGAGACCAGGGAGGAGATATCAAGGCATGGGCTGCGATAGAAGATGTTGAGGGAGAAGAAATGCCTTGAGTTCCTGCGATGGCAGCCGAAGAACAAGTTGGCGCAGAAGTAGAGCTATACGATTTGGGGGCGTCACGTCATATGTCTCCATTTCGTGAGTGTTTTGTCACATATCAAGATATTCCCGCTTGCCCTATTACTGCAGCCAACAACCGAGTCTTCTACGCTGTTGGCGCCGGAGACCTCAAAGTCCAAGTTCCAAACGGTGCGGCGTCAACCAAAGTGCTCTTGCGTGACGTCTTGCATGCACCGGACATGGGGCTAATGGTTGTATCGATCGGCCACATTGTTCAGGCCGGCTACACTGTCCAGTTCAAAGGTGGTTTGTGCAATATCAAAAGGGGCAATGGATCTGTTATTGGCAGCATACCTGCCGGCGCGAATGGCTTATTCAAAGTGGAACACTCGCTTATGGCAACAGTTCCATCTGAATCTGTCGATATTCTCACGCTTCATCGGAGGCTCGGACACATCTCCACCAATGCTATCCATGCTCTCATTCACGCTAACGCAGTCACTGGGCTGCACCTAATAGATGACCTTCCCCCTTTCACTTGTGATTCTTGTGAGTATGCTAAGACAACTCGCAAGGCAATTCGCAAGGAATGGGAGGCTCCTCTTGCCGACACGTTTGGAGCTGAGGTCCACGCTGATGTCTGGGGGCTGTCGCCTACTTTGAGTCTTGGGGGCCACAAGTACTATGTGACTTTTACTGACGATTATTCTCGCTTTACACGGCTCGAGGTTCTTCGCACCAAAGATGAAACCTTTGGCGCTTACAAGGCATTTATGGCTTGGGCGAAGACACAACATGGCGCACACATCAAACGTCTTAGATCTGATCGTGGCGGTGAGTTTACTGGCCGTGACTTCACCTCTTTTCTTCAAGAGGAAGGTACTGAGCGATGTCTCACCACTCATGACACGCCACAGCATAATGGCGTGGCCGAATCACTCAATCGCTGACTTCTCGAACGCGTGCGTGCGATGCTTCACCAAGCCGAGTTGCCGAAGAACTTATGGGCAGAAGCGATTCATTTCGCTGTATGGTTGAAGAACCGCACATCAACCAAAGCCATCGGTAATGTAACTCCCTATGAACGACTCTACAGACAGAAGCCTAATCTAGGAGGTATGCCCGAGTGGGGTCAGCGCGTTTGGGTCCACTCTGCTAGTGGCTCAAAACTGGATGCGCAAGCTATCCAAGCGCGATGGGTAGGCTTCGACACTGACAGCCTGCACGCTCATTGGGTATATTGGCCGGGCAAGAACTCCATCTCAGTCAAATGAAATGTTAAGTTCATCCCTGCCACTATAGTTATTCAGTCACAACCTCCTAGCTATGCTTCAGTGACTGCGCCTCCTACTCAGCCTGCGGCAGTTCTGCAACCACCTCCTGTACCACCGCCACCGCCAGCACTACCTGTACTGCCAATGCTGCCGCCGGCACATCCTCCTGTACCCGTGCGACCGGGATCGGCACCCCCACTCACTACACCCACTTCGTTCCCACTTCCACCATCTCTAGCTCAACAACCAGTAGCTGAAGCCACTTCCCATGAAGAGGAGGAAGTGACTAGGCTTATCGAGCTGACTCAATCCACGTGCAAGTCTATGTGCGTGTCTAAACCATCTCAGTACATTCGGCAGCTTGAAGCTGGAGAGGGCACAACAGGTGGGGAGTTTTCTGACTGTGTCTTCAGCGCAGGTTTCGATGATATCATCGCTGCGGCCATCATGGACGCAGATGCCAACCTGAAAACACTGGTAGAGGCGCGATCTCGCTCCGACTGGCTTCGCTGGAAGGAAGCGATGGACTGCGAGATGACTACTCTCGAGAGGGCAGGCACATGGAGCACGGTGCCGCGCCCATCTGGCAAGAACATTGTCGGATTGAAGTGGGTTTTCCATGTCAAGCGAAAGGCTGACGGGAGCGTCGACAAGTACAAGGCACAACTCATCACTCGTGGCTTCACCCAGATCTACGGAGTAGATTATTTCACTACATTCTCTCCGGTCACTAAACTAGCCAGTTTCCGAACCATTCTTGCCATCGCTGCGCGCCTTGACTGGAACATCAAAAGCTTCGATTTTAATGGCATGTATCTCAACGGCGAATTGGACGACAATGAAGAAATCTATATGTATCCGCCTCCTGGTTACGACAGCAACGAGACTATAGTGAAGCGACTTTGCAAGTCGCTTTATGGGTTGAAGCAAGTGGGGCGAAAGTGGTACGATACACTTTCGCACGCACTTGCTAACCTCGGATTCTGTGTTAGCCAGGCAGACCCGGGGGTCTTTTGTGCTTGCGTTGCCGAGCATGTGCTCATTCTGGCTGTGCATGTCAACGACTGTATCTTCACCGGCAGTTCAAAGGATCTTATTGCGCAATACAAGAAGAAGATCAATGCTTGTTATGCTCTGACTGACTTGGGGCCAGCGCATTGGTTACTGGGCATTAAGATCATGTGCAATCGAGCTGCATGCACCATTTCCCTGTCGCAAGCGTCGTATATTGACGCTATCCTTGCATGCTTTGCACTGGCTGACACTAAGCCTTACAGAAGTCTGATGGTCCATCAGCAAAATGGACCCAACCTGTCATGACCTGTTGTTACTAGGGGCAGCTAGCACCTGCTAAAATTGAGTGCTGCCAGTCTCAGCTAGTACCACCAGTAACATTCCATTTTCCTGATGTCCCTGGACTTGTCTATTCCAAGGACCATTTGCCCAACAACCCTGAAGAAGTCACATGCATGCAAAAGACTCCATACCCAGAGGCTATAGGAAGCCTCATGTACGCCACTGTCACTACCCACCTGGACATCACATTTGCTGTATTGGCACTCTCTCAGTTCCTCAGCAACCTGGGCATCACGCATTGGGAAGTGGTCAAACAAGTTTTTCGTTACCTTGCAGGCACGAAGACTTTTGAGTTGACCTATGGCAGTGAACAACACAGCTTGGAGGGTTTTACAGATGCAGATGGTGCGATGCAGGAGCACCGTCGCACCATCTTGGGGTATGTTTTCCTTATTGACGGTGGTGCAATCTCTTGGAGTTTGAGAAAACAAGAGCTTGTCACTCTTTCTACAGCGGAGGCTGAGTATGTCGCAGCAATGCATGCAGCCAAAGAGGCCATCTGGCTGTGCAAACTCCTTGGTGAGCTCTTCTCTAATCTCCTCATACCAACTCCTTTATATTGCGACAACCAAGCCACGTTAAAGCTAGCAACTGACAACAATTATCATGCTCGTACCAAACACATCGACCTCCGTTTTCATTTTATTTGACAGACTATTGCTAGTGGTGCGCTCAAGCTTTCTTACTGTCCTACTGAAGATATGGTTGTGGACATTTTCACAAAAGCCCTACCTAAATGGAAGGTAGTGGCACTCATTACCACCCTTGGCATATGTTGAGCTTGCAGGGGTGTGGTGGAATTTCTTCAAAGCGCTTAAGGCACTGTTTTGGTTTTGTTCTTGCAACAGCCTTTAGTTCTCGTATGGCCAGTCACATGTCTCAGTTTGTTTGTGAGTAGTTTACTTCTGTGCACTCATGTTGTTACTCACAGTGTTCTTGTGTTGTGTTATTTGGCTTACTGCTTCAAGCTCGACTGCCTCAGGTAGTTTCATTGCAGTAAAAATGACACAGAAATGTGTCAAGCTTCATAGTACGTTACATCATACTTACTGATCTTGTGCTACGGTAGTGTATGAATAGTTATAAGGCTCAAAAATGAGCCCCTGAAATGTAATCTGCCTCAGTCGCTCTCACTCATTATCTCACATGCACTCAAATCCAATCGTTTCTGCTCACCTCTTCATTACCAGTCAAGCTCCATAATTGCATCAGGGGTACCCCTTTCCCATGTGGCCCCTTGCTTGTGTGTCACCCTTGCACACAAACCAGGGGAGGAGGGGCCACTGCGCCACTTCTGGGATGATGTGTGGCCCACCTCCCACATGTCACCTTCAGGTGCGAGAAGGGGATGGGGGTCAAAGGGGGGGGGGGCCCTTCCCATTCTCACAGCACCTGTCACATGCCCCCCAGTTAGTGCAACTGGGACATGGAGAGGGGTGTGCCCTGATTGCACATGCCCCCAACCTTTCCTGCCCCCCTGCTGCATCTTTTGTGCAACAGGGGGCTGCCCACCCCCTTGTGCTTGTGTGGGGTTCCCCTGCTCAGTTTGCATGCTGCCTGGGCCCTCCATTCTGCACACCCCCACCATTCGCACACCCTCCCATTCCACACAAAGGGGGGCATAAAGGGGGTGGTACACATCCCCCTCCCATTCATGCATGCACCCTGCCTGGTTTCATGCCTGCCTGGTTACATGTGGCCATTTGCGTACTCCCCATCCTGTGCACATGGCAAATGGGGAAGGGGGGCACATGGCAACTGGGGAGGGGGGGTGTGTGTGTGCACACCCATTTGCACACCCTGTACGCACTCCCCATTTGCATGCAAGGGCACAAATGGGGCACATGTGTGCCCACCCCCCATTCTCTGCATGCAGCCAACAGAGCACATGGGAAGGGGGGGGGGCACACATGCAATGGGGGAGAGGGGGTGCAAGGGAGGAGGCTGAGGGGAGGGTGTGCATGTGCCCCCATTCTGTGAACATGTGGAAAGGGGGGGATACAAGGACAACAGGAGGGGGGTGTACCTTTGGGAGGGGGCATGGCAATGAGGGGGCAGCGATTGCACATCCCTGTTTGCATGCCCCATTTGTGCACAAAGGGGGGCACAGATGGTGTGTGCAGAAATGAGGGGAGGAGACTGGGAGGGGAGGGGGTGTGGTGCAGGAAGAGGGGTGTGGTTTGTCCCTTCTCCCATGCACCTTACCCAATACATGATAGGCATGTTGTTTACACATTATTTTTATTTATTTGTATTGTAGTATTTACCCTGTGAAAATAAAAGATATGAAAGACAAAAAAAAAGCGGACTTTGAATTTGAGTACCAGAGAAACAGCAAAAACAGACCAGACTGTGGAAAGTGCACAGAAAGTCAAGACTTTGCATTGCAAGGTGTGTGACCTACAAACTTTAAATCTTGCTCTAATATATTGTCACACAAACTTAAATTTTGTACACATAAATTTTTTATGTCTAAGTCAAGTTATTTTCCAAGATATTTTGCTAAAAGATCAATTCCTGGTTCCAGTGATATATAAAGCGAGTGTGAGCCTATCATTATCACGTGACTATTTCCCAGGTTCCTCCTGTCCAGCTGCCAGTGTGTGAAGTTGTGAACAACCGACAAATGGTTTGCGTCAGTAACAGCCAGCCCAAGGCACAGTTACTTGACATGCCTCCAGACCCTCGACTTGCCATCAAACTTGCAAGTGCAGTGTACGTGTACCAGGCTGCCAACTTTCCTTTTCCTCGCTCAGCCATCAGATTCGCAAGCCAAATTGCAAGCAGTTTTGTCACTGTTGTTCACAAGCACTGTGAGTAAAGCACACGGTTTGTTGGTGTCGGAAACTCTTGATAGCTCCATCTGTGGCACTCCATGCTGATGTGCTGGAGGGCGAGAACACAGCACAGCCTTCTAGTCATCCAATTCAAGTTGTATCTCTACTCATCGCTTCCAACTTGAACCGCTGCACTCACTCACTGTGGGCATTTTACAATATAATCCAATTCAGTTGGCTATTTCAAGAAATCTGATTGGTCAGATTTTTGGAACTGAATAGGATTATATTGTAAAATGCCTGCAGTGACTGCTGTTAATGTTACAGTAATATCTGGGTGATGTCAGCCTGAGGCGCTCTGGCCTGCACCTCCAGGACCCCGTATGCGTACTGTAGCGCTGAACATGGGTGACGTTCTGTGTGACCATTCTGGTCCAGTCATCTGCAGTCTGGGTTTCTTCATACGTTGGCCATCAGCACGCAGGGGAAAAGCCTCTGTAAATGCTTAATACTCAGTCAGCGGACTCGCATCAGCAAAATGGACCTGACCTGTCATTACTAGGGGCAACTAGCGCCCACTAAAATTGAGTGCTGCCAGTGCTGCCAGTCTTGGCTAGTGCTCTCTAGTAACGTTCCATTTTCCTGATGACTCTTGCAGTTTGCTTCCTAACTCAACTGCCACCAATTCCGCAGTACAAATAGCGGGCTGTGACCACTCGTATGCGTCATCCGCCAATCTTCTTCAGATGGCACCTCTGTACTCTCTCCCCCCTCCTCCTACCAAGCTCGGACGTTATCGCACGCTCTCCCCCCTTGCGGGTGTGCGTGTGTCGCCCTTGCAGCTCGGCGCTATAAGTATCGGCGATAAGTGGCATGAATTTGGAATGGGCTCTATGAATAAAACGAATTCCTTCGAGCTTCTTGATGCCTACTTTGACGCAGGCGAAAGTCATCCTCTTCACGTTTTCTCTATGAATCCTGTCCCAACCCTCGCCTACCCAGAGAGGCATCATTGATACTGCAAACTACTAGTGAGCTCTCTCCGATCTCACCCCCCGTCTCGGCCTGAGACGTGATCTCATTACTCTGGCCACAGTCAAGACAAAACTTCAGAACCTTCATCGGCGAGTGGACTGAGAAGCGTGGAATCTTCGGCCAGCTCGTCATCGTAACCAAGGTGCATCTCTCGGTCTCATGCTCCCTTGCTTTCGTCTTGAGACGCGGCCCAGTATTCGACCAACTACAAGCGCGGCTAGAGTGATATCATCCGGTGGACTATTCGGCGAACAACAGCAAGTCCCTTCACGTGTCCGTGGATGCTTCGCTCAAAATGCTGCGCACGACGTATATCGACATTCTCTACGTGCACTGGTGGGACCACACCACCTCTGTCTAAGAGGTCATTTACTCGCTCCGCGTTCTCGTTCAGCAAGGGAAGGTTCTCTACCTGGTACGCTATCCACTCATGCATCTTTTCTCCGTTCAAATGTTGTTGATCGGCAGTCCAGGGAATCTCGGATACGCCCGCCTGGGTGGTTTCCAAGGCGAACCAGTACGCCAAGGATCATGGCAAGACGCCGTTCAGCATCTACCAGGGTAACTGATCTGTTCTCGACCTCTTGTTTGAGCGGATATCATCCCGCTGGCACGCTCTGAGGATCTCCCACTTGCTCCTTGGGGTGTGCTCCGTGGTCATCGTTGAGCGCCCTGCCGTATACAGCAAATGTGGAAAGCTCGCCGGCGGTCTAGGGGGTGAGGAGATGGCGTTAAAGAGTGATTTCATTTACCGGCTGAGTGCTGAACCGCATAGAGATACGTGGTATGGTATGAGATCTGGCGCACGCCGATCGTGATAAACCTGATGAGTAATCCAGGCTCGCCAGAGGACATCTTTTAGCAATGATTGAAAGAATGATTGATCGTACGTGACTGCCAGCTATCTCTTCCCCAAGCCATCGGTATAGTCAAAAAAAAAAAAAGGATGTCTTGGCAATGTTGGAAGCATAGCCCAACCAGGCAAGCGAAACGACGGTACGCACGTACGAAATGGATCTACGCTGGGAACCTGATGGTTTTATATATCTACCCGCTCATACTTTCACGACCTCAGCTACAGGGGGCACTGGGTACTTTTCTCTGTCGAAAGCTATGACACTGTCTGAGAACGACGTGTCGGAGGAAGCTGAAGCTGGTGGACGACTCTTCGGGACAGTCGTGTCGGTACTTGCTTCACTTGTGTCTTGCACGTCCCACGGGACTGTGGTACCCGTGCGAACCTTGAGCTGGGTGAATGTGGTAACAACACCTTCCGGTCCGTCGAGCGTCTCGCGGAGGTAATCTCGTGAGTTCAGGCTGGGATAGAATGTTAGGAATCAGGAACATCGCAAAGGAATGGCGAACAAAGACGCACATGGACATGAATGCGCAGAGAGAGAGTCGAATCATGATGAAGAGAGACGGTGCATATACGAGCGCATGTCGATACTTGGAGAGCTTCGTTCAGGGAGTTAGTATTTGACAAGAGGACACAGGAGGTAAAATTGAACAGTACCAAAGCGAGGCAAGAGATAGCAAACACTCTGCAGAATAGCACATTTGTCAGAAAACAAGTCGACGCCAATCGGCGCGCTGGCTCACAAGTTAAGTGTACCGCAATTGACAGCATAAATCGCGAGAAGATTCAACACGTTGTTTGTTCTAGCGAGAGAGCCGGTGTAAACAGAGTAATGGCGCTTTTGCGATGTTCGGACACGAACGTACCTCCGAACTTGAGTGCGGTTACTCAAGAGGTAATAAACCATTCCAACAGTAATGAGGACGTCGCAGAGGACCTTGCAATATAATATAGCAATGTTCAACTCCTGGTATGAATGGCAATAAGGGGTTGCAATCCACATCATCAGGCGAGTAAACGTGCCTGAAAGTTACTGCCCGGCACGTGTATGTGCTTCAGGCTATATACAGAACCTGTGAGAAAAAAGAAGGAAAAGAACATGTGCAACTACGACTGACACTTTTGTACTGTACGCTGAAGACGAGGGTAAGGCCTTAGCGACCCACAAATAGAGGAACAAAAGGGAGAAACATACTGATCCCAAGACCTTACAAAAGTCGGTAAAAAATAAGGTGAGATTCTCGAGGCATACTGCTGCGGAGGAACTCACCGAATATTGTCAGTGAGACGAAGGACTGCTCATGTGAGTGGGTGCCAACTCCGAACAAATTGCGTATACGTACGATCGCCGCTGGAAGGTATGGAGAACCCCTGCCCACTGGATGAAAATAAGTCTCACACAGATGAAAAACAACAGTAAACTCACGACGATAGATCCGATACACGTAGAAGCTACGTCCTTTTCAGTGAGAGTTGCTTCACGAGGTCCCCATGAAAACCTACTTCTGTACAGATACATCAAGAACAACTGGTTACATATGCATAAGAATTGCGGATAAAAGTTGGGAAACGCAGACTAGCGCACTGGCAGATAAAGTTGTCGCCTTTAAAAAGATATTTGCTTTTGTAAGTTCCATGACGAGCTCTGTGTCACGGCAGACGTACGGGTTGACTCCTAGAAGGTCCATAGGAACCTCAACTAGCACAGTACTTTTGGAGCGGCCTACCATGTTTTGAATGCAATGGATTGATAATCCCCAAAATTTGTGATGCCAATATGATAGGTCGTATTAATATTGAAAACTAGGTTGGCAGTATCAACGAGCCTGTTGAAGATGATGTCACTATCATGTATTCGATAGCGAAGCTTTCGAATATGTTTACATCAAGAAAGCGACCTGCAAAGGCTTCATTAAGATCCCGAGCATGGGACATAGCACGCGGGGGCACTCACAAAGGATTTTAGAGGCCACCGATCCCTTGAGCAGTGACTATTATAGTAGGAATAGACTTGCAACCAAGTAACACCATACATACTAGATGGCCGATTGGGCTCGATCAGGTCCTGCGACAGTGTATTACAGACAGTGAGACACACATAGACGAGAAGACCGTGCCAATGAACAACGCCCCAAGGGTGTTGTGCACAGGGATTAATGCGGGCATAGCAGATAAAAGTCAAGAAAGAGAGAATAAGAATGGACAGCAACGGAAGGGGAGAAAAGGCAGCCGATGGGAGCGCTCGATTACCCAACTCGCAGCGCTGTTGATAAAGGCCTTTGTCATGGCACCTGCACAAATACAGTAGGAAGGTGGTACCAGTGATGGAGTGGTCTCATCAGGAGCGTACGCGTCTACAGTCCTTCCAAGATAGCTGGTGATTTTTCACTGGTCCTGAGGGTCACGTCGACCATGTGGAAATCTATGCGTGATAGTGGGCCTGGAGTCGGTCTAGCACTGCCATTGCCATTGATCAGAGCCACGTGCATGAGGTAACCATGACGAGAAAGAAGAGACCTTCCCACGCCAAGTGAATTCTAAGAGCCGACAGACTTGGGCTAACCAGGCTTGCGACACAGCAACGACTACAGTATGGGTACCGTTGCACCTCCTTTAATGCTATATACAGGTCCGGGTTAGGCGCATATCCATGCCGTAGCTCAGGTTTTTCTGCTCAACAGATCAGCTCGCGAACACCCTTGCGAATAGGTGGGAGGACTCACTGATGACCTCTCCTGATCCTCAAACTCTCCAGATCCCACCCCGCCCTCCACATAAATCCGCCGCCATCAGTCTCTAGTGCATGTTCCTGCATAAACTCTCATACATCGAAAGTATGTCGCTCAAGTGGGCCGGGCGCGATCGAGAGCTTGGCAGTCGGGTACTCGTGGGGCAGTCGTAGTAGGACATAACGGTGGTATTGAGTCCCCGGCGCAGGGTGCGGGGGAACATGAGGCGTACGCGCGACGGAAGGGAGCAAGTTATCAAATGTCGCACTGGCAGAGAGGCTGACGTTCGGCCTTTTGACAACATCACATCATCTTGATGTTCACATGACGAGAACCAAATTGGACAAACGAACTGCAAGTCTGCAACCAATGAAGGTATGCCTCGCGTAGAGCTCGGGCGGGTGGCGCGTCTAAACGTGGTCAAATCAGTACAGGTGAATTAACTGTTTCAGCACACGCAGATACCTGCTCGTTCACGAAAAAGACGCAGGCCTCGACTGGCGCGGTCTTCCTCTTTGCTCTTTCGCGAAGGACGAGATTCTTCAGCGGGGCCTCCGGAAAGACTACACGCAAGTCAACTGTAGGCTGGAGCACAGGAAGGACGTCTGGAATGACGTTCATCTGGCGAAGACGCTCCGTCTGAAACGAGGTGACGATAAACCCTCTGGCTGTTATCCGCTGTGACCAAGAAGTCCCATCAGTCAAGCCGCAGTCGAAGCTGAGTAGGAACACAGACCCATCCCATTATCAGCCTTTTTTTTTTTTTTGAATCAATTTATACCCCGGAATATAGGCCAGAGCATGGGCCAGAGACCCAGACCGGACGTGGCTAGCACAATTCTACAGGATATCCTAAGAGACCGGGGCGGTAACAAGGTGCCCCCTAAAACAACTACCAGAGTTGAGCAAGGATAAATAGCTTGTCTAAAAGACTTAGGGCTTCCTAAACGGTTGTGCCCAGTTTCCCTAGGGTTGCCGAAGTTCGGTTCGGTCCGGTTCTCCGAGGTATCTCGGAGAACCCCGAACCCGAACCGGACCTGTGGGGAGGCAGCAGGCAGAACCGCGAACCAGAACCGAGAGAACCGGGTTCGGCAGGTTCGGTTCGGGTTCAACACAGGTTCGGACCTTTGAACTTGGGTAGC
>WNGR01002885.1_pt1 | contig 18809 bp, 21 predicted proteins | sample 5407581 | NCBI WGS metagenome assembly WNGR01 (sample SAMN13153383, study PRJNA577476) | soil metagenome | isolation source: 80 cm soil or saprolite under Garry oak tree replicate 2 | place: USA:California | collected 2016-06-15 | reverse complement strand
AAACTTTCTCCCAAAAGGCGTCAGAGACTTCCCATGATTGAACCTTTGACATAATATCCTCCCAGCTGATGTGATAGATGCTGGGAGGTGATAGTACCAGAAATGCTACAGGAAGTATATTTTATTTACGGATAAGCTCATGCTATGGTTAGTGTTAAGGAAACCACAAATTGCAAACAGTGGTTACAATAAACGTAACGTAACGTATAAAATGTTTGCAGTGAAAGGGAAATAATGCATATAATGTCAAAAGGGGCCATATGGTAGCCAGACACCGACCGCCTCATTATAAATTTTCTGAATTGGTCAAAGCTTGTCGCGCACTTGTTAAAAACACTGCAGCACCTGTTAAGGTTTTTGTAACAGATAGTGCTATAAAAAGCTCAGAAGTGTTCGGCCTTGGAACTCAGCGCGCCATCATTAATTTTTTTTCCGATAATGTTTTTCCAAACCGGGAGCATGAAAGTACCAAAGAACTTGATGGTGAACATGTCGATGCTGGTATCACGTTTGATGCATACTATTTTGAAATCAACCCGAGCCAACATATTTACTTCGCCTTTTATAAAAGAAGAAATGGACATTGGAAAATAAAATCATTTCACCCACCAATCTACGGCCCATATGCGCCGCCACCGCAACCACCGCAACCACTTCGCCAAACCCCATTTGCAGCGTTGCTGGAGGAGAGACAACAATGAGTGTAATTTGCCCTTTTTGTGATTCAAATAATGTTGAAAAAGTAATAGTAAGTGATATCTATACCATTCCTTATTGTGGTGAGACTGTCATCAATCATAAAACCTATAAATGCAACAGTTGCCAAGAACAAGGCGACTTTGATTACACCCTTGATAAAGCTTTAACAAAAGCCATTGACAGAGCTAACACCGACTCTGCACCAAAATTGATTGCGGATTTGAATAAAAACGGCATCCCTATGGCTTATTTTGAAAGAGCCTTACGACTTCCGTTCAGAACAACTGCTCGATGGAAGAAAAAAAAGATATCTCGTGAATCTCTGGCCCTTCTCAGACTTATTCGATTTTGCCCACAATTACTTGAAGTGGCTGATGGCAACTTTTCATTTGAAGCCCGGGATAAATACTATTTTTCAATTGGCGGAACCCACCAAACAATAACTATTGAACAGAAAATAACTATAACAGGAACAGCCGCACCCCAACTATTTGGAAGTTATTCAGAGCCAGCAACTATACCACTTCCGATGTTTAGAATACCTCATATGGAGATAAATACATGATTATTAAAAGCGTAATTTTCTGTGACGATATACGTCAAGAGATAGGAAACAAAATCTCTGCGATGGGGATATTTGGAGATGATCTTAATTTTGAAGTTCCTGCCGATGCACCTACTGATATACCATTGCCAGTATCGTTAGGATTTATACTAATTCTCGAACGCACAGACATTAAAAATGACCTAAAAGATTTTGATGTAAATATTTCAGTTGTCATAGAAAATAAAGAGTTTGCAAAGATAGGTGTCAAGATTGAGACAATAGGATCTGGTAAAACCATTCATCTTCCAGTACCTAGATTTACCTTTCCTGTATCCAAAAGCACCACATTTGTCACAAACACTCAAATATTGGAAAAAGGGCTTTTAGTGACTGAAAGTTCTGCTACTCTGAACATCAATATGAATCGTAGAACAGTGTCCACTTAATAACTTCCACTGCACCCTCAAGGTGCGCTCGATTCTCGGTTTTAATTTGGTTTTTTGGTTCTGTTTATAACGGGCATGGCTTTGACCTGCCGGTTTTTAGGGCAGGTCGTAAGCCTTGTTGAATCATCTCTTTTCAACTCACCTCTCCGCCTTGTTTTATCCACGCCATGTTGATTTCCCTGCTCCAGTACCTAAAGCAGTATGTGATGACTTATTGACAGGGAATGTATTATTACAGCCAGGGCAATTGAATATGCCGCTAACAACCCTTCTGTCTTGCAAAATTTGTAGATCTTGCTTCGAAGCACAAGAAGGACATATGTAGTGAGGAGGTTGACTGTTATAATGATATACAACCGCCCCTCCGGGGGCTGTTACTAAAGTATAATTAGATATTGTTTGCTCCCAATTTTCCTTCTTACGTAGTTGCTCCTTAAGGCCCATGTTTTCTTCTTGTAACGAACTCAGTTTTTCCCTGACAGCAAAAAGAGAGTCGTGCACCTTACCTATCCGATCTAAAGCATCTCCAACTTTATCCCGCACTTTTTCGTCAACTTTCTGATTTACACCGAAAGTCAGGGCTTCTCTGGCATATTTAATTCCCTCGAATGCAGCTTTTAATTCGGTAATCATATTCAGTCACCCCACAGGAAATTGGTTAGAATTTGGTGCTAATATAAGACAGATTTGTACATTTATGACTCCGGAGGTCTAATGTTTTCTAGATGCACAAATGTTACACCTAATGGTTCCGTGACCCAATATTAGGCTAACCACTGGCGCGGGGTCAGGTCTTGAAAAATCATTTTTTATGAATAAACTAACATTTCAAGACCTGACCCCGCCCCTGTTTGCAAAACCTGACCAAGCCTTACATTCATTTCTTTTTTTCATCATCTTGTTTATTCTGAAAAGCTTCTCTTGAGCCTAATACTCGCCTACTGGCATTTACTGCCAATTCACTCGCTGTGAAAAAACCTTCTTGAGGACCTGCTGGAGGCCTTTTTAGCATTAGACTGCCGGATGCAAGAGCTTGCCTTTGAGATTTAATTGGCATTGTTCCGATAAAACTTTCTGTTACTGGAATAGTTCTTATCTGTTGCACAACTGTATTAAGTTGGGTTTCCAATTTATCAAATCTTTCAAGTAAATATTTATCAGTTGAATCTTTTACAACTTCTTTCATTATACTACTCTGTTTTGCTCTGTAAATCGGATTGTCAGGTTCTTTATCAGCTAAGGCGGCCACAACAGCACCTTTTAATGCTACTTTTAGCTCTTCAACTCCTTCCATGTCGTTTGAATAAAAAATAGTTCTTTCGTCAGAAATATCAAATGGAAGTCTTGTACCGCTTTCTGCCAAAACTACAATTGGTAGTCTAGCTGCATGTCTTACAGCCAATTCATACATTACATTTGGATTCAGTTCAGTCAAATTCCCTATCACTAATGCATCGCTGAGTAAATGATCAATCACTTGTCGTGTAATAGAACCAGGTTCAGCAATCTGATGTGCTGCCATAACTTCAAATCCTGATTCTTCTAAAACAGGTTTTATTGCTGAGTTCAACAATCCTTCAGTGGCTCGTCTTATTGAAGAATTAGAATCACCAATTGGAGTTATGACAAAGCATATTCGTTCCGTTTTCTCCGATTTTTCCTTGTGCATATACGGTTCTCCTTTTCAACGTAGTGGGGGCGTAGCGGTGGCGGTTTTACCGACCATTTGCCATTACCTGGTTATGTGAAACCGTGCCAGTAGTGTTAATCTCGTTCAATGTACGGGCGCAAGGCTTAGCCGAAAACTTATCCTCGTTACTGGCCGAAATTCCTCTCAACAGGCCACACTCATTTTGTCAGACGCTTAACCCAATCGAACGGAAGAGCCTGGAAGGGTAGTCTGGAAATCTTTCCTGCAACTTCACACAGCAGATCATTTACCCCGCACAATAAAAGCGCTCTCACCTATACGCCGGTGCTCACTGCCTGTCAACCGGTACGTCCCGTAGGGACAGAACGCTGGTAGACGGGGAATTCATTCCCCGGTCATTGTGGCAAAATATCATCACGTCACGTACGTGACGTGGGGAAATACGGCATCTAATCCGGGGGATGAATCCCCCGGCTACATTCGGAAGCCCCTAACAGGGCTTAACAACCTATGATGCACAAACCAAACCGGACAACGCTGCAAAAAAGTGAAAGATATAGTCAAGACTTGATTGGTTTTATCTGCGTGTATCCCATTCATCTGCGGTTAACTGCCATTTTTGACGCACAATGCAAAAGCGCCCCATCACAGCAACGTGATGGGGCGCTTTTATAGAAAACCGGCTGCCTTGATCAGTCGGTTGCGATGATGACACTGGAGGCCTTGAAGGCCGCGCAGGCGTGTTCGCCTTCTTTCAGCTCCAGAGCCCTGGTGCTTTCGTTGGTGATGATGGCAACCAACGCGCTTCCCCCCGCGAGTTTAAGCTCAACTTCGGTGTTTACCGCCCCCTGTGCAAGCCCGGTGACGGTTCCGCACAGGATGTTGCGGGCGCTCATCTTGACCTTGTGCAGCTCCTTGCCGATGATCACCCAGTTCGCCTTGACGATGGCGTAGGCCGCCTTACCCTCCTTCAGGCCGAGTGCATCCACGCTCTCGTTGGTGATGACGGCGGCAAGTTTTTCTCCCCCCTTTAGTGTCAGATCGACCTCGGAGTTGACCACCCCTTTTGCAACCTTTGATACGGTCCCGGCAAAAACATTGCGTGCGCTTATTTTCATGACTATCCTCCATACTGCTGGATTGTACTGTTCATAAAATCAAGTGTACGGCGCACCGAAAATATGTCAACTTCGTCACACGTTCCCGCCGGGAAAGGCAGCGCAGCAGAGAAATATTAGATTGGGGGTCCCGGGCTTGATCGCTTGCTCCAGTTGCTGTACAGTATCGAACAGCTGGTTTGAAGAATCCACCGCTGACAGAACCGAGGACATTCCCCCATGACGCGCACCGGGCATATGATGATCTTTTTCGGAATTCTTGCGGCTGTTATAGCACTGTCGCATCTCTATCTCTTTGCCCGCATCAGCTATTTCCTGCAGCTGACGGACGGTAAACGGCTCTTTGCAGCCTTGCTGCTGGGCACTCTTGCCGTGCTGACGTTCATCTTCCTTCCTGTCAGCCGCATGCTGCCGCGCGCGGTCGAGACCGCCCTTGCCTGGGTCGTTTTTCCGTGGACCGGTTTTGCGCTTCTGCTGGTAGTGGTGATGCTGGCGACAGATGTATGCTGGTTTTTGATAAAGCTCGTGCCGACTGCGCCGGTGCACGATCCGGGTCGCCGACTGGTGCTGCAACGTGCATTCGGTTTTGCGGCTCTGGGGGGAGGCGGGTTGCTGGCTGTTTTCTCGACATGGAACTGCCTGCGGCAAGTCGCCGTCAAGCCGCTGACCGTTGTGTTGAAGCGGCTGCCGAAGTCACTGGACGGTTTGAAGATCGTGCAGATTACCGATCTGCATATAGGACCGATCACTGACGGCGGCTGGCTAGGACAAATCGTCGCTAAAGTGAATGCGTTGAAGCCTGATGTTATCGTGGTGACCGGCGATCTGGTCGATGGTTCCATCGAGAAGCTGGGGCACCTTGTTGCGCCGATCAAAGGATTAACCGCGCCGCTTGGTGTTTATTTCATTACCGGCAATCACGAATATTATCATGGTGTCGAACCATGGTGCGCCCATATCGCCGGCCTCGGTCTGCGCGTCCTGCGGAATGAACGCGTATCGATCGCCGCCGGCGCGCAACGGGGCAGCTTCGACCTTGCCGGCGTAGATGACTGGAGCAGCAGACGATTTCCGGGCCAGGGACATGATCTGCCAAAAGCGCTGGCAGGCCGGGACCCGGACAAGGCTCTCGTGCTGCTGGCGCATCAACCGGCAGCCATAGACGAAGCGGCGGCGCATGGCGTCGATCTGCAGCTGTCAGGCCATACACATGGTGGACAAATCTGGCCTTTCAATTATGCGGTTCAACTGCAGCAGCCATATCTGGAAGGGTTTCATCGCCACCGTGACACGGCAACGCAAATCTACGTCAGCTCCGGCACCGGATTCTGGGGCCCGCCGATGCGCCTCGGCACTTCCGCCGAAATTACAGATATAACCTTGCGCTCCGCCGCCTGAAAGCCCGCTTGACCTGACTCCACTGGGTGCACCAATCAGATTATAACCTGCCTGCTTTTGCGGCATTCTCCTGTCCTGACAGAACTTGCAATTGCTAACCAGCCGGAATCATATCGGAATAATCTTGCCTCGGCTTGGCACACACCGTGTAAAAGATACCTCCAGATGCTTAAAGATCATTGTGCAGGGATGCTGGCTGCACGCGGAGGTGTGTCATGAAGCTGATTGAAACCGTCATTAATCGACTCAAGCTGGAAGAGGTGCGGTGTGCCCTGGATGAAATCGGTGTCGAGGATTTCATGGAAAGCAGCGTCATCAGCCATCAGAAGGGGCAGGTAATGATCTTTCGCGGCGCCAGGTTCGTCGCGAATCTCGTGGAGAAGGTGAAGCTCGAGATCATTACGGCGGACGATTCGGTGGGAAAGGTCGTCGAGGCCATCGGCTCGATTGCCAGGACCGGTCGCAAGGAAGATTGCCGGATCGCCATACGTCCTTATCTGGAAGCGATCTGAGGGGCTGATGATTGGGGCCTGTAAAGAATTTTGAGAAATGACTTCTCGGGTGGTTAATAAATTCGGTGGTGATTCTTTAAAGTGCCGGTTATAGAGGGGCGGAACGCGCCACCGCTGTAACCGGCTTTTACGCTGCTGGCCGGCTGCAAGTTGTCATATATTTCTCCTGTGGTAGCATAAAACACGAATTAACAGGAGGATTGCGTAAAACGGATTTTGAAGGAGAGGGAAATGAGAGACAAGCGGGAAGGTTTAACGGCGGTCTGGCTGTGGCGTGCGTGCGGCCTCGCCCTTGTTTTTGTTCTTATGATGCCGGCGTCGTCGCGGGCTCACGGGGTTGCGGGGAAGAGGTTTTTCCCTACCACGTTTCAGGTTGATGATCCGTTTGTTTCCGATGAATTTTCGCTTCTGGTGAACCATATCAAGGAGCCCGAGGCGAAAACCACGGAGGTCGAGGTCGAGTTTTCCAAGCGGATCACGCCCAACTTAGGGGTCAGCGTCGGCGACTCGTTCCGGCATCAGGACTTCGTGGACGGCGGCTCCGCAAGGGGCCTCGGAAACCTCGATCTCGGCGTTAAATACCAGTTCCTCACCAGCGAGGAGCACGAAGCGATTCTCTCTATCGGAACGAATGTGGAGTTCGGCGGCACCGGCGCGCACAGGGTAGGTGCCGACTCCTTTTCTACCGTTTCCCCGGCGCTCTTTTTCGGAAAAGGGCTCGGTGACCTCCCTGAGCCGCTGCGATACCTCAGGCCCTTTGCGATCACCGGGGTCATCGGTCCCAACTTCCCGACGCGAAGAAGCAATGTCACCATTGACGCGGATACCGGCGAGACCGACATAGAGCGCAATCCTACCACCCTGACCTGGGCGCTCTCCCTGCAGTACAGTCTCATGTACCTCCAATCCTATGTGCAGGATATCGGGCTCGGCGCTCCTTTCAACCGGATGATGCTCGTGGCCGAGTTTCCGATGGAAACCTGCCTGAGTACCGGGTGCGACGGACAGACGACCGGAACCATGAACCCCGGCATCGTCTGGGCCGGCAAGTACATGGAGCTCGGCGCAGCCGCCCAGATCCCCCTCAACTCCCGCACCGGAAAGAACGCCGGGGTTCTCGGCCTGTTTCATCTCTTCATCGATGACCTGTTTCCCAAAGGGGTAGGAGGGCCGATTTTCCGATGACAAAGACGATCGTGAAGCTCCGGGCGACGTGCCTGTTCTTTTTCCTCGCCTTTTTCTGCATCTCGCCTGAAGCGGTGCTTGGACATGCGTTCCCGGACCATGCCGACCCGAAGGTGGGCGCCACCCTGGCCGTTTCTCCAGGCCGTGTGCGAATCTGGTTCGACAGCGCCCTGGAACCGGCCTTTTCCACGATCATGGTCTGTCGGACGGACGGTACGATGGTGGACAACAGGGACGGACGGGTGAACAGCTCGGACGGGAAGCTCCTTGAGGTAGGCGTGCCCCGGCTTCCTCCGGGCAGCTATCGCGTGACCTGGAGCGTTGTGTCGAGGGACGGGCACAGGACCGCCGGGGAATATACCTTTGTGATCAAATGAGACGGCATGGAGAGTGTTGATATAATGACGGCATGCATCCACATCATCCCCGAATGGCTCGAACTCGTGTTCCTGAGCTTCTCCATCGGGGCTCTCGTTTGCCGTCTCTGGGTTCTGGAGGATTCGGCAGTCACTCATCTGCACTCCCGGCTAAACTTTCTTGCCCGGATGTGGCGACTGCTCGGCATTGTTGTGGCCGCGATGATCGCATGCAGTGCCGGCGACCTGCTGGTGCACTCCGCGGAGATGAGCGGCCAACCTCTCTCAAATGCTTTGTCCGTGCTGCCGACAATTGTCTTTCACACACACCTGGGGCATGCCTGGCTTATCCGCATTACAGCACTCGTCCTGTTATCGCTGACGCTGGGAGCGGGCAGGCGGTACCGCGACTCCCGCACGTGCATCTATCTCATGCTCGGTCTCCTGGCCATTGCCGCCATGACCAAGAGCGCGTCCGGACATGCCTCCGATTCGGGAGACTTCAGTATCGCAGAAATAATGGACTGGCTCCACCTCATGGCCGCTTCACTCTGGGGAGGCGGCCTTTTTGTCCTTGCGGTCACCATTCTCCCAGATCTTGCGAGGCTCGTTGACCGTACTGCAGAGGTTAACGCCAAAGTCGCTCACAGGTTTTCACGTATGGCGAGTATCGCAGTCGGAATTATCGCGGTCACCTCGCTTTACAATGCCTGGTCTTTTGTGGGGAGTATCGGGGCGTTATGGAAGGCGTCTTATGGCTGGACGGTTATTACGAAGTCAATCCTCTTCCTGCTTCTAATCGGTCTCGGCGCGTACAATCGATACGTTGGAGTACCCCTCTTGCAGGAATGCGCGGGCCTGTCGCCGGTCCGCGGGGCATTACCCTTTATCGCGCGATTACGGCGGCCTTTAGATGAACGCAGGATTCAACAAAGGTTCATGCTCACTGTCAGGGCCGAGGCATTACTGATGATTCTGGTTCTTCTCTGCGCGGCGCTGCTTCGCCATCAGGTCCCTGCCCGCCACCACGCCCACACGGAGCATGCGGAGGGAAAGCCTTCACTTTCGCCGCATGGTGGCGGGACTCCGCATACCGATAATCGTTGACGCGAAGATATTTTTCTGCCGGTTAGGGGAGATTGTTTGCAATGGTGTAACTTTCCCATTCATTTCTTTTCGTAGAGTCCGCTCTTGCCGCCTTCCTTGTACAGCAGACAGATCTCCCCGATGCTGATCGACTTGTCGCTCCCCTTGCACATATCGTAGACCGTCAGCGCCGCCACGGCAGCCGCGGTCATCGCCTCCATCTCGACGCCTGTGCGTTCAAAAGCCCTTACGGTAGCCTCTATGGTCACCGTGCCGGTCGAACGCTCTGTTCTGAATTCCACCGCCACATGATGGATGGCAAGAGGGTGGGAGAGGGGAATCAGATCGGGAGTCTTCTTGGCGGCGGCAATGCCGGCGAGCCGTGCCACGCCGAGTACGTCACCCTTCTTGATTACCCCTTCCAGGATGGCGGCAAGGGTCTCCGCCTTCATGTTGACCGTGGCGGCGGCCCGGGCGGTGCGCAGGGTCGGCTCCTTGGCGCTGACATCGACCATAATGGCCTGCCCTTTTTCATCAAAGTGATTAAATGACATGGTTTCTCCCTTAAGCGGATATCAGGTTACTATGCTTCCAGCATATTCATAACCGGGCATATTGCCAACTCTTTTACTTTGCATCCGGAATCGTCAAGATTGCCGACCCAGCCGGACGCCTGCTCCAGCCTGCCTCCGGTCAACTGGATCACCTCTCCGCCAAGCCGTTTATTCTGGTGCGGATCATGGGTGGACATGACGACCATGGTTCCACCGGCGGTAAGCGAAGCGATCAGCCGCTCGATTATCTCCGCGCTCTCCCTGTCAACGTGTGCCAGCGGTTCGTCGAGCAGCAGTATCTCCGGTTTGGGAGCAAGAGCCCTGGCCAGCGCCACCCGCCTTGCTTCACCGCCGGAAAGCTGCGTGATGTTTCTTTCCTCGAAGCCGACGAGCCCGACCAGCGCCAGCGAACCGGAAACGGTCCGCCGCAGCTCATCCCCCGAGATTCCTCGCGCCTTGAGCCCGAACGCGACGTTGTCGAACACCGTGCCGGCAAAGAGGTATGGGGACTGGTGCATGAGGGTAACCTTTTTGCGAAGAATATTCAACTCACGGCTTTTCCAGGTTACCCGCTTCCCGGCAAAGAGGAGCTCACCCCGTTCCGGCTTTGAGAGGAGGGCCAGGATATTCAACAGCGTGCTCTTCCCCGAACCGTTCGGGCCGGTGAGAATATAGAGTCGTCCCGGAAGCAGGGCCAGTTTTTTCAGTTCCAGGGCGATCTTGCCGCCATAGCGTTTCTGGACGGAGGTCAGTGTTAATTGCGCGTTCACGGTAGATTACCTCTGCTGCATGAAATTAAGGATCAGGTTGACGATCAGGGCGACCGCCATCAGGATGATGCCGAGCGCCAGGCCGAAGGCGAATTCTCCCTTGCTCGTTTCGAGGGCGATGGCGGTGGTCATGGTCCTGGTATAGCCGCGGATGTTTCCCCCCAGCATCATCGCGACCCCCACCTCCGCGATCACCCGGCCGAATCCGGCGATGACCGCGGCCATGATGCCGAAACGGACTTCCCGGACCAGCTGCAGCATGCTCAGGAGCGGACCGGCTCCGAGCGTCAGGGCGGTCGGCAGTATCCGGCTGTCGGCACCCTTGACGGAGCTCAGGGTGTAATTGGCGACGATCGGGATCGCCAGTAAGGTCTGACCGATGACCATGGCACCGGGGGTGAAGAGCAGCCCGAATCCCCCCAGCGGCCCCTGTCGGCTGATAAGGCCGTACACGACCAGGCCGACGACCACGGTGGGCATCGCCATCAGGGTGTTGAGCATCGTGATGACCCAGCGCTTGAGCGGGAATTCTCCGATGGCGATGGCCAGCCCGAGCGGAATGCCGACCAGTGACGCAAACAGGATCGACCAGGCGGCCACGCTGACGGATGTCCGGACCGCCGCAAAGACCTCCAGGTCGAGGGACAGGATCAGGGAGAGCGAGGTCTGGAACGATTCCCGGATAAAATCCATCGCGTTACTTTTTCCCGTAAGTGAAGAAGACCGGCTCGCCGTTTACCTTGTAACCGGCAATGATCCCCAGACATTCAGGGCTGGTGACGAAATCGATGAATTTCACAGCCAGATCGTACTTCACGTGCGGATGCTTCTTCGGATTGACGACGATGACGCCGTAGGGATTGAAGAGCCCTTTCTCCCCTTCGAAGAGGACGACAAGATCGCTCTTTTTACCCTTGAAGGCGTTATAGGTGCCGCGGTCGGCCATGGTATACCCCCGGCGCTCGGTGGCCATCGTGATGACCGGACCCATTCCCTGGCCCGCCTCCACGTACCAGTTCCCCTTCGGTTCGATCCCGGCACTCTGCCAGAGTTCCTTCTCCTTGATATGGGTCCCCGACTGGTCACCCCTTGAGATGAAAATCGCTCCGTTGGCGGCGATCAGCTTAAGTGCCTCCGCGGCGCTCTTGGCCCTGGCGATCCCGGCCGGATCCGCCTTCGGGCCGATGATGACGAAGTCGTTGTACATGACATCCCTGCGGTTCACGCCGAAGCCGTCGGCCACGAACCTGTCCTCCAGTTTGCGCGCATGGACAAAGACTACGTCCACGTCTCCGGCTTCCCCCAGTTTCAGCGCCTGGCCGGTGCCGACGGCAATGACATCGACCTTGACGTTGTGCTTCTTCTCGAAGGGGGGGAGGAGGACTCTCAAAAGCCCCGAGTCCTGGGTGGAGGTGGTGGTGGACATTTTCAGCCGCTCCCCGGCTGCGGCGGTCTGACAGAACAGGGAAAGGGCGAAAACTCCAGTAATTAAAAAGCGTATGAATTTCATGGTGCTGTCTCCATTCGTGATGTTTAGAGAATAAAAAAGGGGCCTTTCCGCATGGAAAGGCCCCTTAAAGCCGGATAAAATCCGCCCAGGACCTTTGTCATATCAACCTCCTCCGACCAGCGGAAACAGGGAGAGGGTGTCGCTGTCATGCAGTATCTGATCAAGGGTTGCATGCCGGCCATTGACCAGCAGCACCCCGACCTCCTCTTCAGTCAGGCCCAACCCGAATACTATGGTACGGCAATCGGTATCTTCAGGCTGTTCCTGCAGGGCAACGTTGAACCGGCCGTTCCTGAAGGAGGCAAATAATTTTACGGTGATCTGCATTGAGTGCTCCGTAACAACTATAAAAGCAGTTCATTACCGCAAAGACGCAAAGTTCGCCAAGATACCAGAATGAGACGGTTTCGGTATCATCCTAATGATATTCTTAGCGTTCTTCGCGTCTTCGCGGTTCAAATGCCTGGGTTAAAAGTTCCAGAACTCGTCGATCTCCGCACCACTGAAATCCCAGATTGCGTCGTGAGGCGCAACCGTTTCATTGCTGAAAAACTCCGGGAGACGGTCATCCTTGTTTGTGAAGCCGGCTTCGATGTTGAACTGGCGCTCTACCTTGAGGATATGCTTGCCGAGGTTGGTGACGTCGTCGCCGGTCAGGTTGATGCCGAAGCGGGCATTGATCATGTCGATCAGTGCGGGCAGACATTCCGGGATATCAAGCGCCGGGAAAGCGACGAAGATGCACATGCCGGTGGAATCGACCGCCGCGGTTGCAATCTGCAGGTTGCGGGAAAGCTCGACCTGGCCGTCTTTCTTGAGCGGATCGACATAGCCGCCGACGTTGAGGATGTTGGTGGCTATGGTGTAGCCGGAGGTGTGGTCGGCCCCCATCGTGCTGGTGGCGTAGGTGATGCCGATACCCTTGACCGAACGGGGATCGTAGGCCGGAATGCCCTGGTTTTTGACCACCGGAACGCGAGTCACGCCATAGGCCCTGCCGACGGAACCGGCGCCGCCGCCGAGGATGCGTCCGAGCGGAGTGCCCGCGCCGATTTCATCGTTCAGCAGACGCAGCATCTCCTTGCTGTCGCCCCAGGGGAGGATGCCGGCTTCCATCGCCACACCGAACATCACGGCGGTTTCGATCGAATCGATGCCGATATCGTCCATGATGTTGTCGGCCTTGGCGATGTCGTCGAGGTTGTCGATACAGCAGTCGGCTCCGAGTCCCCAGATGGTCTCGTACTCGAAACCGGAGGTCAGGTATTTGCCGTCCTTGTCGTTGTAGACCTGTGAACACTGGATGATGCAGCCGGCGTGGCAGCCGTGCCGTGGTTTGCCGCCGCGGGCGACGATGGTGTCGTGCATGGTCTCGCCGGAAATCTTGTCGGCGCCGTCGAACCGGCCGACGGTAAAGTTGCGGGTCGGCAGTCCGCCGGCCTCATTGAGGATGTTGACCAGAACGTTGGTGCCGTAGGTCGGCAGACCTTCGCCGCTGACCGGATGGTCGAGCAGGGCCTTGGCAAAGGCGCGGGCCGCAACCTTGAATTTTTCCGGATCGGCAATCGTGATGCCCGGAGCGCCCTGATCGTCAATCGAGATGAATTTGATTTTTTTGGACCCCATCACCGCGCCGAGACCGCCGCGACCGTGGCTGCGAATCTTGCTGTCCGGATCCTTGACGGAGATATTGGCGGCAGTCATCTTCAGCTCGCCGACCGGGCCGATGGTCAGGACGCCGGTTTTCTTGCCGAGGCGGGCTTCGAGCGCGTCAATCACGGCGAAATTTCTCTTGCCGATCAGTTCGGTTTCTTCCTGAATAGTGACGCCGTCCTTGTTGACATGAAGGCCGTACCATTTGTCTTCCTTGGGAAGCCCTTCGATGATCAGCGCCTTGATACCCAGTCTGGCAAACATCTGTGCCGCTGTGCCGCCGGCGTTGCTCTCCTTGATGGTTCCGGTCAGCGGGCTCTTGGCGCCTGCGGAAAGACGGCCGGAGTTGGCCGCTGCTGTTCCGGTCAGGAGCCCGGGAGCAAAGACCAGTTTGTTGCCTGCACCCAGAGCGTGACAGGTGGGAGGTACTTCAGCTGCGACTATGGTGGAGGTGAGACCGCGGCCGCCAAGTCCGCCCCAGGCAGCCGGGACCGGCTCGATTTTTGTGCTCAGGTCGGTCATGTTAACGCGTAAAATTTTGTCCATTCTGATTTCTCCCGATCATATGTTTTTTCTACCCAACCAGGGTAGGGCTCCTTCCCGAAAGGGAGGCTCCGCCGTTTCCCGCGAAACCCGTAGGCCAGACTCCATGAGGTTTTCCCTGGCAGGCAAGTATGGCTCGGAGATGTATGTTTATTGAACCAAACCACCCCCAACCCCCTCCTTATCAAGGAGGGGGCTTTAAAGTCCCCCTCCTGATTCAGGAGGGGCCAGGGGTGGTCAGGTTCAGGTTTAGACGTTTTCTACATCGCAGCCTTGAATATCTCGATTACCTGCTCCAGCGTTGCCGTGCGGGGGTTGGTAAACTGGCAGGCATCCTTCTTGGCATTTTCGGACATGATCAGCAGGTCCGCTTCCTTGACGTTCAACTCCTTGAGGCCGGTCGGGATGCCGATCGAAGCCGAGAGCCTGCGGATGGCACTGATCGCCTTTTCAGCGGCTTCATTGACTGAAAGACCGCTGATGTTCTCGCCCATCGCAACGGCGATGTCGGCGAAACGCTGCGGACAGGCGATCAGGTTGTACTGGCTGACGGCCGGAAGCAGGATCGCGTTGCAGACGCCGTGCGGGAGGTTGTAGAAGCCGCCCAGCTGATGAGCCATGGAGTGTACATAACCGAGGCTGGCATTGTTGAAGGCCATACCGGCCAGATACTCGGCATAGGCCATCTTGTCGCGGGCTTCGAGGTTTGAGCCGTTGGCTACGGCCGGACTCAGATATTGGGCGACCAGTTCGATGGCCTTGATCGCGCAGGCGTCGGTGATCGGGGTGGCGATCGTCGAAACATAAGCCTCGACCGCATGGGTCAGGGCGTCCATGCCGGTAGCTGCGGTTAATGCAGGAGGCTTGCCGACCATCAGGACAGGGTCATTGATTGCGATATTCGGGGTACAGCGCCAGTCAACTATTGCCATCTTCACATGCGTATCGGTATTGGTGATGATGCAGAAGCGGGTCATTTCGGATGCGGTGCCGGCGGTGGTGTTGATCGCCAGAAACGGAGGCATCGGTTTGGTGGACTTGTTGACACCTTCGAAGTCGCGGATGTTGCCGCCGTTGCCGATCACCATGCCGACGCCCTTGCCGCAGTCATGGGAGCTGCCCCCCCCCAGGGAGACGATGCCGTCGCACTTGTTGTCTTGATAGACCTTCACGCCGTCATGGACGTTGGTGTCGGTCGGGTTCGGTTCGGCGCCGTCGAAGATGACCGCCTTAAGGCCGGCAGCTTCGATGTACCCCTTGATCTTGTCGGCAACGCCCATCTTGGCAAGCCCTGCGTCGGTAACGATCAGCAGGTTGGTGGCGCCGAGCGCCTTGGCCTGATCTCCAGCTTCCTTCGAACAACCTACGCCCATAAGTGAAACCGTTGGAATGTAAAACCCGTACGTCTGATCTGCTAAAGCCATTTGTGCTCTCCTTCTCTTTCTGTTTTTTTGAGTCACCACCGGTCAGGCGGTAAAACGGTTTTCTACGTATACGCATAACGTATGCCAACAAAAATAAAACTACATTGAGCTTCAGTATTTCAAATATAATATTCATTTAAATCAATAAGTTGTGAATGATCATGCTGTTATTGGTCTGATTATACGTTCTATTACTGTTCTAAGGTCGAACGGTTATCCTGTTCCAGGCTGGAGCATCTGTTCCACCATGGAACAGAAGAGATGCGGCTTTCAGTCGGGCTGGACCACATATTTGTTATGTATGGTTCCCGTTATAAAAATGTCTCATTCCCTCGTAATCGCTGTTTTCAAGGCCTGTTAACCGGCCTGTCTGCCTTCCCTTGCCCTCCCGTCGCGAACTTGGTATCAAAATTGCCATATACCGCGGACAAGCGGTTAATTCGATATTTTAAGCACATTTCCCGCAGAGGAATGTTTGTATGAAACTTGTTGATTCACATGGCCGGCGCATCAATTACCTGAGACTTTCCGTCACGGATCGCTGCAATCTGCGCTGCAGCTACTGCATGCCTCCGGAAGGGATCCCCAGGCTGCAGCATGGAGATATGCTGAGTTATGAAGAGCTGCACCGCATTGCATGCGAGGCGGTCTCCCTGGGGATCGAGAAGATCCGGATAACCGGCGGGGAACCGCTGGTCAGGAAGGGACTGATCGGCTTCATCGAACGACTGGCCGCAATACCCGGCCTCAAGGAGCTGGTCCTTACCACCAACGGCATTCTGCTCCAGGAGATGGCGTTTCCTTTGCGCCGGGCCGGTGTGCAGCGGCTCAACATCAGCCTCGACTCGTTGAACCCGACAACCTTTGCTGCAATTACCCGTGGGGGGAATCTTGACAAGGTCCTGGACGGCATCGCCGCGGCCGGGGAGGCCGGGTTCCCGCCGGTCAAGATTAACATGGTCGTGATGCGGGGGGTCAACGATCAGGAGCTGCTCGATTTTGCCGCACTGACTCTTCACAACCCCTGCACGGTCCGTTTTATCGAATACATGCCGACCCTTCAGGATGCCGGCTGGAATGCCCGTTCAGTTGAAGGACAGGAAATTCTCGAACGCATCGGAAGTCACTATCCGCTGTTGCCTCTGGTAAGCGGCGGGATGGCCGGTCCGTCCAGAAACTTTAAAATAGGCGGCGCCCTCGGGGCGATCGGCATTATCACACCGATATCAGGCCACTTCTGCGAGAGCTGCAACCGCATCCGGGTCACCGCCTCGGGTCTGATGAAAGGGTGCCTCTTCGCCAATGAAGCGGTTGATATCAAACCGTATCTGAGGAACGCTGAAAACGGGGATTTACGGAAAATAGTGCGCAGGATCGTCATGGAAAAACCGGGGCGCCACCACATGGTAGACGAGGTGCCGGTACATGACAGGATTGCGATGTCCCGGATCGGCGGCTGACAGCCCCCCCCCTCAATCCCCCTCAATCCCCCTTAGGCCCCAGAGGGTCCTTATCAGGGGGGAAGTCATTAAGTCTCCCCTGACAAGGGGAGATTTAGAGGGGTTAGATTTACACCCATTACCCACAAATAAACGCTGGAGAGACGACATGAAAACGAAAAGAAAATACAAAGAGATCACCAAGGACACGATCGTTTCCGCAAGAATAACCGATGACGAGATGTATAACGTCAAAATGCTCATGGAGGTGACCAATCTGTCGGCGTCCGAGATCATGAGAAAAGCGTTCCATCTCCAAGTGCAGCGGTTCAATGAGGCCGGAGCGCTGAGCAGTTCCTGTCTGTAAAACGCACAAGGAGAGATATTTATGCTCGTCATCACGTGTATTAAGCAGGTCCCCGACACGACCCAGGTAAAAATCGACCCGGTTACCAATACCCTCGTCCGTGACGGGATTCCGTTCATCATCAACCCCTATGACGTCCATGCCTTGGAGGAGAGTCTGCGGCTCAAGGACCGTTTCGGACTTCATGCGACCGCGCTTTCGATGGGACCTCCCAATACTGAAGCGGCCTTGAAAAGGGCGCTGGCACTCGGCATGGATGATGCGGTCCTTCTTTCAGACCGGGTCTTCGGCGGTGCCGATACCCTCTCGACGAGCAACGTGCTGGCGGCCGCGATCAGGAAAATGGCGGTAAACGAACCGCTTGGGCTGGTGATCTGCGGCAAGCAGACCATAGACGGCGACACCGCCCAGGTCGGCCCCGGCATTGCGGTACGCCTCGGACTTAGCCAGTTGACGCTGGTGGACCGGATCGAATGTCTGGATTTTCTCTCCAATAGAATCCGCGTGCGGAGAAAGCTGGAGGGGCGTTACGAGATCGTCGAGGCGCGCCTGCCGGCGATGATCACGGTGGTCAGGGAGATCAACCAGCCGCGTTATCCGACCGTGCCGATGCGGCTCAAATCGGAGCGATCGGACATAACGATCTGGGACAACAGCGATCTTGGTCTCGATGTCAACAGCATCGGCCTGAAGGGCTCCCCCACCTGGGTGAGCAAGATATTCTCTCCGGAGCGGGCCAAGGGGGAGATACTTGGCGATGGCCTGGGTGATCCGGTCGGAACCACTCGGATGCTGATGGAGCGGCTAATGGCAACGGACATGCTGGCGGTTTAGAAAAATCTTAAACATCAAAATCGAATTAACAGGGATGTACAGGATGGACAGGATAACAGCATAAGCAACGGCAAGACGCTGGTTGTTTTTACGGTTTTATCCACTTCATCCTGTTCATCCCTGTAAATGACTGGCTTCGGTGCAACTCTCCACCGACGGCAAACATGAAGAGGTCTAATCCATGAGCGATACTAAAAAATCACTGAAAAAACCGCGCGGCAAGGTCCGTCTCGTTGAGGGGAAGTGCATCGCCTGCGGCGCCCGCTGCCAAAGCATCTGCCCGGTGAACGGCATCGAGATGAGCGAGACCGGGGAACCGCAGATCTTGCTGGAAAAATGCATCGGCTGCGTCAAATGCGTTAAGGCCTGTCCCGGCAGCGCTCTGGAGCTCTTCTACACCCCGGAGGAACTTGTCATTCTAGCTGAATGGGAAAAACAGGGGGCTCTGCCGCCGGAGGAGATCGACGCGGAAGAGAGGCAGCGGCGGAAACTTATTGCCGGCTACCGGAACGTCTGGGTCTTTATCGAACAGACGGAAGGGGAGGCGGCCCGCGTCTCCTGGGAACTCCTGGGAGCCGGCGGCGAGCTGGCTCGTGCCCTGGGGGTGGAGTTATGCGCCGTAGTCATCGGCGCAAAGGTCGAGCACCTCTGCCAGGAAGCCTACCGGTATGGCGCAGCCAAAGTCTATATCCTCGATCATCCGGTCTACAGATATTA
>WNGR01002881.1_pt1 | contig 18818 bp, 24 predicted proteins | sample 5407581 | NCBI WGS metagenome assembly WNGR01 (sample SAMN13153383, study PRJNA577476) | soil metagenome | isolation source: 80 cm soil or saprolite under Garry oak tree replicate 2 | place: USA:California | collected 2016-06-15 | reverse complement strand
CTTGCCCTCCAGCCGAGTACTTTCACTACAGGAAGTTACGGATGGAAGGGTAGCAAGCGCCTCACCATTGAGCTTGTTGACCCTGAGGGCAAGGAGAAAGAGAAGGTTCAAGTGATGCTGACGTGCGTATCTTTAAAGATCTATAGTTGACCTAACCGATGGTGTTCGTAATAGGATTAATGCCACTGTTATCGGCAGCAAGCAAGCTGTAAAGGAGGTGGAGGTTGGAGCTGAAGACGATGCCCCCGCGAGTGGTACTAACAGCGCGGAAGATGATAACGCCCCGAAGCCACAGAGCACAGAGTAAAGCCGAGTGACTTGCTTAGTACTAATAGCTGCTGTGACCTGTGTAGGAGACTAAATGATCGTTGCATTTAAAAAACCTTTGTCCCCAGGCCGGGGACGAAAAGGATGCCAAGAGTGGGACTCAGGACAACATCTTTTTTGCCCACCGATGGACGTGCTCTGAACTGCGTGCCACATAACTTGTCATAAATCAAAGTCCGAGTCCGAATCATCTTTCTTCGGTGCTTGGCGGACACTTTTGGTCGAATAATTGACCCAAGTCGATTTTGAGCGCATCTGCGAAGGGCGATCATGTTCCTCTTCTTCGGATTCATCACCAACGTCGTCTCTCGTGTCCACCGGTGGTTTCTTCTCTGGCGCAATGACAACTCCACACCCAATAAACAGCGCCTCTAGTTCTGCAGGTACATCACAGTCAACCTCCAACTTTAGGTCATAGCGGCAACCATGAACCCACCTTCGAGCTTTCGCTCCCGATCCGATCCCCAAGCAGTGATCTGGGTGACGATCTCCCCTTTCCGGTATGCGATGAACATAGGTACACGTGAATCTGGTAGGTTGGGTATACACTTGTCGCCGATAATGGAGACGAATTTAGTGCGCGGGTGGCGTGTCGCCAACAGGCGCACATGGGCATGCGCACGGTCGCTCCGTGGGATTCTATCACGTAGGATATGAGAACTAGGTGTGCGGAGGTGGTTGGGTATCGAACGTACCCGTCCTTATACAGAAAGCAGATCACGCCCGTCCCGCGTGCTTCCTCATCCCCAGGTTCATCTTGATTGCTTGCCTCTGTGACTTCGCGCGTGTAGTCATCCCTTCCTATAGGGATGACAGAGCCGAAGCGCCTACGCTGAGCTTCCAGTCGCTCCTGTGCAAGACGCTGCGCTCGAAACTGCGCAATGTACCGTTCTGCGGCGTCATCGTGAGAATCCTCTCCGAGCTCTCGAAGCTCTTCAGTGGTTAGATCATCAAGTATATCATCAAAGGTTGGTGATGGTGGTGGAGAGGGAGAAAGTGGTGTAGGTTCGCGTGGTGGGAGTATTCCATGCTTGCGGAGGGCTTCATTGCTAGTAAGCGTAATCATACATCAATTAGCACATTTAACTAGTGAGTAGACCCACAAGTCTGTGTCCTCGTTTAAATTCATATCCGCTGATATTGCTATCGCTGTGAGTGCTCGTGCTAGTCCGGGTACTGGTCTTTGTATGCTGGTGCTGGTCTGGGATGGAGTTATCGGTCCGGGGACGCCGTGTTCTTTGCCCGGTCTGGTGTGTGGCGGCGTTGCTCCTGCCCCGCCCTACGTTTTCGATGCCTGAAATTGGAGTCCCTCCACGTTTCATCAAATTTCATCCTCAGGATCATGACGCAACCAAAGTATCCGATTCTTCGTCCAGCGGGCTAATTCCTCGTCGGTACCAAGAAGAGATCTTTGTCAAGGCACAACAGAGAAATGTCATCGCCGTGCTTGACACTGGCAGTGGGAAAACACTCATATGTGCTATGCTAATTAAATGGATTTCTGCGCAAGAGAACCCTCAAAAAAAAGTAGTCATATTTCTCGTGCCAAAGGTCCCTCTGGTGGAACAACAGAGCAAATTCATCGCCAAACACACAGCGCTACACGTTGCTCCAGTTCATAGCGAATCTTCTGCTGGCGTCATGGACCGTGATCGATGGAGTAACCTATTCGCCGAATCCGAAGTACTGGTGATGACCGGTAAGCATGCGCCCAGAAAACGTGAGCTAGTTTTTTTCTTATCAGACCTAGGGCAAATATTCCTGAATATACTGACTCACTCACATTGGAGCATGAATAAGGTATAGGCATTATACTTTAACCTTTAACCTTTATTCCTGATAGATAACAGGTTTCGCTTCTTGTTTTCGACGAATGTCATCACACACGCAAAAATCACCCATATACTGCGATCATGGCTATATATCAAGATTGTTCCGATGCTGATCGACCCAAAGTATTCGGTATGACGGCGTGTCCGACTTGGACTCCCGATACACGGCAAACTTCGCTAGCAGATCTTGAAAGGTGTTTGGATGCCAAGATTGTTACTGTTGAGGAGCACCTGGATGAATTTGCGCTCTATTCTTCGAAACCTACTGAGGTAGACCAGTACGATGACGTCACCATGCGTAACCTTGACTTGATGCCCTCTTTCAGGTCATCAGGGAATTCCCTCCACCCCCGGAAACTTACCCTGATTACCCCATTCCCACCATCTGGAGCCGTTTTGACTACTCTCAAGTTCCAGCGAGCGTCGAAATACCTTGGCAACAACTGAACAGCCGCTATCTTTTTGCCTTAGGAACCTTGGGCATATTTGCCGCCGAGCTTTTCCTTTACACTGATCTCCAGATGCGTTTAGCGGAGCTCTCACACCCTCGAGACCTCGACGAGATGGAGTTGCTGCGCATGCAATACTTATATGCGGACATTTCCCACAAGATAGATGACCCTCCCGCTTGTGATGTCCCCGAATTGCGTGATTTGTACGAAATCTTGGCCGAGTATCAACCATTCTTCGAACACACCTCCTTTTGTGAAGATGTGCCCTCCCCTTGGTCTTTAAGCCTTGGTTGGTTCTCTCCGAAGGTTCAGACCCTTGTTGATATTCTGTTGGAAAATTATACCCCCGAATTCCATGGCATCGTGTTTGTGGACCGTCGCCATGTTGCTAGAGTGCTTTCCGGCATCATTTCTCGCATCCCAGTCCTGAAAGGGATCATAACCTGCGCGGAATGTGTGGGTCACGGGCGTGACGAAAAAGGTATTGCAGGTGGCATGCCCATCCATAGGCAGCGTAAGATCGTGAACGATTTCCGGGATGGAAAAATAAATCTGCGTAAGTGAGTATATACGAGGTCGTCATCCTGCGCTCATCACCTGTCCACAGTCATTGCCACTCCCGTAGCCGAGGAAGGCTTGGACTTTCCTGTCAGTCCCGGAAGCTTTCCCTAACTCAGAGAAAATTGACGGAAAGCTCTAGGCTTGTGACGTCACGGTTCGTTTTGACTTCATGCAGGGTATGGTGGGTTACGTCCAATCCCGTGGGCGCGCGCGGCGCGCGACTTCAACATTCGTGGTCATGGTGCAACAGAACAGTACCTCAGAGATTGACAATTATCGTTCTTTCTCCGAGAATGAAGTATATATCAAGAGGCTTTACCGGTCCTCAGCTCCTCAATCTCTCCGAGAGCCTGCAGCTGGCGAGACCGAGGATGGAAGCGGCAGCGATTATGTCTATCCGACAGATCTTGCCAAGCGAGAGCGTTTTGTCGTGCCAAGTACGGGTGCGATCCTGACGTATAACTCAGCTATCGGCCTTCTTGGACACCTTTGCTCCCTTATTCCATGCGATGCGTTTACACCCTCACATAAACCGCGTTACAGTGGTGATTTCGTCTCGACTGTGCGCCTCCCCTCAACATTGTCATTACCACCTGAACAGCTTATATATGAAGGACCGCGTAAGCACTCGAAGAAAGAAGCTAAGCGAGCCGTTGCGTTCAAAGCCGTCAAAGCCTTACATTCGTTGGGGATCTTCGACGATCACCTACTTCCAGCTCACTGCAAGGGTGATCTCGAAATTGATGGGGATCGAAGTCAGGCAGAGGATGTCACGCACGTTCCCGAGACGATGGATGTGGCGGTTATCAGCCCGTGGTCCCTGGGGTCAAAACTATGGTCACACCCAGTTAGCATGGACGGAAGACGCATTGCTGGGCTTGTCACGGGGACGCCGCTTCCGCCCACCGAGCTTTGCTGGAGCGGCACCACGCTGGCCTTAGGCGCGGCTGAACTCGTGCTCTTCGACTCGGACGAGGATTGGCAACATCGCAAACTCATGCAAGATTACACACATCTTGGGCTATGGTGGCGTGTAACCGCTAGACCATATTCCACACCCTTGTCGTGTTACTTGGTTCCCCTGGTTCCACATTCTTGCCAGCCAAATTTCCAAGCAATAGAACTCCTTCTGAGGCATCCAGACGGCGGAAGCCATGATTGGTCAGGCGTGGATGAACGCGCATATGATCGTACTCTTGTCATGAATAACACACAGCACGGTCGCCCGTTTCTGCTTCACAAAATCCGGTTTGACCTGACTCCATTGTCAAAGCCACCGACGGAGATTAAGGAAGTTAGCTTCCAGACATATCGGGAGTACTACCAATGGCTGCTCAGGAAGCGTAAAGGCCACATACCAGAGATACCAAAAGACGGGCCACTTATTGAAGCAGTCTTCCTACCCAGACAAACTTCCAGGGCGTATAAGCTCCTACCCCGGGATACTTCAGTCGACGTCGAAATGGCTTCAGGTGTGGCCACAAAACCCGTATTATTCCCCCAAGCCTCCACTTGTCTGTTTTTGATGCCAGAGGAGATGATCTCTCTCTTTTGCTTGTTTCCACGCCTGCTGCACCGCGTCCAAGATGTATGGCGTGTCCGCAGTGCCCGTATCAGCCTGGACCTTCCTCCCATTCTCGATGACTATCTCATCGAAGCGACAACCCTACCTGCTGCAGCTGCGGGGTTTAACAACCAACGCCTTGAGACGCTTGGCGACTCAGTGCTGAAGCTCTCCACGTCGGTGCACTTGTACAACAGGTTCCCTCATTGCCACGAGGGACAACTAGACCATTTACGCCGGCGATGCATCTCGAATCACACGCTTTTGGTCAGGGCGAAAGCAATCAACCTTGAACGTTATCTGAGCATGGAGGGCCAGAACGTTCGGACATGGCCTACTGTAGTTGCAGACGGCAGCCCAACTTTAGAAGATCCTGCGCGTAGTGACAGAACCGTCAAACAACGCATGGCACGGCGAAGTCTGCAGGACTGCATGGAGGCCATCACCGGGGCGGGCTATTTGTCCGGGGGCATGCCAATGGCTCTGCAGGTAGGCAGCGCGCTCAGGTTGAACTTCGGTGGACCTGTCCCTTGGCATATGCGATACGCCCCTTCGTCATACCCCCAACCCGCAGCCACTCGCTATTCGGGACTGCAAGATAGTCTCGGGTATGAGTTCCAACACGAGGAATTACTGCAGGAAGCCCTTACACATCCCTCTTTCTGGTTCGGCCGCAAATCTTATCAAAGGCTAGAGTTTCTTGGGGATGGTACGGCTTTTGTAATTGCTATGACTCCGCTAATATTCGTGTCATAGCCGTCATTGACCTTGTCGTCATGACATACCTTTTCAAGAAATACCCCCACGCCAACTCCGGTCAGCTCAGTTCTTTGCGCTCACGGGTCGTCTGCGGTCCCGTTCTGGCCTTTGTTGCAGTTCAAGTCTTGAACCTACACGAATTCCTATTGGCTGGCAACTTGGAACTTATTGCCGCCGTAGACAAGTACATACCAATACTACAAGCGATATCCAGCCGTGACATTGTCCTGCAGAGTTGGGCACACGACCCCCCAAAAGTTATTAGTGACATCTTTGAGAGCCTTGTTGCAGCCGTCCTCATCGATTCTGGGTACAATTTCGACAAAACTGTCTGCATTGTGGAAGCTGCCATGGAGTGTGTTTTGGAGATCCTATCTCCAGACCTGCCTCCAGAGCCCGTCTCCGCATTGTTTCTATGGGTAGCGAAGTCGGGCTGTAAACGAATTCATTTCAGGTGGGTGCCTAGTGAGGTCCCTTCAAATCCGTGATTTTCACACCGATTGTCCAGTAAATCGTGCAGTCGCGAAGAGTCAAAACAAAACGACACCGTTAGTGTTATCGTACATGACATCACTGTCGTTGGTCCCGTGACGGGATCTAGCATCTCTGTAGCACGTGCGTTCGCATCAGAACGTGCACGGATGATTTTGTCAACCGCCGATTCGGACAAAGCGTTGGTTAAATTGTGCAACTGCAACGAGCAAGTGGTCTGCGCCCCACCTACGGAACTTGCTCCCGATGACCCTGTCGACGATACGACCGAAATTGGTTTTGCGACCGCAGCAGCGACGGAACTCGAAAGATATAGAATTCCTCAAGAGGACCAGGTGCTAATCGAAAAGCTGGAGACCGAAGATGATTCGCAGACCCGTAACGATTTAGAGACAGGTGACCACGACGTTTGATATGCCTCGTGGCAGATATCGTGACAGATAGGCGAGAGTCTCCGCTGTATTCGGGTGATTTGAGTGCAGCTGATGGTTTAGCTTTTACCGTAGACACTTCGTGATACAGGCGTTTCTGAAATTTCCGTTCATCCACTGGCTCAGTGACTGTAGTCATCGTTAAAGTCCTTACGTCAACAGCCTCTTTTTGCCGCGGCGATATGGCGGCAGATATTGGGATAGGAGGAATCCTGGAGGAATCAGAAATTGACCTTGTTATCTCCGCCGTACCACCCAATGACATTGCGCTTCAAGCAAAGCGTGGGCTTCATTCGGCGTAGGATCGACGAGGGTGCCTGCAGCGTGCCCCGGAACTTACCCACAAGTCGATATGTTCCGACCGGCGAGATATGTCAGGATGATGGACTGCGTAAGGGAACAGCTGTTACAAATACGTATGCTGCTGCCCTGCATCTGCCACGGAGTCCAAGATGAATATATCCAGCCGTAACACCGGACAATGCGAGGGTGACGTTAGAGTTTTCTACTTATCTGACTAGTATGATGTCATCCCTCAATATCCGGGGCTTATCAGTTCTTGTGGCGTAGCGGCGTTATCGTCTTGGCCTTGCGCTCGCTCTTGTATCAGGTCCGGATGCGCTCGCAGCCCGGTATCCCCCTTTGTTTCTTTCAATGGTCGGAGATTTATGTGGTTAAATAGAGCGCAGACGACAACCCCATTTCCGCAGATACTGAGAGAGAGCCTCGCAATCATCTCGTTCATTCCGCAACCATGCGTCTCCTATCTGAGAGTATCACCGAGGACGTGTTCGCGTTCTGTCCTCCCTCCCTGGCTGCTTTTTCTAGCCTGCTTCTCTCCGTTCTACCTCAATCCACCTCAAGCATTGCCGTGCCCGCAGAGCAGAACCATTTTACCAGCACCCACGGCCCCCAGATTCTCATCCTTGGAGGCGGTGTTGCCGGTGTCATGGCTGCTGAGACGCTCCACAGCAGAGGCATAGACAATTTCAAGATCATCGAAGCACGCAGCACGCTGGGCGGACGTATGAAGAGTTTCTCCTTTGGCGCCCCTGGCAGACAGTACGTCTTGGAATTAGGCGCAGATTGGATCCACGGTACGCAGACGGACGACGGCCCATCTAATCCCGTATTCGACCTGGCCCTGAAGCACAATCTATCGACTCAGCCAAACCATTATCGTGGTAGTATGAGTAGGTTCACACTCTCGGGGGTAGTTTTGCACCAACGCTGTTCATTTCAGCGACCTACGACAACACCGGGGCCATCGATTACATGCAAACTTTCAACGCCGCGGTCGAAAATTTCGCCGCTTTGACTGTTGGAGGAGGTGCGTCCCTTTTCTTACCCTCTTTTACACACAACTCTAGCTGGCACGGCCGTTTCCAAGGTGATCGGATCCTCAGGGGATTGGTGGATACCACAACTCGCAGCGGCTATTCTCTTCTCGGTGCCAAACCTAGAACTCCTCACGAAATAGCTTCTGAGTATTATCAATTCGATTGGGAATATGCACAGACACCAGAGCAGAGCTCTTGGGTTGCGTCTTCTTGGGTAACGTATCACTCCTTTATACGCCAGTCGCGTTTGTTGTTCCGAAGTGAGATGATAAAAAGTCCTACTCGGAGCCAGATCGTCTTGGTTTGCGCCTCCCTGCTGCTTATCTCCCACATTCCAGGCAAATAATTTCACCTTCAACGGTGACCAAGGCGGCTTTTCCACTGAGAACCTACTGACGACTGATCAACGTGGATTCGCGAGTATCATTCAGTCCGAGGCCGCTGAATTTCTTTCCGAGGAGCAGGTCCTGCTCAACTCCACCGTTAAGACCATTAAGTACTCTAAAGATGGAGTCTCAGTGAGCCTTTCGGATGGATCCAGCTTGAGTGCGGACTATGCCCTGGTTACGTTCAGTCTCGGCGTTCTGCAGCATGATGATGTCCTCTTCGAGCCCGCTCTACCCACATGGAAAACGGAAGCCATACACGGTATGGCGATGGTTGGCTGACTAACTTGTAGAGATTGTTCTACAATCTTATCATGACCACAGGGAACGTACACCAAGATATATTTACAGTTCCCAAAGAAGTTTTGGTTTGACACAGAGGTGCCTTGGTTCTCGCCTAGTCTAACATAGTTTTCCTGACGTAAGGATCTCAGTTCGCCCTGTACGCTGACCACGAACGGGGTTGGTACCCCGTTTGGCAGAGCCTTGATATGGATGGCTTCTTCCCCGGCTCCGGCATCCTCTTTGTCACTGTCACCGTACGCCTCGGAGTGTCTTCTCCTGTTGTGTTGCCGGGTCACTGATTCATGATTTCAGGGCGATTTTTCGGCACGGGTCGAATCAATGTGCGATGATGCTGTGAAAGAAGAAGTCCTCGCCGTTCTTCGTTCAATGTATCCTAACACCACGATCCCCGAGCCCGACGCATTCTACTTTCCTCGTTGGAGAAGCGATCCGCTCTACCGTGGGAGTTACAGCAACTGGCCGTCGAGTTTTCTGAAGGCCCACCACACAAACCTGAGAGCCACCGTCAATGGGAGACTCTGGTTCGGTGGAGAAGCGACAAGCTTGAAATACTTCGGTACGTCCGGGGTTGTAAGATCCTGAATCTGTCACCCCTGTCGGTCTTGGACGACTAACCAGTACGTCGCGAAACGCGCCATTTGAATTTTAACTTCTCCTCAGGTTATCTGCATGGCGCGTATTACGAGGGACAGAAGATGGGGGAGGAAATTGCATACTGCGTGACAAGTAATGGCTGCGCAGGGCTTCCCCACGCAGAGGAAATTCCGTGTTCTCATCCCTATATCGCATCTGATTTTATGTAGCTCAGCTCCCACATGCGTCATTTGCCAATCCCGCGCTAGTTGTAACTGTATACCGTGGACCATTCTTTGTACTACTAGAACAGCCTATGTATAGTACACGCGTAAAGAGATGCTAACCAAGACCAGAGCGCGTGAGTCCTGACACTTTTTCGGTCAGAGTTCAGCTCGCCTAGCATTCGGTGGGAATCAGATGAGGCGAGCACCACATGGGGATTTTAAAGTCGGCCTCGGACGAAGCACAAATACGCCCAAACTCTTCCTCACCGATAAGTGCGACCAACGAGACTCGACCAGAGAATCGTAGAGATGGCAGAAATAACAACAGAAGCGGGCCTCCAGCGTCTCAAGTCCTTGTACCCATACGGAGAAATTACCTCTTCACTGGATGGTAACTCATTTACGATTCATATCAGGTATCCGAATCACGGTTTCTTTAGTGGTCCAAAATCCGTGGTACATCGTAATCATCGTCGCTCTTACCGCCGGAAACAGGCCAGAAGCGATCCCGCTCGTATTCAAATATGTCTTGGGTGATCTTGAGCGGGCGCAGAATGAGTTCAAGGTGCCGAAAGACGAGGCACAGGGAGAAAAGCTTCGCCTGGCACGCAGGTTCCGGGACGCCATCTTCAAGTGTGGTATTTTAGCCGGATATTCAAAAGTGTGTTGTACCTTTATCCCTGGCAATCGGTGTACCGATAGACTATCACTAGACGATAAATTCCCTGATATCTCTTCTCGAGGTCACACCCGATGAACTGCGGGACACAACACGACAGAGGTGAGTACCATAACAAAACGCCTACGCAATGAGTCACTAGTCACCAAAGAGACACCTCATCATCGTTGCCCGTGCTTGAAACGCGTGGCCAAGAATTCTTCCGAGCTCTCTATGGTGAGACTGCTGGCGGCGTGCAAGATCTCTTGGATAAAATATATCCCGATATGGGTATGCGCATCATACTGCCCGAGTCCGTGTGACGGGTTGAATAACGGCCGCGCAGGATGGTTTAGCAACACGATTGCCTATGGATCTGTATACGGCCACCTCGATATCCTGAACCAACTCGAGACATCATACGTCTTAGTTGGCACGCTCATCGCCGCGGACACTCCTCGCCAGATCAACTGGCACCTCGACAACGCACGCCGAGGAGGCGCCTCGCTCGAGCAAACTCAAGGGGTGAGGCAGATAGCCATTGAGGTCTCCCAGAGCGTAGGGGTAAAATGGAGAGACGGTGTGCCAGAAGTCAAGGGATAGAGGGACAAAGGTATGATCTTAAAAGCTGCGGTGAAAGAACGGAGAAAGCTGAAAATGGTGGGCTGATACTGTGATGATTGTGTGTCCATAGGAGGAAATGAAATAAAAGAACATCGCATATACGAGGAAAGGGACGAGTCGTGGCGGTGAGAGCGGAGAAGAGGTTGTGGCGTACCGGAAGTCAAGGAAAAGAGGGACGCGGTGAAAGAAGGAAGAAAGCTGAAAATCATAGGCCGATACTGTGACGACTTTAGTGGAAATGAAATGAAAGAACATAGCATATACGAGGAGAGGGACGAGTCGTGGCGGTGAGCGGAGAAGAGGTGGGCGTGGCGCAGGTCGGTTTGGACCCGGCAAATGCCGTACCCTCGTTGGACTAAGAGTGCTTGTCGTTGGCACTCCTCAGCTGAACTGAATCATCCCCCTCCTTCTGTGGGTTACCACGACCCACACGACCCACTCAGAATGACGGACTCCTCCAGTATTGATAACGATATGGTGTCCTTGGCACCCACAGCAGCCTCAATCCTTGGAATTAAGGGCAACTTGCGCTTCCGGCCCCATGGCTCCAGCCAGAAAGCGCATGTTGTCCTTCGACGCGTGGAGCCCGAAAGCGACTCGGATGGAGAAGGAGAGACCAAAGGGGTTATTCAATTCAGTCTATTCGCCTACAAACGGATCGAAGTCAAGCCCGGGAAGGAGATACTCCTTACAGTTTCTGATGGCCCCTTCAAGGACCGGGCCATTGTGTTCGAGGGGGATGAGCTAGGAGTATCCTCTCTCTCGGATGCCGAAGAAGAGACCCAGGTCGCGGAAGATGATGATGCCGTGGTGCCTCTGGAACACTCTTTACCCCTCAAGATGAGGAAGCCTTGGGCAAAACGTGTAGAGGCGCCGTCACCGTTGGGTACGTGCGACGGATAGTCACCGCCCTGTCTACGTCACTCATCTGCTCGTAAAGCACCTGTAGCGCACCCTAAGGTGGCCACCCGTCAGTCTGTTGGGGTCCAGACAGATTCAGTTGATACAGTCAGCAAAGCCATTTCTGTTCCGGCAGATTCTGGGCCCGCACCGGAGAAGGGCTCACAGACCCACTCTGTATGTGCCGCGAAAGTGCCCAAAGTCGGTCTGTCACCTGCAGTAGAGACCACGTCAACAGAGGTGGGATCTAGAGCTCCGCGGAGACACTCTGAGCGAGAACTTCCTATGGAAGTTGATTCGACCAGTAACATTACGATCCCATCGTCTGTTGATATTTCTGTCACCGTTCCTACCCCACATGCTAAACATGATGATGTACCACCTGACGTATGTGTCTTTCAAAGTCACCGGTGCAGCTACTCATGAAAACTAGACTTCTACCAACGCCATGGTCAGTGACAACCTTGAACGCTGGAGTCCCTCTGTACCCGCACCCGCACCCGCACCCGCTGCCCTGCTCGCCACCCCAAGGCCAGTCGATGAGAATTCCGAAGGTGCGGATTCAAGCGACTCTAACGAAGATCAAAGGCCTGTCATAGCTACTCCAGAAAGACCTTGGAGTCCATCCGTGCCTGCTGCCCTTACAACACAAGGTCTGGGCAGACGTAGAACGAAAGATCGTGAGACAGAGAAACCAGACAGTGCCAGAGGCACTAGTCAAACGAAATCAACCCTTCTTATGGAAACCCCTCCATCGAGCTCGCCTACCCCTGCACCACCGACTTCTCCACCCGACGACAATGGATTCTCAATGAAACTAGAACCGACATTCGCGACCTCTTTTACCACTGGTAGTCCTATGACAGCCTTTGTTGGCAAGCTTTCTAATCACCCTTCTGACGAGGACAATAAAGTGCCTCATCAAACCTATACGCATCTCTCTAGTCGAACGAATTCATTTGCGCTAGCACTCACGCAGTTCCTTCCCCCTACAGAGAAACCTCCATCTTCTCCCTCCGTTGCGCCCCAGTTCGCGCGGTCTGACGCTGCCTTACCTCCTCCACTTCTTTCTGTCGAAAGACACCCATCGCCTTCTTTCTCTGTCTCAACGCATCCGCGCTCACCAGGGCTCAGACGAGATCAATCGCCATCTCGTCTTTCCCCTGTCAGCTCGCGAGGTTCATTCAGCTATGGCCCTCTCGAGAACACTGCTACGAATGTCCCTTCTCATACTTCGTCACCTAAAGTGCCCGCGAGAAAGCCTCAGACATTCTCCTGGCCGCCGTTTCGACCAAACCTTGATGAAGGATCTACAGACTTTGACCCACCCTTTCGTGCAGGGCCAGACTTCTGCGAGCCACCTCCACCTCCACCTTTTCGACCTACCTCTGGCCCTGCCACGGTTCGTACTTATACGGCGCCCACGCCTGGGCGACCAGCGGTGATATCTAGTTCGAATGCTATTCCTCTTGCTCCTCGCCACTCATCGGGTGTTACCCCATTGGCTCCCGGAGGACCGTCTTCACCCACTATTCAGCCTTTCGGTCCACCATCTATCTCTCCCCAACCACCATTGAAGCCACCACAGGGAACGGTTCCGGACGGCAATTACCCGCCGCGGCAGCCGCGTGCGGATGCTGCGATGCAAGCGATGGGGTCGGTATCTTTGGGACAAGGAGTAGTTTCCAGGTCGCAGCCTCAATATCATCGCCAACGTGAGTATTTAGTCCTTTTAGCTACTGAATGTTCTTGTGGCTCGTGGCTGCGGAGCCGCGGAGCTAACGGGCTTATATAGAAAGGTACAATCATTCGCCGCGCTCGCCTGCCGATGGTCGTGGGCGGGTCATTTCCATGGCTGCAGGGACAAAACGCAAGGCATCGCCCCCTCGCGCAGAACCCCCTGCGTCACTCGAGATTCCAGCAAAGCGGCCACCACTATCCACGTGGCCGACCATGTCACCTATTCGTTGCGCTGCTGTGCAGGGTGAGCACGTTGCCATTCAAGGCATCACCTTCAACCGCACCGGGAAATTAATGGCCGTCGCGTGTGAGTACCGGTTCCTCCATTACTAGAGAAGTACGTTTACCGAAAGATGCTCAGGCGCCGATTGTACGATCCGCATCTGGGATAACGTCATGTACAATGAAGTGGCTCGCCTACCGCATTCATCTGGGGTGGTATCCGCGCAATGGATGGACGACGATGCTGGCCTCCTTGCACTCTGCGCGGACGGTGCGCTATTGCGCTGGACGCGACCAGCAGGGGACACGCCACCCCGTACACACGATGTCTGGAACTGGAGCCTTATCGCCGAGCCGGCCATCGGAACAGCGCTAGACGATGCGCCTACAGCGCTCGCGTACAGACGCGATCGGATTGCGGTGTCATTTCCGAAATTCGGGGTACGAATCTGGGTGATGAAACAGGGTAAGTGTACATGTGGAGTACTGATGCATGGCGACCATAGAAGCTGACAAGGAGCAGGATCATGGCAGTCGCACCGCCCAATTAACAGACAGAACGTAACTGCGTTAGAGTTCATTGATGACGGCGGGGTGTTGCTCGGAGGAACGAAGGACGGTGTGTTGTATGTGTCCATTTCACGTCGACGTCGCACTGGGGCTCTGAGAAAATTATAGCTGGCATTGTCCAATGCTCGATGGTACTCCACGAGTTTATAACTTTTTTAAAGCAAGAATGTACGTCTACGTTTCTTCCCCAGTTCTCGGTTCGTTGACGTCTTCCGTAGACGCGGTATAGATGTTCTCCCAGCCGGAACACATGCCTTGGTCTCTCAGCAAGTCGGACGAGCACATCTTGTTGCTATTGCGCAGGACGAAGACTGTGGCAAGATCACGCAAGTCTATACAGTGGCACCTGACCTACTGTCGGATGCGGTCTATGATGCGAATGCCCTGTTCGTGGGACGCGACAACGCCGTGCTGTACGGCTCGGCGAGCGGTTATTTGTTCGCGTGGGACAAAACAAGTGCCAGGGTACTTTGGGGCTTGGATCATGGCGAAGGTATGTACCCAGGCAAATTAACGCAGCGGAGGAACTCACACAGCGAAGGTTGCGTAGTGCAAGCCATCGGGGTGAGTACCAGAAAACTACCAGATACACCGGAGACAGCACTGACGGTTGAACATAGAAAAATGCTGTTATAGGCGACGGTTGTGTAGTCACAGGGAGTCGAGATGGAAAGCTAAGTTGGTGGGCAGAACCTGGGGGATTTACAGGTGAGTCAATGCGCTGTTTGAGTACTCGGCGCTTATTAGCGGAGAATGATGTCTAACGGCGGGTGATATATCTAGCTAATGGGGAACCTCCTACGGGCAAGCGTGTCAAATCAAGCTGAGCATAGTGGTTGCGATGCTGGCTAACGTGCAACCGACCCTCCTTTTTTTCGATTAAGTTATAGACTTTTCCCAGGAAATTTTTCTTTTTTTCACGATATTGAATGTACTGTGTATATGATTACGATAGGCCATACTAGGCACATCGATAATGGGATAATGATTTTGCTTCTTTTTTTTTCAAGTTTTTTTTTGTAACATGGCCGGATGGCGAGGAATGGCCGGCCGGACGCCGACCGAACCGGAGGGTGTCGTCGTCTGTCAACTGTGGTTGCCCTCGCACGACGCTCGTGTTCAGTAGCCACCGCCTCGGAGTGAGTGTTCTCTCTTTCCCCAACTTCCGCCTACTCAACCCAATCCACTCTTACACTAACGCGTCTCATACCTCAGTCTTTTATCGCCCACTGATCAGTCTTTGTGGCCATACGTTCGTCCGTCACTCGGTTTCCAACTTATCAACCTCACGCTCGCGCCAGCCATCCATCTTCTTAGGCCCGAAGAATCGTGAGTACTGCATCCCTCCAACGCTAGTTATCACCTCTCCGCGTCGCCTTCCCCAACTGCACCCTTCACATCGTACCCCTTTTTCGTTCGAGGCTCACACTGTCTGAAGCGCAGTTTTGTGATATCTTTTGAAAGTTTCGAAAAGATATGCAGACCATAAAGTGTGTTGTAGTTGGTGATGGTGCTGTCGGTAAGGTGTGGCTTAAGAATTGTTCAATTGTTGCCGCCTGGGTCCAACTACCCTGTCTCTCACTACCTCCAGACTTGTCTCCTAATTTCATACACTACAAACAAGTTCCCCAGCGAGTATGTCCCGACGGTAAGAGTCTTATCTATCGCTGCAGCAGTGGGGCTTTTTTGACTGTCCGCCCAGGTGTTTGATAACTACGCCGTCACTGTGATGATCGGCGACGACCCCTACACATTGGGCCTTTTTGATACCGCCGGTGAGTAGCCGTAATTCTTTTCCGCGCACCCGTAGCACATCCGTTGTTCATGCACCACCGCGAAATTTAGGTCAGGAGGATTACGACCGCCTGCGTCCACTATCGTATCCGCAGACGGACGTTTTCCTTGTTTGCTTCAGTGTCACTTCACCCGCGTCATTCGAAAACGTAAAGGAGAAGTGGTTTCCCGAAGTGCACCACCACTGCCCCGGAGTTCCATGCCTTATCGTTGGCACCCAAGTAGATTTACGTGATGACCCGCAAGTGATGGAGAAACTCCAGCGACAGAAGCAGCGACCGGTCGCCCCCGAGCAGGGAGAACGTCTTGCGCGTGAACTCGGTGCAGTCAAATACGTCGAGTGCTCTGCACTCACTCAGAAGGGCCTGAAGAATGTTTTCGATGAGGTAAGCACTTCGCTCTACCCTCTTGCGCAGCCTTTTGTTTTTCTTGGTTCCTCTGACAACTCACACAGGCTATTGTGGCTGCCCTCGAGCCTCCTGTCGTCAAGAAGAAAGGAAAATGCATTGTTGTCTAAGACTAGATACAGTCTTGAGCTCATCGTCCCACATTTACGTTACCTCTCTTCATGATGATTGCTGCCGCGAGACTCTACATCCGACCCACCTGCGACTTCGCGTATCTACTTTCTCCCTTCTTCCCTACCTTGCTTTGGCTGCTCTCACGCCCAATACCTATAGTTCTCTGTTTCTCCCTGCGCGTTCCCTCTCGCAGGCGCTTATGTGTGCCGTCTTGTAGTTCTTAGTTTCGTGAGGGTACTGGGGGCCAAATCTAATACCCGTCTACAAGGGAGCAACAGAGGAGTGACGTTTGTGCATGCCAAATTCGAAATTGAAGCACATCACCGCGAGGCTTTATTCCTCCCGTATTACGTTGATTGGGCCGGACCTGAAAGAAGCTGAGGATGAGCCACTTTCCTATTTGATTAGGAACGCAAAGTCATCCCGGACGGACTCGGACACTCAAAAGGCACCGTCATAAGTGCTCGTCGCCATATGGATGTCGTCGCGAACTGATCGAACTCAGATTGATATGCGCGACTGCCCATCTACCATCATGTCTAACTTACCCATCGTCGTCAAAGCAGACGCTTGAGCAAAACAAATCCTTTGAACCACGTTGGTCGTTGTCTTCGAATTGCTCATTCACACGTGGTCCGTCTTGGCTGCATAGCACATGCGGTACTTGGGTTATCTCCGTGGATCGTGGGTCGTCGCTTTATGAACTAGTGCTCAAAAAGTTTTTTGGGTGGACTTTCATTACTCTAGTTACCGGCGGCTTGGCCTTGGCTTGGGCTTGACGACCATGAATGTGCTTGCTTGCTTGTCTGCTCTCCCTTTCTTGTCGTCCGTCTGGGACAAAGCAAAAGGAAACAAACCTCGTGGGTCATGGCACTTCCCCCCCCTTCTCCCGAGCGCCAATCGACAGCGACGAGCGCCACCTCACTCAGCTGTTGGAGGGTAAGCCCGCCGTATCATCACGCATACTATAAGTTACTTACAGTAATCACGCGCTCGTAGATTGTCTTTCAGGGTTGTATCCGAATATAGTCTGTTTTGTCACTAGCCGAGGAGGATTGTCTTTTAGGGAATAATAACGGAGGGTAGATGCGGCCCCCTACACATACACATATGCAAGATTCCAACTCGGGATGCGACGCGCATTTAGGGCTGAAATAAGCGCCGAAATGTGAGGCGTGGACGCCCGGTCATCGCATTGCGATATGTGCGAGTGGGGGCGTATCTCTACAGAACACACGTCGCACAAGGAAGGAGGCGAGAAACAGGCCCAAAAAAAAAAACATTACCCGCCGGCATTACTAGGTGGCGATTTCAGACCCTCCTTTGCTCAGCGCAGGCACGGCCGACGTGTCTCCTGAGGGGATCCCAAACAAGACCAGGCCTCAACGAGAGGTACCGCTGGCTTGCGCGGTGAAGGATAGGATGTATCGACGGTACGCGTTAGATGGTATGCGACGTCTCCAACCTTCATCCACAAACCTACCCGCTGCAGAAGCGTCGGGTACGCTCAAAGTTCCACTCCAAGACGTCGAGGTCGTTACGTGCGGACTAGGAACACACGTCGAAGAAGACACTGCGAGACCACCCCACGTAGATGTGCGTTCGATGCCCGTCGACACTCCACCTGGTTGCACACGCGGCGCGCCTCTGTAACCATCCGACACTCCATCTTGTCCTCGGTACGCAGGGGAAAATAAAGAGTTCCTCCAGCATGCGCACGGTAGTGACAGGTCTGGAATCCCCCCTCCCTCAGTCAAGACGCACTCGTTCCGTTTTCTTCGCTTCCACGGGGCGGGTCGGCATGGATTGCGTTACAACGCTTCCCACGCGTTCATTCTTGCCGCACGTTTTGCCCATTACCTCCGACGCATCAAAATTTTGTATCTACCGGGTTCCCGGCCTTAAATAATTTAAATGCTCGGGCTTCGAGAACAGAAAAAATCAATAAGATCAGCCGCAGCTTCTTCCAGTCAACGGTCGATAGGTGGATCACTCTTGTCACGCGCAGGAATGTCGGAAAAACCTCGCCTTGAGTTGCTGGCGCAATGGCCATGGCTTTGACGCCGACGCGATGACGGACGAATGTGTATTCTCGGTGAGCTGGAGGCCGCGTCATTCCCATGAGAAGCGTCCTACTGTAGGGACAATGATACTGTATTCGCGATAGTGAAGTGCCGTAAGACCGACATTGGGGTGATTAGTGATCGTCAGGTGCTGAAGGATCTCCGGCGTTTATCGATTATGTTTAGTCGCCTTGGACCTGGACGTCATCGCTTTCCCGAAATCAGAGAATTTGAGGATCCCGCCAATATTTTTCCGCTACCGAGGGTTTGCAGTGTAGGCTCACAGTCTTCCGTTCTAAAGAAGGTTCACTTGGAGCCACAGGAACGTCAAAAAATCAAATTCTTGCGCATCGCGTACAAATTTTCTTTAGAAACGATACAGTAAACGTCCACCCACGAACCACACAGGAAATAGCGTCCCTTCCGACATGCAGAGAACCGGCTGTACTTGGAAAAGGCGCTATGAGGGAACGGGG
>WNGR01003409.1_pt1 | contig 18823 bp, 14 predicted proteins | sample 5407581 | NCBI WGS metagenome assembly WNGR01 (sample SAMN13153383, study PRJNA577476) | soil metagenome | isolation source: 80 cm soil or saprolite under Garry oak tree replicate 2 | place: USA:California | collected 2016-06-15 | reverse complement strand
GTTGAAAAAGACGGGCAGGCCTTACAGCGAGCAGTTGTCACAGTTGTCCTAGTTGCAGTTGTCATTGGCGTCGGTGTAATGGTGGTCATAGTTGGCACTGCATTGTGGACTCGGAGGACCCATAGTACCTGCCAAAGACCAGTTGAGACCGGCCCCAACCGGTCCTGTGACGGTTCACCTATGCATCAGATTCCGGTGAACCGCAACCGGTCCATCTCCAAAGCTCATAGGACTGCAACCGCAGGTCCGGTTGCGGCCGGTTGCAGTCCGGTCCGGTTGCAACTTTTTCCAGTTCACACAACTGGACTTTTAAACACTAGTTCTGTTTCCTCTAGCAACAACCCCTTCCATCACTCCAAACATGAGATAGAATGGGGTTCTCTTTCTCTTGCAACACCCCCTCTGGTGACAACCCCCTCCCTCACTCCAAATGCAAGATAGAGGGGGTTCTCTTTCTCTGGCGACAACCCCCCCACCCTCACCCCAAACATGAGATAGAGTGGGGTTTCATTTTCTCTGGTGACAACCCCCTTCCTTGCTCTAAACACAAGATAGAGGCTGACCTACCCCCTCACTTGCTGTGTACACAAGATGGAAGGGGTATAACCTGTTGTCATAGGCAGGAGGGCTTGAATGAATATGCCTCCTGAGCTGATTGTATTAGTTTGTAATCCTATGTAAGATAATATAGAATTGCTTTGTAGTTGTATGAATGATGGTTCTGGGTTCCAACTGGTTGCAGTTTCAGTTATGGCTGAAAGGGGCCAAAAACCAAACCTGATTGGACCTGAAAACTCTACCTCTATAGCACTCTCATAATGCACTGTAAATCTTTATAAACCCATCCTTCATTCCCTACTCTTCTGCTTTCACAAAATTCTTTCTTTCTATTTTTTGGTAGCTGGACCTTGAGATTTGTTATGCTTATATAATACAAACCCTAGGGTTTTAAGCTGACATAAGGGGGGATGGATCCTTGTGACCACTACCTTAGTAGGGTTTCAGGTTTGAGGGAGCTTTAAAGCTCTTTGACACTTGTATATAACCTGTAGTTGTTGAAGATCTAGCTTCTCAACTTAGTCTTCTTAAATTGCCACTACTCTTCTCTTCTACTCTATAACATCTAAGGGCTCTCTCCCTTTTTCTACTTGTGTGCAAGAAGCAACCATTGTCTCTAGTCCAAGTGTTGTCAGACCTTGTGACCTGTCATATCTCATGACCATCAAGGGTCTGTGTATACTAGTTATCACTAAGTTGTTGTATTATGCACTGTTCCAAGCCTAAGTCAAGGCTGATGTTCAGTGGCCATGTAACAACATGTAAGAGGTCACACTGTGGTAGGCTAAATAGGAAACCAAGAGGACAAGTTGGATTGATAAAGAATAGGGAATACAGAGATGAGCTGGCATGGGTAAGGGATGATGATAAGAGTGATAGGGAAATAAAAAAGTGACAGTGTCCAAAATTGTAACATCTACACACCCAGTAACTCTATCCTACCAAATCACAGTTGACTTGGAAGAATCCCCTTATGTACATGTTGTGCAAAGTGCCTCTACTAGGATATAACATAAGTGCACTAAGTTAATGACTTAGGCTTGAGTGGGTTTCAATTAGTGAATATAAGGTAGAAAGGTGGAGATTGCACAAGAGACCAAGCTTAAGGCTTTGGTCTCTTTATAGACAGTCTTATATATAATAAGAACAAGTCACAACAAGTTAGCTGTATCCTACAAGTAATAACTAGGGTTTTCTATCAGTTTCTAAGAATGAGTCGTGCCATGTTGAGTTATTATAACAATATATAATACAATATGGAACCTCTGAGACATTAAAGTGAGTTATATGCATGTCACAGTCACACATCATGAGTTGTTGACTTTTTGCAGGCTGTAATGTGCTTAAAAAGAAAGGTATGAAATGTAAGCTTTGATATGCTGGCCTTTCTCACTTAGAATTACAACTCAGAAAGTAGTAATAAAAAATACATGTTTTTTGTGCCTGATGTATTTCCTTATTCAATGCTGACTAAATTCCAAATGTGGTCAATAAATTTATCAATATTTAACACAATTTCTAAGAGCTTAATAATTGTCTAAACCTCTAAGTACTAAATAATACTATGAATGTGTTTTCTAAGTAATGATTAAAACAAACTAATAATAATATGAAAAACTCTTTATTGCAAGTCCTGGCCCTTTGAGGTAGCCAGGGAATGGAAGTGTGGATTTGTAGGTGCAGAAAGGGCATCTGCCTTGGCCCACTTACCTGATTGCTCCCCTTCACTGTAGGGATCAGTAAATAATAATTTATGTTTTCCAACAGGCCTTATGTATTGAGTTGTTGAATTAGGCAAGTCAGGGGAAGGCTGTTGATGCCACTTAGGTGATTTCTGGGTGGTATACATGTTGCAGGTTATTTCTCTTTAAAGATTGCAATTCTGCATTAGGCATTCTCTATTTGAAATTGTGTGCCTATTTCCAAGACTTTGGTCACCTTCTCAGAGATTTGGGTTGCCCCCCTAGATAGGAGACTAGATGATACTTGAGGGGGGAACTGAAATGCATTCAAAATCTGATTGCACTGTGATGCCTCAGATGGGGTGTGGATGGGGTACTTGCTCTACACAGCAGCAAGGTGCTTGCAGAACCAGATCTTTGAGAAGTCAGGGCAATCACAAATTGCTGCCCAGGTGTCAACAACATATTTTTAGCCTATATGTGTTTGAGATGCAACATAAAACCAATCACTGTCAATGGATGTTACATCCTAGCAGGAACATAAACTAAGTTTAAGGGTTTAAAGTAGCTCAAAGGGCAGTGTCACACAATGTAAAAGCAAAGATGTCTATTGTCTTTATTGCTACAATGTACAAAGGTGTCCAGAGTGTTGTGCACTCAGTGCACAACAACTTAGCAAGGAGGACTTCTTGTCTAAGGTGCCAAAGCACTTCTCTGCAATTAGTTGCTGGTGTGCTAAGTCTTAGCTAAGTGTGGCATTGTTATAGTACAACTGCAAAGACTTCAATGGAAGGGTTCAGCTCTAGAAGAGCCTGAGGGAGATGGTTTACAAGGAGAGGATAAGATGGTTCCACACTCAAAGGTTTGAAGGCAAGTTTGCTAGATTACAAATGAAGCCAAGTCTGGCTTCGTACTATGTGTATATAGGGTTTATATACTGAGATAATACTAAAGTCAAGAACACATGTCAAGACACAAGTAAACACAGTTGAAATGGGTCAAGCAGTGTGTTATCATAGATAAGGTGACTGGGGGCAATACATAGATCAGAATGGGAACAAAGAGAACATGTAGGAATGTTAAGATAAGAAGACATACTGTGGTGGTACAAGTCCCATGACCTGAAGTGTCTGGATCATAACAATGGGGATGGTGGAATTACTAGAAATGGATTAAGAATTTGTCATAACAGTGTAGCAGTGCCTTTCTTCAAGATCTTTTCAATCAAAGCCCTTTTCCTAGGCACATTGCCAAGATTCATAATAGTTTAGCAGCATCTCTTGTGTCAAAATATAGATCAGATGATCAATCTGCTAATTTTGCTTCCCATCAAGCCAGTAGGTTTTTAATATGTGATGATATCTAAATATGATTAGTTTTGCCTTTTAAGGAAATACCAAAAATGGACATACACCTTAAGAAGCATATTTGTGTCCCCTTCACTATAGATATTATGCAATCTCTAGCTAACTCTAAACCACATATAGGTCACAAGGGCCCATCTTGAATTAAAGTAATCAATAAATGACTTGGGGAATTCTAGATTACTTGAGATCTTATCCCAGATTGTTATAAACTTGGCCAGATTTGAAGTGCTTATTAATTTCTTGACCAGAACCTATAACTTCAGAAATTGATCAGTCTAGAAATGGAATTATATTGTGTGAAGTACATGCCACTTGCAGAAAAGTACCTTAGTTTGTGGATAGACAGCTTGCAAGGCTAAGATTTGGGCCTGATCATAATCTGTCATGAACTAAGTGGGCTGAACATCTAGATTCTAAAACCAGATCAAAAATAGAAAGTAAGTGATTGTTTTAGATTTTATATTGGATGACAGCATCCAGGCAACTGGCACACCTGACACATTAGAGATTAGCTGTCAATTATCTGAGTTTCAATTAATTTGCTTACCATGCCCTCAATTATCCCTTGCCATAATAGTAATAAGTTGAACCTCTGTATAGCAAGTTGTGTTGTGTGTGCCATCAATGCCAAGGAACCAGTTCTTAAGGCATTGGAACATGTTCAATTGAAATTTGGTTTAGAGGACTAAGATGAAAAGATCCTTTTCTAATTGCAATTCTGAGGGAGATTGATCTAATCTATCCTTGTAAAAGGTATTTGCCCCTTCTTTCCTAAGGTCATCCAACTAGCACTTGATTAAGATTTCATCTTTTGGGCACTTTTGCATTCTTTTCCAATCAAGCAGTCTGGCAACTTGGTTAACATTGGCAATATTGATATATTTGTTGTGATTGCTATCAGAAGCAGATATGTAAATGAAGCGGACCTAAAAATAAGGTTTGTTTTATTCTTATAAGCAAAGCAGTGATTACATACAATCTTCCTATGCTCCACTCCTTGCTTAAGGAATTCCCTCACCCTTCTCTTTGCCTTTTCACTCACCTGGGTGAAAACTAGATTAGCTAAATTAGTAGGGTGATTGTGCCCCTAAATATAGTGTCCTAAAAGGATAGTTGTGTTGAGGTAGGCCTTGACTTTAACTTGGCAGTTGCAACCAATCTGCTTAGACTTGTGCTTCCAGATCTGGTCCAGCCACTTCTTTTAGTAAGCTGAGTTATCAGATGATCCCTTCTAGGTGCACTTGTAAATTCACTTTCTTTGAAAGTAAATGCTGACAGGTTTGGTCTTGGCAATTCTAAGTTCAATTAAATTAGTGCATTCCTGTTCCTGTCACCACATGTTGAACTTGGCAAGGCCTCTCCATTCCAGTTCAAATTTGCCAGATGCCCAGTCAAAGTTAAAGCCCTTATAGCTAGACTGGGTCTGAGTGAGTGCTCTCATTTTGAAAAAGTCCAGTTCCATTTGGGTGGACACTAACATGGCAGGTTCCACTGAGAGAATAGACAAGCAAAAACATGGAATAGTTGTCATCATGATAAGTCAAATCCAGAGAAAATATCACAAGTGGGCTCTCCTATGCTGCCTCTCAAGGCTGCACTTTCACAAAATATATAATATATTTTTTGTATTGAAAAGTCACCTATCATTAGAATAAATCTGAAGGGAGAGCCCACCTACAACACTCAAATAAACCTAGCTTTTTTCAACTTAGTGTGATAGTATTTACTTAGTTTATCACTTAACTGCTTTGGGTAAGCAGGCCAAGGCAGATGCCCTCTCTGCACCCACAAACACACACATTCATTCCCTGGCTACCTTAAAGGGCCAGGACTTGCAATAAAGTGTTTTTAATATTATTATTAGTTGTTTTAATCATTACTTAGAAATACACTGGGCACAGAAAATATGTATTTTTTATTACTACTTTCTAAGTTGTAATCCTAAGTGGGAAAGGCTGATGCATGAAAGCTTATGTTTCATACCTTCCTTTTTGAGTGCATTACTGTTATGTTGCTACTAAACATCAGCCTTGACTTAGACTTAGAGACAGTGCATGATACATGACTTAGCAAAGACAAGTATATACAGACTCTGATAGTTACATGATACATGGAGTCACAAGGTCTGATGACACTTGGACAGAGACAATGGTCACTTCTTGTGTACAAGTAGAGAAAGGGAGAGAGCCCTTAGTTCTTGCAGAGTAGAAGAGGAATGCTAGTGGTGATTTAAGAAGACCAAGCTGGAGAGCTAGGTCTTCAACTACTATAGTTTATATACATAGTTGAGAGGGCTTTGAAGTGCCTTCTGAATCCTGAATCCTAGTACACCTATCCTAGGATCGAGTCATAGTATCGTACATGTGTTATAGCTGCTGACTAATGCATAAGTCCATGACTAATTACCACTTACTCTCATAGTCACCACTGATGAGTAAGTGTCTTTGATCAGACGACATGATATGTAACAATTACAGCTTGCTCACACACTTTGTCTAATTATTAAGGATATTGAAAAATTTTACAGGCCAACCTTTAAACCAACTAAATTCCCACATATTAACTAAAATTTGCAGGTGGGACATAATTTTGCAAAATTTTGCATAACCACACTAAAGTTGCCATCAAGGGGGGTCAAAGTTTTTAAAAATTGCATGGGGTTGGTAAATTTTTTTAAGGCATCAAGCCTTAAACCCCCCCCCCAACTGCCTAAAAAGGAAATAGAATACCAAAAAAGGAAAATATATTGCAGTGTGGTGTGGCAAATGTGACCCAACTTCACAAGGAGTGACATTCACCAAGTTGCCTTAGTGCAGGCCTGCTGGATTCGTGTTCTCACAGTGTTGCATCAACATCGCATGCCATCAATTCTATTGCTTCCAATCTTCCATCCCTCTCACCTCATACACACACACACTCTCTCTCTCTCTCTTTTCCTTCACCCTTGTTGCTCGTTTCTTTGCCCATTCACACACCATCATATACAATGGTCACTGACACTGATCACCTCAAGAACAGGTCATAGGCTGCTCACTCACAGGCTGTGTGTCCCCACACCTTGTGCTTCCTTTGTCCATTGACACCCTGTCATCGTTGCATTGCCCATGAACATTGCCACAAATGGCTTCTAGGCCACCAGTCATAGGCCACATGTCCCCACACCTCATGCCTCCTTACATCACCTCTCCATCCTTGTCACAATACCCTCATTATCCACCTCTTTGAAGCTGTCAAGACACTTGGGGCCTGTCAATCACCTTGGCCACACCACCCCTTTGTCTCTGGCAAGGGCATGGTTTTATTTATTGTAGTATCTTACTGATCTTTGTATATTAGTATGCACGCTGTTGCTTGCCACCTTGGTGTTAGCCCTCTTCATCTTCTATCTTGTTGTCTTGCTCACCACCCATTTGTCTTGCCACCTCATACCTTACCACTTCAATCTTACCCACATCTCATCCTTCTCATCCACTTCTCCTATACCACCAATCTCCTCCATATGCTACTATTCCTCCTTACTACTTTCTGGGATGTTTAGGTACTGGCCCCTCTGTATTTAAACAGCCCAACTCTGCTGAATACAACCAGTGCCCAGTCACCATTGTTTCCCCTTTCTTCTTGTGTGATTGTCCCAGAAGTCAGGCCCACTTGTGGGCACTCGAAGGACAATTGCCTCTTTATTCGTCATCTCATCTTGTCTCCCTAACTTCTACAGAATCCCCTCTGCTTTAGACTCACATGGACTTGGCTTCATATAGCAGAAATGTGTGTGACTGCTCCCAACCTCCCTTGACTACCCAACCCAGTGGGGCTCCATGCAGCCTACCACTTCTGTTTCCAAGCTCAATGCTTGCACATGGTCTTAGAAAATCAATATCAACACTTCTGCAACTGCCTTGGACATACTCACAACATCTTGCACTGTGTGGAGGCCTGCACACCCTTCTGCACCATTCCACACCCCCACAACTTGTTGTATGACCTCAAGGGAGCTGAGGAGCCAAGCAAGAAGCATGGGGGGCAGTGCAAGGCAGAGTGGCAAGCAATGTGGAACAGGCAGCACTTGAGGCAGCATAAAAAATTACAATGTGATTGCCCCCATCCCAATTAGATCTGGGCAAAAGCTCAGATAGCACAGTAGCTACTAATTTAAAAGAGTAAATTGTGGATTTTTTTTTGGCCCTTCACAACACCCTTCAGCACTTTGGTGCTTCACTCAGCCACTCCCCTCTGGATCAATGGGCCAGCCCTCTGATCTCAAAAAAGTAATTTTTTTAAGCATTTTTGGGTGACCCCCCCTGGCTTGGGTCACAGAACAAAATTCCTGACCCCCCTTGGTTGCCATTCCTTCTGCAAATTACAGCATATCCCATTTTCCAGATGTTGTTCATGACCTAAAACTTTGATGACTAGAGGACATTTGCATACCTCATAGGCTTGCCACATCCTTCTACTGCTTGATTGGCCTGAGTTGCATCAACAATCTCACCATTAACAGACTATTAAGATACTCTCACCATCAGCAGTGACACTGGCCAGCTTGAAGAGATTTGAGGTTTGTCACACAGTTTTCCCAATTTTGGGGAGTTGGTCATCTCTTCAAAACTGTCACATGTCACAAGGCACAAAGAGTAGGTCATATTGGTACAGTATTCTCCAAAAAAGTGGTTGCAAAGGGCCTATTGTTTTGGGATTGCACTGTGATGTTTATTGGCTAAAGAACAGAACCAAGATCTATGATGTAGATGGACAGGTTCTTTTTTCTGCTACAGTGCCCTTAAATAAAATAAATATGTAGGGAGCGAACAAAGAACGTTACTATGGATATGGACACCCTGGCGAGATAAAGTGAGGGTACAGAGAAGAATAAATTCAGACACGTCGCCGCGCGACTACGAGGGGCAAAGAGAGGACTGACTTCAAGCTGCTTACTACTAATGCTAATACTGATACTGATACTGTACTGTACCGTACGGATACCGATATTTAAACAAAACGAGTGAGAGATCGGGAAGAGAGCGTCCAGAGGGTCCAATATACTGCAGTCCGGGGGGAGTGGGGGGAAAGCAAACACACAAATCTCTAGAGCTACGGCGGATACGGAAATATAACACACTGATATATGAGAAGGGAATGGAAGGGCGGGGGGCGGGGCAGAGCTGTTCGAAACAAGAGAAACGAGACGAGGCGGCGAGGCGGATTTAGGCGAAGCGGGCGATAGCGAAAAGGCAGGAGGGATGGTGGGGGCTTGGGGGCAGCCGTAAATGGTAGAAGCCCTATAAGGTTTTAAAGGTAAAATGATATGTAGTGTAGGAGTAAAGTATATATGACATATATGTATATATATATAAGAGCGTTCACTGGTCCGTCGGTTGAGGTGAGACTAAAAAGACCGACCGAAACGATGATAAAAATAAAAACGGCTTGAGGGAAAGATCGTGGTCAACGACAGCTCCGAGCGGACCTGCAGGGGCAAGGGAGGCACAGGGGAGGGGGGGGCGGGCAACCTCCGAAAAGTGGTGAGAACAAGACAAGAAATGATGGTACGCAGACAGGAGTTCGGTTCGCGAGTCAGCTGAGATGAGGCGAGGTAGCTAGTGATGCAAGAGCTTGAGGATGTCGCCTTGGAAAGCGACGCGTCCACGATCATGCAAGGTCTTGGCGGCGCGTGTGACCTCTGCAGTGTCGAACTCCTCGTGCCTGTCTGGTGGGAGCGCTGCATTCATAAACGCTACGAGCGCTGCGATCGTCAAAGCGTCCGCGGGCGTGTACGTCGTGCGGAAAAGGTGAGCGATTGAGTGGCGTGTGAAATTTAGCCTGTTGGGAGAGGAGGAGCGGGGCAAAAAAAACAAGGATTAGAAATGAGAAGAAGAGGATGACGAGGGAGGGGAGAAAGAGCCGGGACCAGAACGGCGGTGCCGAGACGAACACGAATATACGGGATACGGGAACACGGGACGGCGATGCCGATGAATGACGGATTGTTAATGACGCGATGCGATGCGATGCGGGTTTTTGTGGTCCGTAATAAAATTGGGAAATGATTGTGTAATAAGAATAAATCAGTCAATGCATCGAAGGTTGCGGAGCGCGTGCGGGGTTTAGGTCAACGTCAGACGGGCGGGTAAGTTGGTATATGTTTCAGGGTTGGTAAATATAAGACAGAAAAAAAGTTAGCGAACAAGGCCCGGTCATCGCGTGAAAGAGAGGGAAGGAGAGGCAGAGGCACGTACCTGTCCGCGGGAGAGTCCAAGTCGGCGAACCGTGGGGCCTGGTTATCGGTAGAGTGGTGAAAGGCATCCGGGCCCGCATCGGGGTCCTCTGTCGTCGTCGCTGTCATCGCTGCTGCTGTGAAGGTAGGTGCTGTCTCCGATACCCCGCATTCGGTACCGAGCTCACCGTTATCGGTCGACTCTCCACCTGAATCGGGAGAGGCGGGACCGCTGTGTGTGGCGCTATCCACAGCCATGGTCTTCGTCTTCTTCGCGCTAATTATAAAAAAAAAGAAACGAATCCCCACTCAGTTACCCGCAACAGAGCCCAACATGCCAAAAAAGGGATCAAAGGGGTGTAAGGCGGAGAAGTCAAGAAGAAGGGGGAAATGATTATTGTGTACCAAAGTTTTGGCATGGTCGAAGAAAAAAAAAAAGATGTGAAAACGAAGAATGATGCGACTTACTGTCGAATGACACATTTGCTGCGGTGCTGCTGCCATGGGTACGCACAGAAGGTGCTGTCCTGCCGAAGCTGCACCCACTTGCGGCACAGAGCGCAGAACACACGGTGCGGCTCGACTTGTGCAAGCACTGGGTCGGCGCGCAAGTGCGCCGCGCGCTGCTCGGCGTTCCGCCGGCGTGACTCGCTGCCTGGGCCTGCGTTGGGTCCGGTGACAGACGACGGTGTGTCGGACAGGTGGAGCGCTGTCGGTGGCGGAAGCGGGGAAGACACAGACGGGCTTGATGGGCGGTCTTTGGCCACCTCTATCTCCATCTCTATTTCCTTGTCCTTAATGGCGCGTGCGGCAGCAGGAGGCGTGAGCGCCGAAACGAGCGCCAGCTGGTGCTGTGACGGCGGGGGAACGCTGATTGAGGGCGGGAAAGATTTTGGTATGGTCAGTGGGAGCCTGCTAGCTCGTACAGCGGGAGAACTGGGAGCAGCGCACCTGGGGACGGTGGGTGCTGCTGCTGCGGATGCGACGGAGGCAGGAGGGGGCGGTGCTGCTGGGGAGGCCAGCCGGCACTGCGCGCGATGCTGTGACCATGCTTGCGCAGCCTGGCCCTCAGGCCCAACGGATATCCAGCTGTTGCAGGCCTTACAAAGGACACGTTCGCCGTCATACTTGCGGACGTCTGGGTCGGCAGTCACGAAACGCGGTGGCGGGTCTCTCGCGCTACAAGTCGGCAGCGAGGAGCCGCGGGACATTGAGTATGAGTGATGACGGGTAACACGATAGACGACGTACCCCTTGCGAGAAAGGCAGCTCTTGCGGTGGGCATCCCACGGGATAGAGCAGTACGTCGAGTTGGGGCGGAGGCGGATCCATTTGTCGCAGGACGCGCAGCGGACACGGTAGGGCTCGAACTGGGCAACATACGGGTCTGAGCGGAGGTACTGGATGCGTTCCTCTTCGGAACGCTTAGCCCGCCTGCGCTTGGAGGGTGGGCCAGCGGAAATGGATTCCGTGGAAGGGCCGGGCGGGTTGGGGCGTGTTTGGGCGGGCTCGGGCGCTGGTGGTGCAGAGGACTGGGCTGGGCTGGGGAGCGAGAAGCATGAGGGGGGCTTGTCAGTTGTGGGATGGAAGGGGGGAAGAGTGGGCGAACCATCCAAGCTTGTGCGTATCCCAGTGCTTGGTGGTGAAGGCCCCAGAGCGCTCATCGCGGTAGGAGACGGACTCTCCGCAAGCCTCACAGGTGACACGCCCGGACTCGAAATCTTTGGACGAGGATGGAACACTGTCTAGGTCTTGCGGGGTATCGGGTCCTTGAGACGCTTTGCGTTTCACAGGCAACCTGTGTCCAGACAAAATCACTCGACAAAACTCGGCTCGACGGAAAACCAGAACGCACATTGGAGACGGGGAGGGAGGACCAGAGGAAGACGGGGAAGACGAGTGACTGGGCAGAACGATGAGCACACGAGTAAAACATAAGAGAGAGATAGTTACTCGGATGCTGGCATGAGTTGAAAGGTGAGACGAAGGCAGTCGGATTGAAAGTTCGTTGAAATAAGAATAAAATGAAACGGAAGAAGAATTAAAAATATATAAAAAAAAGAAAAAGAAAGAGGGACTGGATGAGGGATGAAATGGAAAATGAGAGTCACGGTCGGATCAGCTTTCAAGTTACTCGCACCGCTTCCCTTCTTCCTCTTCTTTTCTTCTTCTCCCTTTCACACATCTAAAAATAAAAATAAAAAATTGAAATAAAACAACAAATGATTGAATGAAAGATTAGATATGAACGGGGGGTAGCATAAGCACGTGGCTACCGCCCGTCCTCCCCGCAATGCCACCTCAGTTCGAGACCGTCAAGGTTGGTCTGAATCATTTCGTTGTTCTCGCATTGTATCGTATCAATCACAATCCCCCGGCAACAAACAGTCATTTGTAGACGTACCTATAACCGCTGATGGTGTTGAAACCGTCTCCTTCCTAGAGGCAGCAGATGGCTTAATGAACCTCTTCGGTAAGTAGATCGATCTCCTCTCTAGGTGAAGCTAAGACAACAGCAAAAAGATCTCCTGGGCGGTGCGGTTTTTGCGTTCGTTCAGACAGATCTTCGAAACAACATCGCAGTGCGTCGTCGCTGACCCCTGCCGCCCAAACTCCGTTCAAACACACAGCTACTTATCATCAGGGTGTGCGCGCTCGGCATAATGGACATGAATCTGTGTCAGAAACTCTCGAGAAACTCGTTCAGACAGAGGCGCTCGAGGGCAATGGGGCAAGACACGGCACTGCATGTTTGGTCCGATTGACCCGGTGCGCCTGCACAGCCCCATCATATCCTCATGTTATGAACACCGCCACTGCCCAGGGGCCTCATGTTTACCTGTCGCGCACTGCAGCACGCACAGGAAGACCGTAGCGCTGAACTCCATGTATGCTTCAAGCGGGCCTACGACGTTGTCCTCCGACACCACCACTCGTTTGTCATTCGCACCGTCGTTTCCGTAAGTGTGGAGTGCCACACGTACACCGCATCATCACGACTGATCCATCTTTCATTCACACAACAACCCCATTCTGGTGGTCAGGTTGCTATCCATGCCGTACCCCGTCGCGACGACTTTTTCACGCGCATCGCCGAAGGCGGTTCGGTTGACAGGTTAGACACGGAGATGGCCAAGTGGCTTGCCGCGCTCGACGCCCTCGTTATCAGGCTCTCCGCTTTTTTGAACGATGGAAATTATGGTCGCGTCTAGTGGATCGTTTCTAGGTAGAGAACTGGTAGAGAATGCTGTAGATATTTTAGGACCGGACACGATACGATCACGTGCAGCGCAGACACACTTCACGGCGCCGTCGGCGTCGACTGCGACCTCCCTTAGCCCTCCTTCCTTCCATTCCTCAACATGCCCCCAAATGCACAACCTACCCAAAAGAGCTCTTTCTTTGATTTTCTTAAGCCACGGTATCACGAAGCCGTTTTCCGTCTGAGGAACTCCGTAATTGCAGTCATCGCCCTTGCCACCTTAACCCACCTACTCCCAATCCCAACGCCCTACGCGTCCGCATGGAAGTTCTACCGCGATACCTTCCAATCGCCATGGGAGAAAGGCGTCGCAGTCGCTGGTGAGATCCCTCCCACTTCGTCTGTATGCCGACCCGTAACTCACTAACCCCGACCGCTCTCTCGCATGTCGGTGGCCCGTTCTCTCAGAATTAGCCGTCTTCGGCATCCTCCTCGCCAACATCCTCCAAGCATCCATCGCTCTCCGCTCTCCGCCCTCACCGCACCCGCCCATCACCTCGCCCGCAAAAGCCCTCTCTCCACCGCGCCAACCAACGACGACCCCGAACTGGCGCAGCCTCGGCAACAAGTCCGGCGGGCTCTCCCCTAACGTGCGTCTCCCCTAACTCCCCTTCCTTCCTTCCATCGCAAACGCGCGCGAGCAGACCACCCCCCAGCGCCAGCTGCCCTTCTCCGCCTCTGCCTCTGTGGGCGGCTCCAGCACGGGCGCAGGCAGCGCGTCGGACCCGCGCGGCCTCGCGCAGTCCTACTCGCTCGCGTTCAGCAACTTCCTCACGTCCCCGTCGTCCCCGTCCCCGTCATCGTCCCCCGCCCCGCATGACCGCTCGTTCGGCTCGCTCCCGCCCTCTCCCTCGCCGTCGTCGCCACTTGCCGCGTACCGCGGGCGTCGGGCGCCTACTGGACGTGCGTCATCGAATTTTTTTTCTTCAATGTTCATTTTTTCGAACTCCGATGCTGATACATGGACTTTTTTTTTCTTTGGTGGTTGTGATGTAGGTGGACTGGACGGGTCATTGTTAGCGCGGCTGGCACAAGGGGATTCCGACTCGGATGCTGATGACTGATCTATCTACCCTGTCTGTCTGTCTGATGCTGGCGGAGCCCAGACGGCATTTGCTGTAAAGACCACGGGAATTAAAACATTACAATTATGCACAGTTACTGTTGTGCCTAGTGGAGCAGGGCGCCGAATGTTTTTGAAAATCTGCGCTGTTGGTGCCCTCTGAATGCTTCCCAATGGCCGGGCTGGGTCCTTCCAAGTCAAGTCGCCGCCCCCGAGATGGCAGTCCTCAGATACGTATCCGTATCATCATATCACGACCGAGAGAAAGCGCCCATGGTTATTGGCGCTGACCTATCGCATTTGGCGGTGGAGTTCAAGTGCCACCGTCCACTGAACTGTAACTTTGTCTTATCCGAGCCTCAATTCCATGCGGTCTCCCGGTGAAGAGACTCTGCGAAGGCACTAACTAACTTCAAGTTAGAATCGAACGTGCCACCGCCACCCACACCTAAATCGGGCCGCCTTGGGTGAGGAAGGGCGCGAATAATTCTTGTGTATAACTTGAACTTTGAATTGTTTGTCTGTTTGTCATATTCAGTCCCATAATCATAGATCCGTGGCTGCCCGCCCAGTTCGCCGCGGCCCCACCGGCTGATCAAGCTGAGACATGTTGCTTATCTTCTCTGTTCAGCCAGGGTTCCTCGGACGACCCGAGAAACAGTTGTCTGTGGCGAGAGGCGCCCGAGAACGGTGCTTGGCTACTAGCGGCAACTCATCCAAGCACTGCCTTACAACATTGGTCGTGTTGATAGGGCAACCCCGCCGCCACCGCCACCCCTTGCGTTCCCCACCTACCGTATCCGGTGATCAGCATGAAAACACGGTGTAAGCAAACTTGCGTACTTGTCCGTAGACCCCGAGATTGCGGGCGCATAGGAAAGTGGTTGGCAGGAGCAGTGGGCCGTACTCTACTGTCTCCCGACTCTGATGTAAGGCAGTTCTCGTTTTGTTTTTCTTTATTTTCACCTTGTAGGGACGCCCGCATGATGCCAACAGTTTGTCTCCGGATTTTGCAATTTTGCACCTCACGGGCACGGATGCGTTGATTCCAGGCGTAGTTGGGAAGACCATTTCCTTGCCGTTGTGATTTAGCATAGAGACACTGTTTCGACACGGTGGACTATGGATGTTAGCGGACAAGCAATGGGACATATGGGGAACCTCCGCTCGTGATCTGACACGATGGTATAAGCATTCACCACACCAGACTTGGACTCAGCAAGCGCAAGTATCTACCATGATACTCGGGGTCTTAACATCCTTCACAGTCTCCTTAAGTACCTCATATGCTTTTCGCTCATCAGATGCACATTCCGACAAGGAGTCCCAATTGTCACCAGGACGGAGACTGCGGATTTAGCAACAGTCAGCACGTCGACGACGACACCGGATAAAGGCCCACAGACCACACATACTTCATAACACATAGTAAGGTTTACGGGTCAGCAAGTCTTTCCTGTGGAACTGCAGCCCGCATCCAATGTGAATCTGCAGCCCCCAAGTGCCCAGCGGCACCATCATGGCGAGTTTAGTATTCCAAGGCTTCACAGAGGGGGGGGGAAGGGGGACCACGAGACCAAGATACCTCTTTGCAGGAAAAATGGACGAGGTGTCAATATCCTAGTCGTGTGTCCGTCTTGAATTTTTTTTTTTTTCCGTGCTCGAGGTGCTGGTGGCGGGACGTTGCGTGCCTGCGCGTGGAACGCACCAGTTCAAGTTACCTTCCATATACACTGCTGGGCAAGCAAACTGTCCTGAGGTTAAGTGGTGGGCGACTCAGCGGCGGCTGTCACCAACAGGGAAATTAGTTGGTTTTTGTCAGTCAACCTCAGGATCCAGCCAAAATAAATTCAGTTGATTATTGAGCCTTGCCCCTGTATGGATGGCCACTAAGCCTGAGTACCATTCAAAATATTACCTGGGAGCAAGTGAGAATTGTGTGGAGTGACTTTCTTGATGCATTTGGCATCCAACTCAATGGATCCTTGGCAATGTCAGCTAATTGTCCTGGTCACAAGAGCTGAAGCATCCTGAGGTTGACCTGGTGTCTGTCCTGAGAGCAAATCAGGGCCTGTCCCAAGGACACTGAGGGTCCTTGCCACTGGGAGTCATATTTTAGTTCTCCAGGCAGGGAAGTGCACATCTCCAGGAACTCACTACTGCTTGCCAGTGTTTCAAAAAATAAAATATAAAAAAATTTATATTTTCGGAATTACAGAATACAGTAACGAATCCAAAGCCCTAGAAATAACAACAATACTACTACTAACAGGATATGGAATTGAGTGGGGCCACTGTGCCTTCTCTAGGGATGCCAATTGATGTGCACTGTGCCCCATAGCATGTCTGTACACTGTACCAACTGGGCTGTCCAAAAAAAAATACTGTCAAAGTAAAATAGTCAGTTAGGATAAGAAAACAAGTTATGAGAATGATCATATACAGTGTAGGTTGAAAGTGGATGCTACCAAGTCCAAGAAGAGTGTTCAAGCGTGTCAAGAGAAGAATGAAGTACAAGGGTAGAAGTGTGTAAGGAAGAGAGTTGACATGGCACTTGTGTGGCACTGCCATTGATTTATATTTGGACATTCCCACGACCTGTGGGAATTTGAAGATTCCCACATACATGAGCCATGGCAATGGCAAGTGGCAGTAGCAGACAGTGTCACAAAGTGACAACTCGAACAAGTCCAAGAGCTCAAGGATTGAGCCAGTTACCTGATTAGGCAATTATCCAGACCAGTACGGACCGATGGAAATGACGCATCGACAGGCAGGAAAGACTTTCCCCCTATGGATCCCAGTCTAGGCAATGACCGAAGAACATGTGACACCATGTGATCTTGTGTATCGATCAATGAAAATATCGTTGATCGATCAACGAAGAGTCTGTTGATCGATCAACAGAGTTTCTGCAGCAAACACCTGACAGAGGAGGATTAATGCCATTGGAAGATAAGAATAGATCTTCTCTGTCCCTCAGACAGTCCACTTGTGATTTCCCCTCCTTGAGTCCTCCACAGGGTTGTTCCTCCTTAGCGTCAAGGTGCTTCCACTATCCATACTCTTGGTGGTTCAGTTCTTGTTGCTGCTAGCATTGCAGCTTATCCATGCCACCCTCCTCCCTCGTGTTCGTTGTTTGTGAGATCGGACAGTAACATCCAAGGACTCACTGAGAGTGAGTCGCCACAGACAGCAGACGACAAAGCTTCAAGTTATATTTAATTAGATAATTATGGAACAGGGGGATTGGTGTGTGGATGAATGCCAGATAGTGGTAAAATTGTCCTGAGGATGTTGGCCAGGACAACCTGAGGATGGATGAATAAAAAGACCAAGCACCAAATCATTGCTACCCAATGGCAGAGACCCACTAATTTGCAGGATGACTGGTGGTTGGTCCAGCAGCCTGACACAGCATCATACAGGGTCACACATCAAATAAACCTCATTTATCTATGATTACTATTAGTGTTTGAAAGTCCGACTCAGTCTGGTTTTTTGCCTTAATCTGGAAGAACCGGACCTGGAACCGGTTCCCTGTGTATATCCTTTGGCCAAAACCAGACCGAACCGATAACAGTCGGTTCCCTCTGGTTGCAAGAGTCCAAAAAGACTGGTTCACGTGGTCTGAACCGGCTCATCCTGAGCCAGTTGCAACCTTCAAACGTCGGTCACAACCATCCAAAGACCGACTGCAAGTGAATAGTGACCATGTACAATAGATTACTATTTACTACTACAAGCCTGGGGGTCTATCCGAGTCTACACATACATCTGTAGGGTGCCTGCCCACTGTCGTCACCGCCATCACCGTTATCTCTTTGTCGTAGTTGTTGTATTGCAGAAGTCATCGGTCGTAGTCACAGGAGTCATCATCCTCGCAATTGTTGTTGTGGGAGTCATTGTGGGAGTCGTCTTTGCCATTGTCACAGTTGTGGTTGTGGTTGGCATTGTGGTAGTCATGGTTTGCAGAGCACGCAGCTCGGAGCTGCATTGCCTGAGTCGCTGTAGTCAGTGGGTCACACAGCTAGCCTGTAGGGTCTGGGTCGGCAGCGTGCCCCCTGGTCATTGCCGTTGCTGTGGTGGCAGTGGCTGTAGTGGTTGGCGGCGGATGCGACTCGGTGTTGCGTAACTTGCATTGATGACCCCGCTGCTGCCATTGTTGGTGGGTCACATGGCTTGGGTCTGCATCGGTGGCATGCCCCCCATCGTTGTCGCTGTCGCTGTGGTTGCAGGCTGCGTCATTGGTGTGGTGGTGGTGGTGGTTGGCGGTGCATGTGGCTCGGAGCTGCGTTGGTTGACTCGGAGCCGCCGTAGTTGGTAGGTCACGCAGCTAGGGTTCTGTATCGGTGTTGTCGGCATAGTGCTGGTGGAGTTGGTGGTGGACGCAGCTCAAAGTTGGGTTACTGACTGCCCACCATCGCCGTTGTTGGTGGGTCACGCAGCTCGGGCCTGCATCGGCGGCATGCCCGTCGTTGTTGCTATCGCCGTGGTCGCAGGCTTTGTCTTGACAGCTTCAGAGTGGTAAGTAATGAGAGCAACTTGGAGACCACACAATCCGATGAGGATGGGGTGGTGATGGACAAACGTGCCACGAGGTGAGGGGACGCGCGGCCTGTCTACAAATGGCCTATGAGCCGGCAGTCATCAATGTCCATCCATGTACAAAAACAGAAA
>WNGR01002879.1_pt1 | contig 18826 bp, 16 predicted proteins | sample 5407581 | NCBI WGS metagenome assembly WNGR01 (sample SAMN13153383, study PRJNA577476) | soil metagenome | isolation source: 80 cm soil or saprolite under Garry oak tree replicate 2 | place: USA:California | collected 2016-06-15 | reverse complement strand
AGAAAAGGAATGCGGATGGCCCCCGCGCGATCAAAGCGACGCGATAGCAGTACAGCCTTGCCCGCTACCTCGAGCAGTTCATGATGTGGGGTGGAGATACCGGCGCGTTCAGCCAATCGCAGGGCGATTTCCTCCCAGTTCTCGATGCTGTAGTCGTCTGTCTCCTTCGGAAACTTGGCAATCGACAAATGGCCGTACTGATCGATGACCGACGCCTTTGGACGTGCGCCACCGAGTGACGATCCTGGCGCAAAGATCAGTTGCAAATCCTCATCGGTTTCCTCGTCGCGCAAGATGCGTTCGGTGATTTGCAGCAGCCGGCCCAATTCGATGATCGCGGGATGGCCAACGCGGCAGTTATCCCGAGTTGGTTGACGCACTGACGCAACACGGCGCGAAAGCGCGGGCCGATGCTGCGCAGTTGTATCGCCGCGTGGCCTTCAATGTGCTGGTCTCCAATGTGGATGATCATCTGCGCAATCATGGTTTTCTGTGGACGGGACACGATGGCTGGGAATTGTCACCGGCCTATGACCTCAATCCCACGCCGACCGATGTCAAGGCGCGTATCCTGACGACAAACATCGATCTCGACGAAGGAACCTGTTCGGTTGGCCTCCTGGAAAGTGCCGCCGAGTTCTTTGGTTTGTCGCTGAAACAGGCTCGCGCGACGATTCGTGAGGTGGCCAACGTGACCCGGACATGGCAATCGGTCGCTGAGGAAGTCGGGTCCAGGCGCGCAGAGATTGCTCGCATGGCGAGTGCCTTCGAGCACGATGACCTGAGCGCCGCATTACGGTTGTGACGGTATCGAGGACCGCGTCCGAACGAGCCTGACGGTATCAGCGACGGTATCGCGCTCACGAATCGTCCTGAGACACCGGCGTCCGCGGTCTTTGACACAAGGCGCGCATTCTCCGGTGCGGGCGGCGAAAGCCGGTAAGTGCCGGGCATGTTTTTCGGTATCGCAGACGGTATCGGACGCCGCGTGACCGGGCCGAAACGTCGTCCCCACAAGGCTACAGCCACTTGATTGACAATCGAGTGGGGGGTGAAATCAGGTCCTTCGGGGACTATCGCCAGCTATCGAAAAATCGCTGCAACGTATTGATTTTAAAGAATTTATGTTGTAGTGACTATCGCCGGCCAGCAGAACAGGTTGACGGTAAAGCTGACGGTAAGTTTCCCGGCCGGATTAAGACCCTTTCGTTTACTATTCAGACTTTTTCGGTCTTGACGGTAAAAACCCCCTCGAAAACCTAGGTTTCATGCGGTTTTTCGAGCATCTTCAGGTTTCCTGACCCATGACGGTAAAAAACGTCACGAACAGGAGGAAAACCTCGATGCTTACCGACACCGCGCTGCGGAATCTCAAGCCCCAAGCCAAGCCGTACAAGGTTTCCGACCGTGACGGCATATACGTGACGGTATCGCCGGCAGGCACCATCGCTTTCCGTTACGACTACCGTCTCAACGGCCGGCGGGAAACCCTCACCATCGGCAGGTACGGCCCTGCCGGTATCTCGCTCGCCTTGGCGCGAGAAAAGCTGATCGACGCCAAGCGCGGCATCTCCCGTGGCCCGTCCTAGATCCCGAGAAGCTGCGTCATCGTCCGGATGGCATGCGAAGTTGAATTCAGCAGTTGGCAGGCCTGCAGCAGGTCGTCTCGCATGGCGTCGAAGCCTTTGCCGAAGTAGCGACTCGGCCCGGTGAGCACGATCGCTCCCAAAGCCCGGCCGGACGGGGCGGCAAGGCGTGAGCCTACCGCGCATATGCCAATGACGTTTTCATTCTGGTTGGTCGCCCATCCGCGCTTTCGTACCTCTTCGAGTTCACTATGGAGTGCAGCGCGATCGCGAATAGTGAATTCCGTGCGGGCGGAATAGGGCGCGCGGCCAAGCAACGCGTCGCGTTGCTCCTCTGTGCGGTCGCTCAACAATATCTTGCCCGAAACGGATGCGTGGAGTGGCGCCGTGACAGTGGTGTCGAAATACGGGGTGACGCTGTAGTTCCCTGCGACACATTCCACGGTCACCCGATGGTCTCCAAGGAAAGCGATGAGCAGCACGGAGGGGCCGTGCCGCTCCTGGAGTTCGCGCATGAGAGGGGCCGTGTCGCGGCGTAACCGGTTCAGTGGGTGTTCCAGCGGAAGCGGGCAGGCAGCTCGCGGGGTCGGGCAATACAGCGAGCCTTCCCGGTACACATAGCCGGCAAGGTCCAGCGACTGGAGCAGACGGTGACATGTGGTGGTAGGCAGTCCCACACTTTCTGCTATCTCCTGCAGACTGAGTGGCCGGGCTGCCTCATGCAGCCGGGAAAGAATGTTCAGCCCTCTGGCGAGTGCCCCTGAGTCCGCCTCGCGCCGTTCGGCACTTCCCTCGTTGGTGGTGACAGTGGCCATGTCAGCGAGATCCTGAAAAGACGGGCGCGAGCCGGGAGCCAGCGAAATGTGTCAACGACGGATACGGTGTGCAGATTTGCATATATGAATTGCTTGGTTGGGGCGGCTGAGACAGCCTCCTACAATAAAACGGAATTTTTCTTCCGAAATTTTGAAAATATTGTACCGGCAATAAGGCGTAGCAGGTCGGAATCGAACTGGACCGCCAAAATCTACGGTGATAGATCGCATCGCTGATTCGGTTCAGCAGGTGTCGGAACTTCAGGCTGTCTGGATGATGGGTTTCCATCTTATATCTAGGACACCTATATAAATTACGATTTCAGCTATGACTACTCGCAGGGAATTTTTGATCGGGGCTGGTGTTGTCGCCGGCGGCGGCCTTCTTGCCGACTTTGCGTTTGCCACGCCGGTGTCGGGCGCTGGCACCACGCTCGTCGCGAACACGCTGCCTGAGCCAGCCGGCCTTGCAGCCGGTTCAACGCCGGCAAATCCAACCAATGTCGTATCAAGCAACCTTTTCGACGGGCTCATCACCTACGACGACGCATTTCGTCCGGTGCCGCAACTTGCTACTTCATGGGTAGAGTCGGCGGATCGGCGCACGATTACGTTCAGGTTGCGCAACAACGTGAAGTGGCACGATGGAACGCCGTTCACATCAGCGGATGTGCAGTATTCGATCATGGAAGTATCCAGGAAGGTTCATCCGATCGCTCGGCCCACCTTCGCGCAGATTATCGCCGTCGACACGCCCGATCCTCATACCGCGGTGTTCCGGCTTGCGCAGCCATCGCCCGTGATCTGGTCGTATCTCGACACGTCCTCGGCGTTCATTTTCCCGAAACACCTTTATGCCGGGACCGATCCGCTGACCAATCCCTACAACGCAAAGCCGGTCGGCACGGGTGCGTTCGTCTTCAAGGAGTGGAACCGGGGTAACTACATTCGCCTCGTGAAGAATCCAGACTACTGGGACAAGGGCAAGCCACGCGTCGACGAACTGATATTCCGGATCATTCCGGATGCGAGCGCGCGCAGCATTGCGCTGCAGAACGGCAGCTTGCAATACGCGCCGCTTACGCCCGTATCGCTGGTCGAGGCGCGTCGGCTCGAACAAAACCCGAATCTGGTCGTTGATACGAAGGGCTGGCGCTCGAACGCGCCCATGTTCTTCATGGACTTCAATCTGCGACAGAAGCGTTTCCAGGACGTGCGCGTGCGTCAGGCGATCGCGCATGCGATCAATCTGAAGCAGTTGACAAAGACGGTGTTCTACGACTTCGCGACCCCTGCGACCGGGCCGGTTCCCAGCTACCAGACACGCTTCTACACGGCAGATACACCACAGTATCCATACGATCCAAAGAAGGCGGAGGCACTGCTCGATGCCGCGGGCTTTCCGCGTGGAGCGGACGGTGTCCGGATGCGCTTCAACCACCTGAACCATACCTATGGCGAGGACTTTCAGCGTGCTGGACAGTTCATCCAGCAGCAGCTCAAGCGCATCGGCGTGGAGGTCACGCTGGTCAATTACGACCTGCCGACCTATCTGCGCAAGATCTACACCGACCACGACTTCGACACGATGAATGTGTTCTATGCGGCGTTTGCCGATCCTCAGATCGGAGTGATCCGCCGCTTCTGGTCGAAGAACATTATCAGTGGAGCAGCGTGGAGCAATGGGTCGGGCTACACGTCGCCGGAAATGGATCACGTTATCGAGACGATCCAGGCCGAGCAGGATCCGGAAAAGCGCACGCAGGCGATTCATCAGTTGCAGGTGATTGCGCAGCGTGACCTGCCATCGATCTCGTTGGCCGAACTGAAGTTCTTCCGCATCTATTCGCGGTCCCTGCAGAACGTCAACACCACGCCGATCGGCGTCTACGCGTCGCTGGACGAGGTAAACATCGGTGCACCCAGCCATGGCTGACCTGCCAGTACGTGCCCTGTGGTCGGCCTCCGGCAAACGGCGTCGGCCGTTGCCCTATCCGTTGCGCAGGCTGCTTCAGGCACTGCCACTCGTCCTGATTATTGCGGTGCTGAATTTCTTCTGGCTGAGACTCGCCCCTGGGGATCTGGCCGACGTCATGGCGGGCGAGGCGGGTGCAGCCACGCCCGAATATCTCGCTGCGCTTCGTCACCAGTTCGGCGCCGACCAATCACTTACGCTGCAGTTTCTGGCTTACCTCAACCGGATCGCCCATCTGGACCTGGGCTGGTCGTTCCGCTACAACGAATCCGTGCTGAACCTGATCATCGGGCGTCTGCCGGCTACCGCGCTGCTGATGGTGAGTGCACTCGTGATTGCACTGCTGTTCGGCTGCCTTGCGGGGACGGTGGCAGCCGTGTCGCGTCAGCGCTGGATCGACATCGCGGTATCGATCCTGGCGACGCTAGGCTTCGCGACACCACTGTTCTGGCTGGGACTGATGCTGATGGTGCTGTTCTCCGCCCATCTGCACTGGCTTCCGGCGGGCGGCATCAGCACGCCAGGCGTTGCCTCGAAAGGGTGGGCGCACATCGGCGATGTCGTCGCGCATATGGTGCTGCCGGTGTTCTGTCTGGCGGCGTATTACCTGGCCATCTACGCAAGACTGATGCGCGCCTCCGTGCTGGAGGTGACCGGTCTCGATTTTGTTCGTACCGCGCGAGCGAAAGGCGTATCGCGGGTGGCGACCATCAGTGCTCACGTGGTCCCGAATGCGCTGCTGCCGATCGTCACGATGACCGCATTGCAGTTCGGCGCGCTGTTCAGCGGCTCGGTCGCGATCGAAACGGTATTCAGCTGGCCCGGCCTCGGGCAGCTGGCTCTAGATGCTGTCGCTTCACGCGATCTGAACCTGTTGCTTGGCATTCTGTTTTTCAGTTCGGTCCTTGTGCTCGTCGTCAACCTGAGCGTCGATCTCACATACGGATGGTTTGACCCGCGTATCGAGGTGGAGCGATGAGCGATTTCGTGCTGGCGAAAACGCATCTTCACCTGCGCCTCTTGCAGCGCGTCATGCACGCTCCCAGCCTGAGCATCGGTACGCTGCTGCTTGCCGCAGTATTCGTTTTGGCGCTCGGTGCGCCGTACCTCAGCCATCACGACCCGCTTGACATGGTCGGAACGCCTTTCACCTGGCCAGGGACGGACCCGGCTTTTCCCTTGGGCACCGACATGATGGGTCGCGACATGTTCAGCGGCATTGCATACGGCGCACGCGTGTCGCTCGAGATTGGCGTCGCGGCCGGGCTGCTGGCCACGCTCGCAGGGCTTGTGATCGGTGCGGTGGCCGGGTTTTACGGTGGCCTCGTCGACGATTTGCTAATGCGGCTCACGGAGCTGTTCCAGACGATGCCCGCGCTGCTTTTCACCATCGTGATGGTGGTCGTGCTGCATCCGAGCGTGTCGACCATCGTGCTGGGCGTTGCGCTGACGAACTGGCCGCAGGTTGCTCGTCTTGTTCGCGCCGAGGCGCTTCGCGTGAGCCGTGCGGAGTTCGTGCAGGCCGCGATCGTAGTCGGCATGAGCAGGCCGCGCATCGTGTTCACGCACGTCCTGCCCAACGTAGCGACATCGGCCATTGTGATGTTTTCGATCCTTGCCGGCAATGCGATCCTGACCGAAGCCGTATTGTCTTTTCTCGGCCTGGGCGATCCCAACGTGATGACGTGGGGCAGCATGATCGGATCGGGCCGTGAGGCGCTGCAGACTGCGTGGTACATGACTGCCTTGCCGGGCTGCGCGGTGCTGTTCACGGTCCTGAGCCTGAACCTGATTGGCAACGGGCTGAACGATCTCGCCAATCCGCATCGCAGGAGGACGCGGTGAACGGCATGCCACTGCTTGAGGTCGAGGATCTGAGCGTCGCCTTTCAAGGGAGACACGGCGGTGCGCCTGCGCCGGCGGTTGTCGAGTTGTCTTTCGGGATACGCCCGGGCGAGACGCTGGCGCTGGTCGGTGAGTCCGGCTGCGGCAAATCCACGACCGCGCTGGCGCTGATGGGACTGCTCGATACGCGCCGCACCCACGTTAACGCCAGTCGCCTGCAGTTTGCCGGGACCGACCTGCTCGACCTGCCGGAAGCGTCGTGGCGCCAGCTGCGTGGCGGCGGCATCGGGATGATTTTCCAGGATCCACTGGCCGCGCTCAATCCGGTCCGCACGGTCGGGCGCCAGATCGGCGAAGCACTGAAGCTGCATCGTGGCCTTTCCGGCCGGGCAGCGCGTAGCGAAACGCTCGAGCTGCTGCGCCAGGTCGGCATTCCTGAGCCGGCCCGGCGCGTCGACGATTACCCGCACCGGCTCTCGGGCGGTATGCGTCAGCGCGTGCTGATCGCGATGGCGCTGGCCGGTCAGCCCCGGCTGCTGATTGCCGATGAACCGACCACCGCGCTGGATGTGACCATCCAGGCACAGATCCTCGCGCTGCTTGCGACGCTGCAGCAGCAGACCGGCATGGCATTGCTGCTGATCACGCACGACCTCGGTATTGTCGGGCAGCTTGCACATCGTGTTGCGGTCATGTATGCCGGCCGCAAGATCGAGGAGAGGCCAACAGCCGAGCTGTTCGATGAGCCACGCCATCCCTATACGCAACGTCTTCTGGAGGCGAGGCCTCGTCGCGGTGGTTCACATGTGCGGCTGGCCGAGATCCCGGGTGCGGTGCCCGCCCCGGGCGTGGCGGCAAGCGGCTGCGCCTTTGCGCCCCGCTGCGAGCTGGCGCACGCAGCATGCCGCGAAGCGATCCCGGCGTGGCGGCAGCTCGGCGATGGCGGCGTTCGCTGTGTCCTCGATGCCCGCGTAGCGGCCGTCGAGGCGGGCGACAGGAGGAGCGATGCTGCTTGAGGTCGATCGCCTGAGCGTTCGCTATCAGACACGGCGTGGTGTGCTGACCGCCGTCGAGCAACTTTCACTCGGCGTGGCGCGTGGTGAAACGCTCGGGCTCGTGGGTGAGTCCGGCTGTGGGAAGAGCTCGCTCGGCAAGGCGATCGTGCGCCTGATCGAACCGGCCGAGGGCGCCGTGCGCCTTGACGGCGAGGACCTTGGTCGTCTTACACGGCGGGAGTGGCTGTCGTGGCGCAGGCGCATGCAGATGGTCTTCCAGGACCCGCTGAGCGCACTCGATCCCCGCAAGACCGTGCGCCGGACCCTGACGCTGCCGCTTGAAGTCCACCGGATTGGAACGTCCGCGGAACGGCGCGAGCGCGTGGATGCGCTGTTGCATCAGGTGGGTCTCGCCCCGGCTCTCGCGGACCGGATGCCGCACGAGTTGTCCGGCGGTCAGCGACAGCGAGTCAATATCGCCCGCGCGCTGAGCCTGGACCCTGATGTGCTGATCTGCGACGAGCCGGTTTCCGCGCTCGACGTATCGCTCCAGGCCCAGGTGCTGAACCTGTTGTCCGACCTGCAACGCGAGCGCGCGATCACCTGCCTGTTCATCAGTCACGACCTCGCGGCAGTGGGTTATCTGGCCGACCGGATCGCTGTCATGTACCTCGGTCAGATCGTCGAGGTATTGCCGCGCGATCACCTCTGGCGGCACGCAGCGCACCCTTATACGCAATTGTTGATCGACTCGATCCCGACGCGCGGCGCGCAGTTGCCCACGGCTTCGTCTGCGGAGCTGCCCAATCCGTTCGCTCCGCCTCGCGGCTGCAGATTCCAGCAGCGCTGCCCCCATGCGCAACCGGTCTGTAGTGAAACGCCGCCTACGCCGGTCACGGTCGGCGGCTCGCATGTGGTGGCCTGTCACCTGTACGGCAGCGCCCCTTCAGCCCGGGCATCCGTTGCAAACATTGCGTGGCCGATCCACCGCGCGGCGCAGGCCGGGAACGCAGGCGGCGAGGCGCAACCCGAAACCACGAGGAGTTCCTGACTTGATCACCCGTCGTCAGTTCTTTCAGATGGCCGCCGCATCGGCGGTGGCTCCCGTTCTGCCGGGCGTGTCGTTTGGAGCAGAAGAGGCCGCGCGCAATGCGGCACAGCGCGACGTGCTGCAGGCAGTCATCGTACCGGAACCGGCCGGGTGGGTGGCGGGACTCAACATCTCGAATCCCGCGGTTATCGTGTCGGTCAACATCTTCGATGGCCTCGTCACCTACGACGACGCATTCCGGCCCGTACCCCAGCTTGCGAAATCCTGGGAAGAGTCGGCTGATCGCAGGACCATCAGCTTTCGCCTGCGCAAGGATGTCAAATGGCATGACGGCCACCCGTTCACGTCAGCGGATGTCCAGTACTCGCTGATGGAGGTCACGAAGCATTTCCATCCACGCGGTGGCGCAACGTTCGCGACGCTGGATGCCGTCGATACGCCCGACGAACATACCGCGGTGTTCCGGTTTTCTTCGCCGGTCCCCGCGGTGTGGTCGGCGCTGGGCGGATACGAGACGCAGATCCTGCCGAAGCATCTTTACGCGGACAGCCAGCCGCTGACGAATCCGCTGAATGCGCATCCGGTGGGCAATGGCCCGTATGTTTTCAAGGAATGGGTGCGCGGTAACTACGTGGTGCTCGAACGTAATCCGGACTACTGGGACAAAACCAACCAGCCGCATTTCCAGCGCATTGTGTTTCGCATCATCCCGGACGCGGGCGCACGGCTTACCGCTCTCCAATCGGGCGAGCTGCGCTATGCGCCGACTGACGCCGTTGCGCTGCCCGACCTCGCCCGCCTGCGCAACGATCCGCGCTTTGTCGTGTCGAGTCGCGTGTTCGACGGCATTGCACCGATCTCATTCCTTGATTTCAATCTGCGGCGCAAGCCCTTTCAGGACCTGCGCGTGCGCCAGGCGATTGCGCACGCGATCAATCGCGATGGACTGGCGAAGGTCGTGTGGTACGGCCTTGCGAAACCCGCTCAAGGCCCGATTCCGAGCTACCAGACACGGTTTTTCAAACCCGGCCTGCCGCAGTACGACTACGATCCGGCGCGCGCCGAGGCGCTACTCGATGCGGCTGGATACCGGAGGGGCGCAGACGGAGTGAGGCTGCGGATCAACAACCTGCCGCTGCCGTTCGGCAATCAGTACGTGTTGACCGCGCAGTTCATCCAGGCCGAGCTGCGCCATATCGGCGTGGAGCTCGCGCTGGTGCCCACCGATGTGCCGACCTTCAATCGCCGCGTCTACGCGAACTATGACTTCGACACGACCATCAACTGGTACGCGGCCTTTGCCGATCCGCAGCTTGGCGTGACACGTCGTTACTGGACCGGGGCTATCAAGCCGGGTTCGACCTCGAGCAATGCTACCGGCTATTCCACACCCGAGATGGACCGTGCCATCGAAGGCCTGGTGTCGGTCAGCGACCCGGTCGCGCGCAAGCCTTTCATCGATCAGTTGCAGCAGATCGCGCAGGAGCAGGTGCCGTCGGTCAACCTGCTTGAACTGCACTTCTACGCAATCCACGCGGCGAGCATTGGCGGTTTCAGCAATTCCCCAATGGGCGCCTATTCGTCGCTTGCGTCAGTGCACGAAGCCTGATGACTCTCCACGTTCATTTTTAATGCGGTGTCCCATGTCGACTTTGTCTCCAGCCAGTTTTCCAGGCAGCCCGCTCTCGCGGGCGCTCTCCCAGCCGCTGATGCTGGGCCTGTTCCTGCCGATCCAGAGCGGCGGGTGGTCGATGTCGACGTTGCCGCGCACGACCGACTGGACCTTCGATTACAACGCGCGTCTTACCCGCAAGGCGGAGGACCTTGGTTTCGACCTTGTGTTTGGTCTCGCGCAGTGGCTCGGCAAGGACGGTCACGGCGGGGCGACGCGCTACCGTCGCGAATCGCTCGATTCGTTCATCACGATCGCATCGCTGGCTTCGATTACCCAGCGCATCCTGCTGATTTCGACGCTGCATATCCTTTACGGTGACTGGCACCCCCTGCATCTCGCGAAGTTCGGTGCAACGCTCGATCATATTTCCGGCGGTCGGTGGGGGCTGAACATGGTCACTGGCCATTCGGTCGATGAGGCCGAGATGTTCGGCCGCGAAGGCCACTTCGAGCACGACTTGCGCTATGAAATGGCCAGCGAGTTCGTCGACCTGATGCAGCAGCTCTGGTCGCTGGACGACAACCTGACGTTCGACGGAAAGTGGTACCAGACGCGCAACGCATTCGTTTCACCGAAGCCGCGCTTCGGCCGGCCCGTGCTGGTCAACGCAACGAGTTCGCCCGCCGGGATCGACTATGCAGCGCAACACTCCGACCTGATTTTCATCACGAGCTCGGCGGGCGCACAGATCGACGCGGCGCTGGAGGTGCTGCCGGCCCATACCGCGCAGGTTCAGGCGCGGGCGCAGGCTTTCGGACGGCAGGTACGCACGCTGATCAATCCGACGATCGTCTGTCGGCCGACCGAACGGGAGGCGCACGCGTATCACGACGCGATCCTCTCGCATGCCGATTTTGGCGCGGTCGATGGCTTCACCGGTCGCCGCAGCGACGCAAAAGCCTGGAAGGGCCACCAACGCGAGCAGCGGGTCCTTGGAGGCAATATCCAGATCATCGGCTCACCCGAACACGTGGTCGACGATCTGCTGCGCCTGAAGGCGGCGGGCATCGACGGTGTGCAACTGACCTTTTTCGATTTCGAGCCCGATCTCGCGTACTTCGGTGAAGCCGTGCTGCCGCTGCTGGAGCAGGCCGGGCTCAGGGTGCCCGTGCAGGCCTCTGCGTGATAGCTGTGCAGACGGACAAATTCATTTGATTCACAGGGAGTCTTGTTGATGGGAACGACCGATTCGAAACTGGCTGACAACCTGCGTTCCGGCGCAATGCAACCAGGCTCTATAGCGCTGCGTGAACTCGTGGCGGCGATCGCAGCCGGGGCAGAGGCCCGTGATCGCGGAGACGCCGACACCCGCGATGCGATCGCGCTGGTGCGCGCCGCGCGCCTTGGCGTGTTCCGCGTGCCGAAGACCGAAGGTGGCGCGGGCGCGACGCTGCCCCAGTTATATGAGCTGGTGCTGGATCTGGCGGAGGCCGACTCGAACGTCCCGCACATCCTGCGCAACCATTTCGCCTTCGTCGAAAAGGCGCTGCGCGCCCGTCATCTGCCGCAATACCAGCGCTGGATTCAATTCGTGCACGACAACGAGCTCTTCGGTCTTGGGGCGAGCGAGCTGGGTACGCAGAATATCGGCGACGGTGATGGCAATACCCAGCTCGAGCCGGCCGGGAGCGCTTACCGCCTGACCGGTACCAAGTACTACAGCACCGGCAATCTCTATTCAGACCACATCATCGTGAATGCGAAGACGCCAGACGGGCAGTTCGTCGGGGCGCGCGTGTCGGTCTGGCAGCCGGGCGTCGATGTGCGGGAAGACTGGGATGGCATCGGGCAGCGCCAGACGGCAAGCGGCACGACCGTGTTCACGGAAGTCGAAGTCGCAAAGGAGGACGTCCTGATCCTCGCCACCGATGTGAAGATCGCACATCAAGCCACGTTTGCGCAGCTTTACCTTACGACGATCATTGCAGGCATCCTGCGCCGTATCGCGAAAGACGCGGTACAACTGGTCCGGCAGCGCGAACGCAATTACTACCACGCGGTGGCATCGCGCCCGGCTGACGATCCGCTGCTTCAGGAAACCGTGGGCGAGCTGCAAAGCGCGGCTTTCGTCGCGGAGGCTGCGGTGCTGAACGCGGCGGCTGTGCTAGGTGACGCATTCGACAGCGCGATCGCTGGTAAGCCCGATGACACCCTGTTCGTGGAAGCCGCGCTGCGAAGCGCGAAGGCGAAGGTCGTGATCGACAAGCTGGCGCTTCAGTCGGCCACGCGGCTTTTCGACGCGGGTGGCGCGTCCGCCGCGAGGCAGGCCGCGCAACTGGACCGTCACTGGCGCAATATCCGCACGATTGCATCGCACAACCCTGGAATCTACAAGGCCAGGGTGCTTGGCAACCATGCCATCAACGGTGTTCCGCTGCCGACCGCGGCATTCTTCTGAGTCACCGCCTGTTATTTCGCTATCCATATTTCATTACGTTCCTTCAGCCCGCCAATGAGCCACTCAACCATTCCGCTGATCGCACCGTCCGCGTTGCGCGCGGCGCTCGCCGCCCGGCGCGAGTTCGCCATCCTTGATGTCCGCGAAGAAGGCGTATCTGCACACCGCCGGCTGTTCTATTCGTCCATTGCACCTGTCGGTCGTGTTGGCCTCGTTGTCGGGCAGCTCGTCCCGCGTCTCACCACGCCGGTCGTGCTGGTTGACGAAGCAGGCGAGTATGCGCCGCGTGCCGCGGCGCTGCTGGCTCGTTTCGGCTACACGGACGTGTCGGTTCTCGAAGGTGGCGTAAGCGGCTGGGAGGCTGCCGGGTTCGAGGTGTTCAGCGGGACCAATGTGCCAGGCAAGGCATTCGGCGAGGTGATCGAGCATCGGCTACATACACCCAATATCGATGCGCTTACGCTCAAGCAACTGCAGGACGCGGGTGAGGACCTGGTGGTGCTCGACAGCCGTCCATTTCCCGAATACCGGACCATGAACATACCCGGCGGTGTCGAATGCGCGGGTGCCGAGCTGGTCTACCGCGCGCTGGCGGCCGCGCCGTCGCCGGATACGCTGATCGTGGTGAACTGCGCGGGTCGAACGCGCAGCATTCTCGGAGCGCAATCCCTCGTCAATGCCGGTATCCCCAATCCCGTTGCTGCGCTGACGGGAGGGTCGATGTCGTGGCTGCTATCGGGGCTCGAGCTCGAACGCGGTCAGATCCGCACCGCCCCACGCCCCGATGGAGCCACGCTCGCCAGCTCGCGAACGCTCGCGCAACGCGCGGCGGCGAGAGCAGGCGTGGTCGAGATCGACCATGCCACGCTCGCCCGATTCGAAAGCGAAGCGGCCACGCACACGCTTTACCGGTTCGATGTACGCAATCCTCTGGAATATGAAGCAGGCCATCGCCCTGGCTGGCGCTCAGCACCCGGCGGACAACTGGTGCAGGCCACCGACGAATATGTGGGTACGCTGCATGCACGAGTGGTGCTTTCCGACGATGACGGCGTGCGTGCACGCATGACGGCCTCGTGGCTCGTACAGCTTGGCTACCTCCAGGTGTTCGTGCTTACCGATGACGATCCCTCGGTGACGTTCGAAACGGGCCCCGAGCCATCGGTGATATTCCGCACGCCAGGCCGTACGCGCTGGATAGAAGCGGACCAGCTTGCGCAGGCGCTGGAGGCGGGCAGCGCACAGGTCGTGGATGTGGACAGCAGTCTCGCTTTCCGCCGCGCACATATCGCCGGGGCCCGCTTCGTTGCGGCGAGCGCGCTGGAAGGTCTGTTGGACCGGATCGACGACCCATCGCGGCAACTTGTACTCACTTTCAGCGACAGCGTACTTGCCGGTTTGCTGGCCAACCAGTTGCGCGAGCGGCGCGAAGGCGTGGCGGCATTGCTCGGCGGCACGCAGCGCTGGCTGGCGCTCGGCCTGCCGCAGTCCGCAGGCGACGAAGGCAATCTGACCGGCGACGACGACGCGTGGTACAGCCCGTATCACTATGCGCCGGCGCAGGCCGCGCAAAAGATGCAGGCGTACCTCGCATGGGAGTTGCAGCTCGTCGGGCAGCTCGAGCGCGACGGCATCGCGTCGATCAATGTGATCGACTTCGACACACCGACCCATGTCCGCAGCGAGGAACGCCTCGAGGCGCTGCGTCGTGCGAACTGACCGGCTCGCCCGATCTATCTCTTGCAATGGGACAGGAACATGAGTGCGCCCCGGACACTACATCTGAATACCAACGTCACCGGCACGGGTCGTCACCCGGCCGGCTGGCGTACGCTCGACAATCCGAAGTCGATCATCGATCCCGGATTCTTTACCTCCATCGCGCAGATCGCCGAGCGCGGCAAGCTCGACGCGGTGTTTCTCTCCGATGCGGTGGCGCTGCGCGGCCACGCGCACGGGCCGGCGCAGTCGCTCGAACCGACGGTTCTGCTCACCGCGCTCGCGGGCGTGACGCAGCATGTCGGGCTGATCGGCACCGCGTCGACAACGTTCAACGACCCGTTCAATCTTGCGCGCCGCTTCGCGTCGGTGGATCACCTGAGCGCCGGGCGGGTCGCCTGGAACGCCGTGACGACCTACGATCCGGACGCGGCCGCTAATTTCAGCGCTGCAGCGCCGCCCGACAAGCAGGAGCGTTATGCGCGCGCGGAGGAATTCGTCGATGTCGTGCTGAAGCTATGGGATAGCTGGGAAGACGATGCGCTGATCGCCGATCGCGCGAACGGACGCTACGCCGACCCGGCGCGCGTGCATGCCATCGCACATGATGGCCCTCACTTCCAGGTACGTGGACCGCTGAACCTGCCACGCAGTCCGCAAGGACGACCGGTGCTGGTGCAGGCAGGCGGCTCCGATGCGGGTGTCGCGCTGGCCGCGCGGCATGCGGATGCTGTTTTCACGGCCCAGACCACGTTCGAGGGCGCACAGGATTTCTATCGGGACATCAAGGCGCGTGCCGTCGCGCATGGACGCCACCCCGATCATCTGCTGGTCCTGCCCGGCCTTTACCCCGTCATCGGCGGCACCCTTGGCGAGGCGCGTCGGCGTAAGGCTGAAATGGATGCGCTTCTCGACCGCGGCGCCGAACTCGCCAAATTCGCCGGTGCTCTGGGTATCGACGCTGCCGATCTGCAACTGGATGCTCCGCTGCCTTATGACCTGATCGACAAGGGCGACCGTGCCGACGTGTCGCAGGGATTCATCCGCTCCACGGTGCTGCTCGCCCGAAGCGAGAACCTGATGGTTCGCGATCTGCTCGACCGCAATCCTGGCGCACACCGGATGATAGTAGGAACGCCCGAGACCATTGCAGACGACATCGAACGCTGGTTCGCCGGTCGAGCCGCGGACGGCTTCAACCTCAACGCCGACGTATTCCCTTCAGGCCTCGCGGACTTTGTCGATCACGTCGTGCCGCTGCTGCAGCGCAAAGGCATTTTCCGACGCGACTACGACGGTACGACATTGCGCGATCACTATGGTCTTGCGCGTCCGCCCAGCCGTTATGCCGGCGCTGCCAAACGCGTTGTCGCGGACACGCTGGGGACGGTCTTCTGAGGGGGAGTTCGTTCATTCCGAACGCGTGGTCAGTTTCATTTTTTCAGGACGTGTATGTCTACCAGAGAATCGACTTTTACGGCAACTCCCGCACCGGATCCCGTCGCGACATCGTCGCGGCTTGTGACGCTGCGAGAGCCAATGCTGCGGGCCATTGTCCCCGTGCTGTTGATCGCGTTGTGGCAGTTGGCTTCGTCGCTAGGTGTGGTCGGCGAATTTGTGCTTCCGGCGCCGGCATCGGTGCTGGCTGCCTACCGGGAGCTGTGGCAGTCCGGTGATCTGCAGGATGCGCTGAAGATATCGCTGGCGCGTGCGGCATTGGGGCTGCTGATCGGCGGCGGCGCGGGGTTGCTGTCAGGCGTGGCTGCGGGCCTGAGCAAGTCTGCGGAACGCGGCTTCGATACCGTGCTGCAGATGCTGCGAACCATACCGTTCATTGCGCTGGTGCCGATCTTTGTCGTCTGGTTTGGAATCGGCGAACTGTCCAAGGTTGCGTTGATCGTCGGCGCGGCGATTTCGCCCATGTATCTCAGCACCTACCACGCCATACGCGGCATCGACCCGAAACTGCTGGAACTCGGCCGCACGTTCCGCCTGACGCGCGGGCATCAGATACGGCTCATCATCCTGCCCACGGCATTGCCTGGCATACTCGTAGGCGTCCGCTATTCCGCAGCCATAGCGCTACTGGCGCTTGTGGCAGCCGAACAGATCAATGCAAGCGCTGGAATCGGCTTCATTCTGAACAACGCCAACCAGTTTCAGCGAACCGATATCATCGTCGCCGGCATCCTTGTCTATGCGGCGCTCGGTATTGCTGTGGACGCGCTGCTGCGCTTCATCGAGCGCAAGGCTCTGGTCTGGAGAGGTGCGCATGTCTGAGCTCGCCTATCAGCCTGATCACGATGCAGCGCCCGTTGTCGCAAGACTGTCCGGCGTCAGAAAGCACTACGGCGAAAACACGGTGCTCGGCAACGTCGACTTCACGGTCCGAAAGGGCGAGTGTGTCGCGCTGGTCGGTCCATCGGGTACGGGCAAAACCACGCTGTTGCGGTTGCTGGCCGGCCTCGAATCGGCTTCGAACGGCAGGGCCGAAGTGACGGAGAACACCTCCGTCGTGTTCCAGGAGCCGCGGCTGATCCAGGCGCTGCGCGTGTGGAAGAACGTCCTGCTGGACGACGCAAACAAGCCTGATGCCAAAGAACGCGCGCGCGTGGCGCTGCAGGACGTCGGGCTCGAAGACAAGCTGGCGAGCTGGCCCGTCAGCCTGTCGGGTGGCCAGGCGCAGCGTGTTGCAGTTGCCCGGGCGCTCTATCGAAGTCCGGACCTCATGCTGCTGGACGAGCCGTTCAGCGCGCTGGACGCCTTCACGCGCCGCAGCATACAGAGCCTGGTTCTGAAGCTGTGGGCCAAGTACAGGTTCGGTCTCGTCATCGTGACGCACGACCTGGACGAGGCGCTGATCCTTGCCGACCGCATCGTCATTCTGTCCAAAGGCAGGATCTGCCACGAAACACGCGTCGATCTGCCGCGCGAACGCGATGTGACCTCACCAGAATTCAATTCACTCAAGCGGGACTTGCTCAAACAGTTTTCGCTCAGTCTGTCCTGAAGTTTTCTCAATCGTTAAGTCAAGGTATTTATGTCGCTGATGAAATCATTATTCGCCGGCATGGCGGTCCTTCTTGCCGCCACCACGCTGACCCTGTCCAGCACGGCCGAAGCCCAGAACCCGCCCGACCTGAAGGGCACGAAGCTCGTCATTGCGTACCAGGATCCGGCCTTTCCCGCGTTGATCCGCAAGTCGGGCGTGGTCAATGCAGCGCCTTACCAGATCGAATGGGTGCTGCTGACAGGGCCGGCGGCCAACCTGTCGGCGCTGTACGCCAACAGGATCGACCTGGGTCACATGGGCGATACGTCGCTCACGATTGAACAGGCCAACGCGCGCACGGAATGGACGAAAGAGTCGACACCGCTGCGCATCGTTGCAGGCTGGCGCAATTTCTATTCGAAGGCGTATCCGCCAGTCGTCACCGCAGTGCGGACAAGTGCCGGGATCAATGCCGTCCAGGATATCAAAGGACACAAGGTCGGCTATAACTACGGCGGCTACAACCATTCCCAATACCTGGCCACGCTGGTCAAGGCCGGGTTGACCGAGAAAGACATCCAGCCCGCCAAGTTCGCCGACGGCGCGACTTCCGCGGCCGGCTTCAACGCGGGCGAGGTGGATGTTTACGCGGGCGCCCTCGGCCCGATACTGCCCACGATCAAGTCGGGCGCAGGTCATATCCTGCTGACTGACCGCGACACCCAGATTCCGGCGCTCAACGTATGGACGACGACATCCACGGTGTTGAAGGACCCGGCCAAGGTCGCTGCGCTCCGGGATTACTTTTCTCGACTGTCGGGCTACTGGCAGTGGCATGACACACACAAGGACGAGGTGATCGGCGTCCTCAAGGACACGCTCAAGGTGTCCGACGAACGGGCCGCGTTCGAGTATGAAGTTCGCAGTGGCAGTTTCGTCAAGTTCGACTCCGGCCTGCTCGATCAGGAACAGAAAATCGCCGATATCCTGTACGACGGGCGCGCGATCAGGAAGAAAGTGGAGGTGGCCGTCGAATATGATCCGCAATTCAATGCGGAGCAAAAAGCCATCTGGCCGATCAAGGTCAAGAACTGATTGCGTATCGGGACTTCTCTGGGCCATTGGTGATGACCACTTGAACGGGCGACTGCCCATCAACTACGGATACGAGGAATGCCGGATAGGATCTCTGCTGCAACCTTGAAGCGCTGGCTGCACGACGGCGACGAAATTGCGCTGTTCGACGTCCGTGAGCACGGACAGTATGGGGAGGGGCATCCGTTCTATGCGGTGCCGCTGCCATACAGCGTGCTGGAACGTGAGGTCGGACGCCTCGCGCCGAACCGTCGCGTACGCGTCGTGGTCTACGATGACGAGGATAACGGGCCGGCCGAACTGGCAGCCGCCCGGCTGGCGGTGGTGGGGTACACCTCGGTGCACCGGCTCGAAGGCGGTGCGCGCGCATGGCAGGAAGCTGGCTTCGTGCTGTTCAAGGGTGTGAACGTGCCGTCGAAAGCATTCGGCGAACTGGCGGAGCAGGTCGCGCATACGCCGCACGTCTCAGCCGAGGCACTGCTGAAGTGGCAGCGGTCGGCGGCGCCACCCGTGGTACTCGACGGTCGTCCGCCCGGCGAGTATGCCGCGATGAGCATTCCCGGTGCGTCGTGCTGTCCGAACGGTGAACTCGCGTACCGGATCGACGCACTCGTACCGGATGAGCAGACACCCGTCGTCATTAATTGCGCCGGGCGGACGCGCAGCATCATCGGCGCGCA
>WNGR01004161.1_pt1 | contig 18829 bp, 20 predicted proteins | sample 5407581 | NCBI WGS metagenome assembly WNGR01 (sample SAMN13153383, study PRJNA577476) | soil metagenome | isolation source: 80 cm soil or saprolite under Garry oak tree replicate 2 | place: USA:California | collected 2016-06-15 | reverse complement strand
CGGCGGCTGCCCGAGCCCGCTCACATAGCTGCCCGTGATCTCCTTGAGATCGAGGCTCTCCCGCACCAATTCGACGATAAACCGCGAGACATGGCCTTTCGGCACGAAGTCCTGCACATGCGGCGGCAGAAGCAGCGTCTGATCGATATTCCAAGGGCGAAAATACTTGCTCATAGCCCAAGGTTGAATCAGACTCGCCCGGAATTGAAAAGCGACTATCCAGACAGGCTCCTAGATGGTCGCCAATGCTCGACTCCGGACAGTGCGTTGATCGAAAACAGGCATCGGGGAACGGATCGGAGGAATGGCCCGGAAGAAGCAGTGGGGACCGAGGATGACCGCGCCCCGGCCAGCGGTACCGAACGGGGTGGAAAAGCAAGTGATCGTCACCGCCTGCGAGGCCTTCATTCGCGACGTCCTGAAACCGCGTTTCCTGCCGCAGATCAGGCCGATCGAATGGAACTACGTGGTCGATATCAACGGCGCCTGGGCGGCCGGGCGATATCGTTTCATCCAGCGCTATCGGTCGGCCATGGAGCATAATCGCGTCGAAGAGTTCGATACGCCCTTCGCCCGTATCGACCGCATGGGACGAGACAGCTTCGATATCTACTGGATGCGGCACACCGGAAAATGGTGGCGGCTTCACACCGGCGTGACGCTTGTCGAGGCGCTTCGAATCCTCGAAACGGACGGCATCCTGCATCCCGTTTGACCCCCAACGCCCGGCCGCGTAGGGAAAATCCTGTTGGCGATGACCGATTCCGAAAGACCGAAATACTTGCACGGCTATACGACGGCGACACCCACGTCGCGCTCGAGCTGGGAGGCAAGGTCCGGGACCGTATGGCGGTCGAGGCTGACGCCCCACCGGTTGTCGCCCGGACCGTAGGCGAGCTCTGCGCCCGCGCCCATGCGGTCGGCCTCGCCCGCGAGCAGGCGGCGGCCGAGAAGCTCGCCGCCGAACGAAAACGACAGGTGGAAGAGGCCGAGAAAGCCCGCCGCGTCAGACTCGATACAATAGCACGGAGAGGTGAAAGGGTCTGGCGTGACATCGAGGCCGAAATCGAGCGCCGCAACGCTACCGGCTATGACAGGGCGGCGAGCCTTCCTCGGTCTCCGGGCAGTTGCCGAAGAACGCGGCACGATGCCTGACTTCGAAAAGCGCCTGCGGGCGATCCGGGAACGACATGCCCACAAGAAGCAGTTCGTCGTGCGGCTCGCGAAGATCGGATAGCTGGACACGCTGTAGTGTACAGTTGGCGGAGACGGAGGGATTCGAACCCTCGATAGGGCTTTACAACCCTATAACGGTTTAGCAAACCGCCGCCTTCAGCCACTCGGCCACATCTCCGGTAAGGCCGATATGCCCGACGCGGAGGCGAGCCGCAAGCGGCAGATTTCAGACCGGCGAATTCCGAGCGATTTAACGACTCAGGGCGGAGGCTGCGAGTTCCCAAAGTTGGAGTGGAGGCGTCCGGACCGCTTATACTTACTTATACTTATATGTGACGGGCGCATCTGCGGCGCAGATCGGGCAATGCCGCCTTCGGTATTTTTTCGGCCCGCCAAATTGGCTGGATTGAAAGCCGGCGCGACACAGGCGCATCGGCTTCTTCCCGGCATGAAAATCAAGAGTTCCGGCGATGCCGCCCGCCCGCTGCGTCAAATCCCGCTGCAGTTTTCACATTTTGCAACAAAAGGTGAGATTCGCCGCGAGTCTCCAGGTGGTTGCGGTCGGTTTACGCCGCAGGAATTTCGCGAGCAGCGGTTCCACCGCCGAAGCCGCAAGCTCTCTCTGTTATCGGGGCGGATCGATAATGGCGCCTCGTCGATTCGACACGAGTCGACTCGGAGTGAGCGGAAAACCGGGCGCGTCACCCGCGATCTGAGCGCCAATTGGGGCTTATTCAAAACCACGTGATGAAACAGAGGCTTACGGAAAAGCTTGATCACGTTGCGTGTTGTATGTGCAACACATCTCCAAAAACGTCTGCCGCGACATCGTCTGGACCCCGGTCAACCTCGCCTTCACCGCCAACGTCAACCGGACGCGTTTGGACCAGAAGTACTCGGGCACGATTTTGAGCCTAGGGATCCCAGCGGTTGCCAAGCCGGCAGCTCTGTATGAAGGACCCAGGACGCCATCAACGTGCTGCTCCGCGCTCAGCGCAACTTCTAAGCTCGGTCTAACGACCTGACAGGACTCCCCGGCGGGAAACCGCCGGGGTTTTGCTTTGCGTCCTGACGAGGAAAACGGGTAATGGCGAATCCCATCCGAAATATCCGCCCTGGTGGCGGGTTTTAAACCAGGCGGTGTGCCGTTTCTTCGGGGCGAGCCATCAAGGAGAGAATGATGCGTAAATTGTTCATGGCGGTCGTCGCTTTTGTCGCCGTGACATCCATCTGGATGGCAGCGACTCCGGTTCTCGCCCGAGACTATCCGTTCTGCATCAAGGGGGACGGTTACATAACTCCGACGGGGGATTGCAGCTTCGATACCTATGAACAATGTTTGGCGACGGCTTCCGGCCGTCGCAACTATTGCGACGTGAATCCTTACCTTCCCTACCCGAACGAGCCCTACGTCACTCACCCGAAGAAGCGAAGCAGATGGGGCTAAATAGAGCTGGAGTAATTCGCCTATTCCACGCTCGCCCCACGGTGCAGATCGGCCTCGATCTGCAGCCGCGTCCCGCCGCCAAATCGCGCGCGATAGACCTGCAAATTCTCCATGATCCGCTGCACGTAATTGCGGGTCTCGGAGAACGGGATCAGTTCGACCCAGTCGACCGCATCGACCTTGGCATCGCGCGGATCGCCGTAACGCTCGATCCATTTTTTGACGCTGCCACGGCCGGCGTTGTAGGCCGCGAATGTCATGATGTAGGAGCCGCGATAGTCCTCGATCAGCCCGCCGAGCTCCGCGGCGCCAAGGGCGGCGTTGTAGACCGGATCGGTCTTCAGCCGGCCGAGGTCAAAGCTGGCGCCGTATTTCTTGCACACATATTTGCCCGCATCCGGCGTCACCTGCATCAGCCCGTAGGCGTTCGCCGGCGACACCACGTTCGGATTGAAGGCGCTCTCCTGGCGCGCGATGGCGAACACGATGCTCTGCTCGACCTCCGGCCCGATCGACTTGAACGGCGGGATCCCGGACACCGGATAGGCGTAGAAATCGAATGGCAGCCCGCGATTGAGCGCGGCCTTGCCGAGCAGCAGCATGCCGCGCGCGTCGCCGTTGCGGGACGCCAGTTCGCCCAAGCCCACCAGTGCGTCCGGGTCGCCGTTTTCACCCATGTCGCCGAAAATCGGGAGCGCGATGTCGCGTTCATCGAGCGCGTACAGCAACTGCACCGCGCGCACGATCTCCAGCCGTTCGATTCCACGGCCGCGTGCAGCGGGCGCGCCGTTCAGGTCGATCTGCGGCAATCCGAGTTTCGCACGCGCCAACTGGCCGTAATAACTGGTCGATTGCGCGGCAGCCGCCGTATAGGCGGCGCGGGCCTCCTGGGATCGGCCGGCGGCTTCCGCGGCGCGGCCCTGCCAGTAGCCGGCACGGGCGAGCGCGGTCGGGTTGGCACTGCCGACGCCGATCCGCGAGAAATGTTGCGCTGCCGTTGCCGGGTCCGTCAGAAAGCGCAGCGCAATCCAGCCGGCCGTGAATTCCTGCTCGGTCTTGTAGATATCGCGCGCGGGGAGTGCGGCGTCGCGTGCGATCAGATAAGCGGTGCGGTGTTCGCCGACGTCGAGCATCTTGCGCGACAGCAGCCGCCGTTCGATCCACCATTCGTCGAGATTGTACAGACGGCCGGGGTCCTTGGGCGCGCCGAGCATGAGTTGGGCGGCCTCGGCGAATTTCTCTTCGCGGCGGAGCAACTGGATCTTGCTGAAGATGTAGCCGGGATCGCCGTGCAGTTCGTGCGGAACCGCGTCGAGCAGGGCCTTGGTGTTGGATGCCTTGCGATAGGCCGCAATCCTTGCCTTGGCCAAGGCGACCTGATTGGCGCCCAAGCGCTTGGCGGCGCGCAGCGCGGCGTCTTGCTCGCTGCCGTAGAGCATGAAATCCATCCGCGCCTTGTGATCGCCCGGCGTCAGCAGCGCGCCGAACAAATCAAGCGCCGCGTTCTCGGCGTCCTCGGACATGGAATCGTTCCGCCATGCTTCGCGCACCAGACGTTCCGCGTTGGCCCGGTCGCCGCGCGCGATCATGACGCGCGCCAGCGAGAATCGGCCTTTGGCTGACAGCGGCGATTCGTTGGCGAACCAGGCCCACACGGTCGCATCGTCGCGATGATCGTCCCAAAGCGCGGCTTCGATGCGCCGGCGCAGGAACGTCTGCGAAGGCCAGCTCGGATTGGTGGCGATGAATGCGCGATAGCGCTCGACCGACGCGCCGTTGTCGTCGCTGCGCAATATGATCCACTCCGCGAGCTTTTTCGCGACCGGATCCGATATTGCCGCCTGGGCCTGCGTCGCATCCGCGGGCTTGTGCTTGCGCACCAGTTCGATGACGTTCTCCAGCGCCTCGGTATCGGCTTGGGACGTCGATGACGTCGCAGCGACCGCGGCTGTCGCCGGAGGTTTGCGCGCCGGCGGCAAGGCGGCATGCTGGCGCGTCGCCGGCGCGAGAGCAGGCACTGCGGGAGCAGCGGGTGCGGCTGGTGAGGTCGTTTTGGCGGCGGCATTTGTAGCGGGCGCGGTATTCCTGGCGGTATTGGGCACGACGTTGCGCGCGATCGGCCTTGGCTGGGGCAATGGAACTTTTGGCTTGGCCCAGGCATCCGCCGCCAACGCCGATAATCCCGCGGCCAGCGCCAGCGTCACCAGCGCGCTTGTGCCCAAAGCGGTCCGTCGCAGGGTGGATGGCGTCACGGCGTTCCTTCGCGGCGAATCATTCAATCGCTCAAGCCCTAGGCTCTATTTAATTGAATATGTGGACAAAATACTAAATACGCGGGGATTGGCGTGGTCTGCGCCACTACCGCGGCAAAATCGCGGCCAGCCCGGGGCGGTGCGGCCTTTCGCCGGCTTCACAGACCCGTTATGAATTGGTCCTTATTGCCGGTTTAGATGGCAGGCGGCGTGCGTTCGGGGAGAAAATCCATGGCAGCCAAGACGAATTTCAGGGGCTCCTTCACCGCTTTGGTCACGCCGTTCAAGAACGGCTCGCTCGACGAGGCGTCCTTTCGGGGCCTGGTGAGCTGGCAAATCGCCGAGGGCACCCACGGCCTGGTGCCGGTCGGCACCACCGGGGAAAGCCCGACGGTGAACCACGATGAGCACAAGCGCGTCGTCGAATGGTGCATCGACGAGGCCAGAGGGCGCGTGCCCGTGATCGCGGGCGCCGGCTCCAATTCGACCAGGGAAGCCATTGAGCTCGCGGAGCACGCCGAGAAAGCCGGCGCCAGCGCCGTATTGGTGGTGACGCCATACTACAACAAGCCGACCCAGGAAGGCTTGTACCAGCACTTCAAGGCGATCAATGACGCAATCGGGATCCCGATCGTCATCTACAACATTCCCGGCCGTTCGGTGATCGATATGACCGTGGACACCATGGCGCGGCTGTTCGAACTGAAGAACATCGCCGGCGTCAAAGACGCGACCGCGAGCATGGTGCGCGTTTCACAGCAGCGCGCAACGCTGGGCGAGGATTTCAACCAGCTGTCGGGCGAGGACGCCACCGTACTCGGCTATATGGCGCATGGCGGCCACGGCTGCATCTCGGTTACGTCCAACGTCGCGCCCCGGCTGTGCTCTGAATTTCACATGGCCTGGCAGAGGGGCGATCTCGCCACCGCGCTCAAGCTGCACGACAAGCTGATGCCGCTGCACACCAATCTCTTCATCGAGTCCAATCCGTCGCCGGTGAAATACGCCCTGTCGCTGCTTGGCAAGATCGAAGAAAAGCTGCGCCTGCCGATGGTGCCGGTGTCCGAGCCCACGCGCGTGGCGGTGCGCAGCGCCATGGTGCATGCGGGCCTCATCAACTAAGCCTTCGACGGCGATCGGCGTCGAAGAGAAGGGGCTGCAGATGCTCAAGGAGTTTCGCGAATTCGCGATGAAGGGCAACGTGGTTGACCTCGCGGTTGGCGTCATCATTGGCGCGGCGTTCGGCGGCATCGTCACTTCGCTGGTCGGCGACATCATCATGCCGATCGTCGGCGCGATCACGGGCGGACTGGATTTCTCCAACTATTTCACCGGACTGTCGAAGGCGGTCAACGCCGGCAATCTGGCCGACGCAAAAAAGCAAGGCGCGGTATTGGCCTGGGGCAATTTCCTCACGCTGACCCTGAACTTCATCATCATCGCCTTTGTGCTGTTCGTGGTGATTCGTTTCATGAACAAGCTGAAACGCAGGGATGAAGCCGCGCCGGCGCCGCCGAAGCCGAGCCGCGAGGAAGAACTGCTCACCGAGATCCGCGATCTGCTCAAAAAGTCTTGACGTGCGCGCACGCGGGCTGAGTGTTACCGCTCTCCGTCGGAGATAGATTCCAAGGCATTTTTCATCATGGCCGAAAAGAACGAGCGCGCGATCAAGGTCGTCGCCGAAAATCGCAAGGCCCGGTTCAACTATGCGATCGAGGACACGGTGGAAGCGGGGATCGCGCTGACCGGCACCGAGGTCAAGTCGATCCGCAATGGCAAGACCACCATCGCGGAATCCTATGCGGATACCAAGGGCGGCGAGATCTGGCTGATCAACGCCAATATTCCGGAGTATCTGCAGGCTAACCGCTTCAACCACGAGCCGAAGCGGCCGCGCAAGCTGCTGCTGCACAGGAAGCAGATCAACAAGCTGATGGGCGCGGTCGACCGCGACGGCATGACGCTGATTCCGCTCAAGCTCTATTTCAACGAACGCGGCCGCGCCAAGCTGCTGCTGGCGGTGGCGAAGGGCAAGAAGCTGCACGACAAGCGCGAGAGCGAGAAAAAACGCGACTGGGGCAGGGAGAAGGGGCGCCTGCTGCGGGCGCGGGGATAGCGGCTTCCATGCCTATCCGTCATTGCGAGCGAAGCGAAGCAATCCAAAGAGCAGCAAACGAAGAGTGGATTGCTTCGTCGCCTCGCTCCCTTGCGCAAACGCTTCGCGTTTGTCGCAGGCAATGACGACCGATGGAGAATTGTGAGATGAACCATAGAAATCTGCTTGAAGTCGACTGGAGCAAAATCCCGGCGCCTGCCGACGACGGCGCGGCCGCGCATCTTGTGGGCATGACGATTCCGTCAGTCAGCCTGGTGGCCACCGACGACAGCTCGGTCACGCTGTCGGCGCTGCCGGGGCGTACCGTGGTGTTCGCCTATCCCCGAACCGGCGAGCCCGGCAAGATCGCACTGGTCGATGACTGGGACATGATCCCCGGCGCGCGGGGCTGCACGCCGCAAACCTGTTCGTTCCGCGACTTGCACGCGGAATTGAAGACGGCGGGCGCCAGGCACGTGTTCGGCCTGTCGACGCAAGACAACGACTACCAGGCCGAAATGGCCTCGCGGCTGCATCTGCCGTTCCCGGTTTTATCCGACGAGAAGCTAGCGCTGACGCGTGCGCTGGATTTGCCGACCATGCAGGTCGCAGGCCTGACCATGATCAAGCGGCTGGCGCTGATCGTCGACGACGCGCGCATCACCCAGGTGTTTTATCCGGTGTTTCCACCGGATCGAAATGCCGGCGACGTGCTGGCGTGGCTGAAAGAAAATCCGGTTTGATCTGTAGGGTGGGCAAAGCCAACAGGTCGCGCGAATGCGCGCCCGATGACAGGCTCCGCGTGCCCACCTTAACGCCGGCGACAGCGGCGGTGGGCACGGCGCGAAACGCGCCTTTGCCCACCTTACGAATGCTAGCTCAGATCCGCTCTTACTTTTGCGAACACGTTGCGAAACATCGCCGGCGTCAGCACGCGCGTGTTGGTGTTGTAACGCGAGCAATGATAGCTGTCGTAAAGCTTTATCGCGCCGGCCTGATGCATCGCGCCATGCGCAAACGGCGCCGCGGCGGCCCGCAAGCCCAGCGCCTTCAGCGTCGATTCATGCGCAACCCGGCCGAGCGCCACGATCGCGCGCAGGCTCGGCATGTTCTCGATCGTCGCGATGAGAAATTGCCGGCAGACGCTGATTTCCGCCGGCAGCGGCTTGTTCTGCGGCGGCACGCAGCGTACCGCGTTGCTGATCCGGCACGCCACCAGCGTCAGCCCGTCGTCGGGGCGTGCCTGATAGTTGCCTTTGGCAAAGCCGTATTCGAGCAGCGTCGCGTAGAGCAGGTCACCGGCGTAATCGCCGGTGAAGGGCCGGCCGGTGCGATTGGCGCCTTGCAGGCCGGGCGCGAGCCCGACGATCAGCAGCGCTGCGTCGGGATCGCCGAACGACGGCACCGGTGAATTGAACCATTCCGGTTCACGGGCTCGCGCCGCTTCACGGAAGCCGGCGAGCCTTGGACAAAGCGGACAATTGCGATCGGGCTCGGTGCGGGAGAGAGCGGCGCCGGCGAGCCGTGGCTCGCCGCGCGCCGGATCATTCTCAATCGTCGAAATCGTCGTCATCGGCCCTCGGCGCCATGGTGGTCGCGCGCTGCAGGAATTGCGGCGCGTGATGACGTGGCTCGCGCGGGGGCGGGCGCTCGGACGGATCGCGACCGAGCTTGGACTGCAGCTCCACCAGATCGGTGAAGACGTCGGCCTGGCGCCGCAACTCGTCGGCGATCATCGGCGGCTGGCTCGAAATTGTTGAAATCACGGTAACCCGGACGCCACGGCGCTGCACCGCTTCGACCAGCGAGCGGAAATCGCCGTCGCCGGAAAAAAGCACGATCTGGTCGACGTGCTCGGCAAGCTCCATCGCATCGACCGCGAGCTCGATATCCATGTTGCCCTTCACCTTGCGGCGGCCGCTGGCGTCGATGAATTCCTTGGTCGCCTTGGTAACGACGGTGTACCCGTTGTAGTCGAGCCAGTCGATCAACGGACGGATCGATGAATATTCCTGATCTTCAATAATCGCGGTGTAGTAGAACGCGCGCAGCAGCGTTCCGCGACTCTGAAATTCCTTCAACAGGCGCTTGTAGTCAATGTCGAAGCCGAGCGTCTTGGCGGTTGCATAAAGGTTAGCGCCATCGATAAAGAGCGCGATCTTATTGGAAGCAGGTGACATGGTTTCTCGCCTGGTTGTGTTTGTTGGTCAACGTTTTTGGCGCGGCGGCAGCGGACCGTGCATTTGAGCGAACAATACTGCCAAAGCCCGGCGGATCAGTCTGAACAGACGGAGAGTTAAGGGCAATAGACACATACATTTGACAACGCAATGAAGCGTTTTCTTGTCCGAACAGTTGTTTGTGAAGGCTCCGAATCGTCGTTTGGTACGGCCCCGGACTCTCCGATTGCCGGGCCGGCGGATGGGTTAACAGCCCCGATGGCGAGGGCCAAATCGTACTTTGGTCTTGCGAAAGGCTCCCGGGCTCTATAACTAGCGCGAATAATCAACATATTCGATCCCAATTATCGGAGCGACAATCGATGGCGCGTGTCACCGTAGAAGATTGCATTGATAAAGTAGACAACCGGTTCGATCTAGTCCTGTTAGCGGCCCACCGCGCCCGAATGATATCGTCGGGCTCTCAACTCACGGTTGACCGGGACAACGACAAGAATCCGGTTGTATCGCTGCGCGAAATCGCCGATTCAACCATTTCGCCCGAGGATTTGCGGGAAGAATTGGTGCATTCATTGCAGAAATTCGTCGAAGTCGACGAACCTGAGCCGGATACCGTACCCCTGATCGGGTCGGCTGGCGCCAGCGTCGACGCTGACGACACCGAGGTTGCCGTCGAGCGCATGACCGAGGAGGAACTTCTGAAGGGTCTCGAAGGCCTGGCGCCTCCGGAAGAGCAGCCCGAAGAGGACGAATAAGCCGTTCGCTTTGACGTCGGGGTAACTCGAACGATCTGATTTACCAAAAGGCCCGGATATTTGTCCGGGCCTTTGCTTTTGTTGACGTTTTCATGGTTACCATGGGCCCACGCCGGGCGCGGCGAATTCTGCATGGTCTGCCTTCGATTTGATCGGAGGACAGGCGGTTTGGCGTTAGACTGCGCCGGATGTCCGAAGTCGAGCGCCTGAGGACCCGAGCCGGGTACCGGTTCGTTCGAGAACGCATGGGTTGTATTGTGAGGCGATCACATCCGGCCCGCACATGAAGGCGAAGTTCAATGGCGTCCAGACGCCGCATTCTACTGCAAATGCAGGCCGCGACTGATTCGGTCGTCGCGGCGCCGTCGCCGCCTTCGCCCGTGAAGTCGGTCAAGTCACCTCGCCCGCGCATGATGCGGCAATACGACCTCGTCGAGCGCGTCAGGTCGTACAATCCCGACACCAACGAAAACCTGCTGAACCGTGCCTACGTCTACGCCATGAAGGCGCATGGCACGCAAACCCGCGCGTCCGGCGATCCGTATTTCTCGCATCCGCTTGAGGTCGCGGCGATCCTCACCGACCTCAAGCTCGACGACGCCACCATCGTCGCAGCGCTGCTGCACGACACCATCGAGGACACCGAGGCTACCCGCGCCGAAATCGATCACGTCTTCGGCCACGAGATCGGCGCCCTGGTGGAGGGTCTCACCAAGTTGAAACGGCTGGAGCTGGTGTCGCGCGAGGCCAAGCAGGCCGAGAACCTGCGCAAGCTGCTGCTGGCGATCGCCGACGACGTCCGCGTTCTCCTGATCAAGCTTGCCGACCGCTTGCACAACATGCGCACGCTGGAATTCGTAGCCCCCACCTCGCGCCACCGGATCGCCGAGGAGACGCTCGACATCTATGCGCCGCTCGCCGGCCGCATGGGCATGCAGGAGATGCGGGAAGAGCTCGAAGACCTCTCGTTCCGCTCGCTCGATCCGGAAGCTTACGCGGTGGTGATGCAACGGCTCGACGCGCTCGCGGAGCGCAACCGCAACCTGATCGGCGAGATCGAGAGCCAGCTCTCCAAGAATCTGCAGAAGAACGGCATGACCGCGCATGTCTATGGCCGGCGCAAGCGGCCGTTTTCGATCTGGACCAAAATGGAGCGCAAGTCGGTCGGCTTCGAACAATTGTCGGATATCTTCGGATTTCGTGTCGTAATGGACGACGTCGAAGCCTGCTACCGCGCGCTCGGCGTGGTGCACACCACATGGCCGGTGGTGCCCGGCCGGTTCAAGGATTACATCTCGACACCAAAGCAGAACGATTATCGTTCGATCCACACCACCGTGATCGGTCCCGGCAATCAGCGGGTCGAACTGCAGATCCGCACCGACGAGATGGACCAGATCGCGGAATTGGGCATCGCCGCGCACGCCTTCTACAAGGACGACGTCGGTTCTCCGACCGAGCTTTTGAAGCGGGAATCCAACGCCTTCGCGTGGCTGCGCCACACCGTCGGCATTTTGTCGGAAAGCGCCAATCCGGAAGAGTTTCTGGAGCATACCAAGCTCGAGCTGTTTCACGACCAGGTGTTCTGCTTTACGCCGAAGGGAAAATTGATCGCGCTGCCGCGCCAGGCCAATGTGATCGACTTCGCCTATGCCGTGCACACCGATGTCGGCAACAGTGCGGTTGGATGCAAGATCAACGGCAAGTTCGCGCCGCTGTCGTCCGAACTGCAGAACGGCGACGAGGTCGAGGTGCTGACCTCGGAAGCCCAGTCGGCGCCGCCATCGGCGTGGGAGTCGCTCGCGGTCACCGGCAAGGCACGGGCGGCGATCCGGCGTGCGACGCGCACCGCGGTCCGCGATCAATATGCCGGCCTTGGCCGCCGCATCGTGGAGCGGCTGTTCGCACGCGCAAAAATCGAATACGCCGACGACAAGTTGAAGGGCGCGCTGCCGCGGCTGGCGCGCGCCTCGATCGACGACGTGATGGCCGCGGTCGGCCGCGGCGAGATGAAGGCCTCCGACGTCGCGCGCGCGATGTATCCCGATTACAAGGAAGAACGGGTGGCGCGATATGGCGCCAAGCGAAGCCTTGCGGTAAAGCTGAAGCTGAAATCGCCGCCCGATCCCGCGCGCAGCCCGTCGGCGATACCGGTGCGTGGCATCAATTCCGATCTGCCGGTCAAGTTCGCGCCGAACGGCGGCGCGGTGCCGGGCGACCGGATCATCGGGATCGTCTCGCCGGGGGAGGGCATCACGATCTATCCGATCCAGTCGCCGGCGCTCAAGGATTTCGAGGAGGAGCCGGAGCGCTGGCTCGACGTGCGCTGGGATGTCGACGATTCGACGCCGCAGCGCTTTCCGGCGCGAATTCGCGTCGATAATGTCAACGAGCCCGGCAGCCTCGCCCAGGTGGCCACCGTGATCGCCGAGCACGACGGCAACATCGACAACATCAGCATGTCCAGGCGCTCGCAGGATTTCACCGAACTCACCATCGATCTTGAGGTCTATGACCTGAAGCATCTCAGCGCTATTATCGCCCAGTTGCGCGCCAAAGCCGTCGTCGCACGGGTCGAGCGCGTCAATGGGTAGAACAACGCGTCATTGCCGGGCTTGACCCGGCAATCCATTGTTTTCAAGAAGATGGATGCGCGGGTCGAGCCCGCGCATGACAATCGGGTATCCCACTTGCACTCTAACTTGTTACGCGAGTCAGCAATGCCGAAAGCTCCTCCGCTGCGTCTTGGAGTCAATGTCGATCACGTCGCCACCCTTCGTAACGCAAGGGCGGGCCGCAATCCCGATCCGGTGCGCGCGGCGCTGGTTGCGATTGCGGCGGGCGCCGACGGCATCACCGCGCACCTGCGCGAGGACCGCCGCCATATCCGCGACGAGGACATGGCGCGGCTGAAGGCGGAAATCTCGAAGCCGTTGAATTTCGAAATGGCAGCGACCGAGGACATGCTGAGAATCTCGCTCGCGACCAAGCCGCATGCGGTGTGCCTGGTGCCCGAACGCCGCGAAGAACTCACCACCGAGGGCGGCCTCGACGTGGTCGGACAGCACAACGCGCTGGCGCCGTTCATCGCCAGATTGAACGACGCCGGCGTGCGGGTGTCGCTGTTCATCGCCGCCGACCCCCGGCAGATCGAAATGGCGGCAAAGCTGCGCGCGCCGGTCATCGAAATCCACACCGGGGCCTGGTGCGACGCCGTCGTGGATGGTCATGCGGCAAAGGCGGAGACGGAATGGCAGCGGATCGTTGCGGGCGCGGGGCTGGCGCGCTCGGCCGGCCTGGAAGTTCATGCCGGCCACGGCCTCGATTATGTCACCGCGGAGAAGATCGCGAGCCTGCCGGAGATCGTCGAACTGAATATCGGCTACTACATGATGGGGGAGGCGTTGTTCGTCGGCCTCGGTGAGACGGTTCGTGCGATGCGGGCGGCGATGGACCGCGGGCGCAAGCTTCTTGCTAGACAAATTCTCGAACAAGAGAATCCTGCGGGCAAGACATGATCCTTGGCATCGGCTCCGACCTGATCGACATCCGGCGCGTCGCCAAGGTCATCGAGCGCCACGGCGACCGCTTTCTCGACCGCATTTTCACCGAAGCCGAGCGCGCCAGGGCCGGGCGCCGGGCCAAAAGCGAGAAGATGGTGGTTGCGACCTACGCCAAGCGGTTTGCCGCCAAGGAAGCCTGTTCCAAGGCGCTCGGCACCGGTATCCGGCGTGGCGTCTGGTGGCGGGATATGGGGGTGGTGAACCTGCCGGGCGGCCGTCCGACCATGCAACTGACGGGCGGGGCTCTGGCCCGGCTGGAGGTGCTGACGCCGCCAGGCCATGAGGCGCGGATCGATCTCAGCATTACCGATGACTGGCCGATGGCGCAGGCCTTCGTCATAATTTCGGCGGTCAATGCGGGCAAACCGTGACGGGCTGGGGGGTGTCCGGCGGTTCGCCGCGGAACAAAAAATCTTCAACTTGTCAATGGATTAGCAAGTTTCGATATCGCCGTTGATTGCGCGGGTGCGAACAACCGTCTAAAACGCTCGAATCTTGAATTCGAAGTTCGCCCGTATCGCTGCATCGCCGGAGCGAATTTCGGATGCCAAGGCAACAGAAAACCGTGATTCTAGTGTGGCTTAGGTTCGGAAGTTCTCTTGAAGGCCTTTCAGCGAGGGTGCAGGGAACTTCCGAACCTAAAACACATTAGGGGAACATCGAATTGGGCGAATTCGGGCTTGCGCCGGAACTCGCTCTCAATATCAGAATCAAGACCATTTTGTTGACGCGAAACGAGGGGCGATTCGCGCGCGCAAAATGTTCTGCCACCTTGCGGCGGCCGCGAAGGGAATTGGGAAAGCGATGAGCGTGACATCCGGGACAAAATCTGAAAGCGGCTTGGGTGAAACCGTCCGCGTCGTCATTCACGCTCTGTTGATTGCGCTGGTGATCCGGACCTTCCTGTTCCAGCCCTTCAACATCCCCTCGGGATCGATGAAGGCGACGCTTCTGGTCGGCGACTATTTGTTCGTCTCGAAATATTCCTATGGCTACAGCCACTATTCCATACCGCTGTCGCCGCCGCTGTTTTCGGGGCGCATATTCGGTTCCGAGCCGGCGCGGGGCGACATCGTCGTGTTCCGGCTGCCGAAAGACGACACCACCGACTACATCAAGCGCGTGATCGGGTTGCCGGGCGACCGTATCCAGATGAAGGATGGGCTGCTCTACATCAATGACAGGCCGGTGCAGCGCGAGCGCCTGAGCGATTTCATCGGTGAAGACCCTTGCGGCTCCGACGCCACGGCGCGGGTCAAGCGCTGGAAGGAGACGCTGCCGAACGGTGTCACCTACCAGTCGCTGGATTGCGTCGACAACGGTTTCTACGACAACACCAATGTCTACACCGTGCCGCCCGGCCATTTCTTCATGATGGGCGACAACAGGGACAATTCGACCGACAGCAGAGTGCTGTCGGCGGTGGGTTACGTGCCGTTCGAGAATATCGTCGGCCGCGCCCAGATGATTTTCTTCTCGATTGCCGAGGGTGAACACGCCTGGATGTTCTGGCGCTGGCCGACCGCGCTGCGCTGGAATCGCATCTTCTCAATTGTGCGATGAACGACGAAACACCTGACATCCAGACCTCATCGTCATCCGGCGAAGCAAGTCATAAGCCTGACGCCGGCCGCGAACCTGCGGCAGTCAAGAAGAAGCGCACCAAGATCAGCGCCAAGGCCGCCACCGCGGCGATCGAGGCGCGCATCGGGCACAAATTTGTCGATGCCAGCCTGCTGGCCACGGCCTTCACGCATGTTTCCGCGCTGAAATCCGCGCGCAAGCGTGGTGACAGTTACCAGCGTATGGAATTTCTCGGCGACCATGTGCTCGGGCTGATCGTGTCCGACATGCTGTATCGCGCCTTCCCGAACGCCGATGAAGGCGAATTGTCGAAGCGGCTTGCCGATCTCGTGCGCAGGGAGAGCTGCGCGGATGTGGCGAAGTCGCTCGGGCTGCTCGATGACAGAGGCGGTGATCGGCGCGGTGTTTCTCGACGGCGGCTACGCCGCCGCGGCGCAGTTCGTCGAGCGCAACTGGACCGAGCGGATGCGCAAGCCGCGGCGGCCGCTGCGCGATCCCAAGACGGTGCTGCAGGAATGGGCGCAGGGCAAGGGGCTGCCGACGCCGGTCTATCGCGAGGTCGAGCGCACCGGGCCGCATCACGATCCGCAGTTTCGCGTTGCGGTGGATCTGCCGGGGCTCGCGCCGGCCGAAGGCGTCGGCGGCAGCAAGCGCGCCGCTGAAAAGGTCGCAGCGTCCGTGATGATCGAACGCGAAGGCGTCGCCGGCGGTCCCAATGACGGATGACCCCCTTGATGAAGCCGCGCCGGCTGCGCCGGCCGCGACGCGCTGCGGCTTTGTCGCGCTGATCGGCGCTCCCAATGTCGGCAAGTCGACGCTGGTCAACGCGCTCGTCGGCTCCAAGGTCACGATCGTCTCGCGCAAGGTGCAGACCACGCGGGCGCTGATCCGCGGCATCGTGATCGACAACAACGCCCAGATCATTCTGGTCGACACGCCCGGGATTTTCCTGCCCAAGCGAAGACTGGATCGCGCCATGGTGTCGACGGCATGGAGCGGGGCCCATGACGCCGATCTGGTCTGCGTGCTGCTCGATGCGCGCGAAGGCATCGATGAGGAAGCCGAGGCGATCCTCACCAAGGTGGCAACCGTTCGCCATGAAAGAATTCTGGTGCTGAACAAGATCGATCTGGTGCCGCGCGAAAAGCTGCTGGCGCTTGCCAAGGCCGTCAATGACCGCCTGAATTTCGAGAAAACCTTCATGATCGCGGCGCTGTCTGGCGATGGCGTCGACGACCTCAGGCACACGCTGGCGGAGATGGTGCCGCCGGGGCCGTTTCATTATCCCGAAGACCAGATGTCGGACGCGCCGATGCGGCACCTGGCGGCGGAAATCACGCGGGAAAAGATCTTCCGCCAGTTGCACCAGGAACTGCCGTATCAATCCACCGTCGAGACCGACAGCTGGACCGAACGCAAGGACAAATCGATCCGCATCGAGCAGACGATTTTTGTCGAGCGCGAAAGCCAGCGCAAGATCGTGCTCGGCAAGGGCGGCGCCACCATCAAGTCGATCGGCGCGGATTCGCGCAAGGAGATCGCGGAGATCGTCGGCGTTCCCGTGCATCTGTTCTTGTTCGTGAAGGTGCGCGAAAACTGGGGCGACGACCCCAACCGCTACCGTGAAATGGGACTTGAGTTTCCGAAGGAATAGCCGGCGTCGCGATGATCCTGCCCAAAAACGTGTTGCGGTTTGAAGTGCTGCTGTATCTGTCGCTCACGCTCGACGCGCTGTCGGTCGCGTTTCAGGACCGAACGCCGAGCGTGGAGATGACGGAATCGATGATCACGACCGCGACCGTGATGGCGGCGGGCCTGATCCTGCTGCTGGTCTATTTCGTCTGGCTCGCCGCGCAACGGCGCAAGAACTGGCCGCGCTGGGCGCTGGCCGCCGCATTGGTGCTATCGATCATCTCGCTGGTGCCGATAATCGGCGACAGCGGCCTGCAGCTCGACAGCGGCATCGAGATCGTTTCATGCATCCTGACGTCGGCCGGGCTGTATTTTTCCTTTACCGGCGACGCGCAAGGCTGGTTCAACGCGTAGCCCGGTGCCTCGTGTCCCGGACGCGGTGCAGCGCACTCTAGGCGATGCACCGCAGAGCCGGGACCTACATTACCGCAAAGAGCATGGACCCCGGATCAGCGGCGCACCACGCCGCAAACGCGGCGCGCTGCGCAGCATCCGGGGCACCACGGAAGCTGCGCGCCCCAACGGAATCCTGTACACTCTCGACCATGGAATGGACCGACGAAGGCATCGTGCTGGGGGTGCGGCGGCATGGCGAATCCAGCGCCATCGTCGAACTCCTGACGCGCGGCCATGGCCGCCACCTTGGCCTGGTCCGCGGCGGTTCCGGTTCGCGGATGCGCCCGCTGCTGCAGCCCGGCAACAGCGTGCGTGCGGTGTGGCGGGCGCGGCTCGACGAGCATCTCGGCTATTATGCGATCGAGGGGACCCGGCTGCGCGCGGCCACCGTGCTGGCGTCCTCGCACGCCGTCTATGGCGTGACCCATCTGGCCTCGCTGGCGCGGCTGTTGCCGGAGCGCGATCCGCACGAAGACATCTACGAGATGCTGGAGCGCACCCTGGATGACTTCGACGACATCGGCGAGGCCGCCATCCATCTCGTGAAATTCGAACTGGCGATGCTGGCCGAGCTCGGCTTCGGGCTCGACCTGGAAACCTGCGCCGCGACCGGCGGGACCTCCGATCTGGTCTACGTGTCGCCGAAATCCGGCGGCGCGGTGTCGCGGCAGGCCGGCGATCCCTGGCGCGACCGGCTGCTGCGGCTGCCACCGTTCTTGCGCGCCGGCGGCGGCGGCCCGAACGGCTGGTCGGATCAGGATCTGCAGGACGGCTTCCGGCTGACGGGATTGTTCCTGCTGCGCCATGTGCTGGAACCGCGCGGGCAGGGCCATTCCGACGCCCGCGACGGTTTTATCAATGCGGTGACCAGGCATCGGGCCAGTGTGGTGACGCCTTAAAACGCCCGCCGCCGAGGCGTGGCCCGGCACAAGGGGGCTGCCGGCGCCCAGATCGAAGCTGCCCGGCATTGCCTCAGAGACGCTCCTGGCCGCCGCCCATTTGAGGGCCCGATGGCTTCCGCCAGGCCCTGAATTAGGGCGGTTTTTGGCGTCTTACGACCTGGCGCAACCTTAATCGGTAAGGTTAAGCCACGGATGGAATTGCAGGAATCGGTGGTCTTACTATCGTCATCTGATGGCCGAAAAAGTTGTCTACGATATCTATTGCGGAACAGCCGATCGAACTTTGCGCCTGGCCACTTTGCCCGGCGCCGGGTTGCCCGCGCATCTCAAGCGTAAGGATTGGACCCTTATGCGGAAAGGCAAATCTCCGGTCCATTCGGACGCGGATCGGGACATTGGCATGCACGGTTATTGCTTTTTTCAGGTCGTCGAAAGCCGATAGCGGCTTGGGACGAAACCTCGGGACGAAACAGGGGCTGGAAAATTTCTCCAGAAAGCAGATGGAATCAATGAATTTTTCGACCGGAAAGCCTGGACCAGGGCAAACGCAGCCTTCGGCTCGGAGCAAGACCATGACCGATGAAGACCTCACAGTGATGCACAGTCTGCTTGCGAAATACCATCGCAACCTCGCCATGGAAGCGACGCTCGACGTCGTGCAGCATTATCATGCCGATCTCGCGCAGCGGTTGGCGGATGAGGCTGCGCAGATACCGAGGCGCACGACGATCCTGGAACGCCTTCATGAACGCGAGCAGCAGGAAAAACAGAAGCTGGAGTTGTCGAC
>WNGR01002877.1_pt1 | contig 18829 bp, 15 predicted proteins | sample 5407581 | NCBI WGS metagenome assembly WNGR01 (sample SAMN13153383, study PRJNA577476) | soil metagenome | isolation source: 80 cm soil or saprolite under Garry oak tree replicate 2 | place: USA:California | collected 2016-06-15 | reverse complement strand
AATGGCGCATCAATGCCCAACCGTCTTGGTCAGGCGATATGGCCCAAGGTATAAGACATCCAACCCCGAGCAGAAATACGTATGCAGCGCCTCGAGCGGCGCGTTCACGGTCGGCTGCTCGTTGATGTTGAGGCTGGTGTTGATCAGGACCGGCAGCGAGGTCGCTTTCGCGAACTCGCCGATCAGGCGGCTATAGAGCGGATTGCTGTCCGCGTGGACGCTCTGGATGCGCGCGGTGTTGTCGACATGGACCACCGCGGGCATGGTTTCGGCGACCTTCTCATTGACCGGGAACGTCACCACCATGAAGGGCGCGTCGAACGTGTCCTCGAAATACTCGGCCTGGCGCTCGTACAGCACCGAAGGGCAGAACGGGCGGAACTCCTCGCGATATTTGATCGTGAGGTTGATGCGGTCCTTCATGCTTGACTGGCGCGGATCGGCCAGGATCGAGCGGTTGCCGAGCGCGCGCGGACCATACTCCATACGCCCCTGGAACCAGCCCACGGTCTTTTGCTCCGCGAGATCAGTGACGCAGCGTGACACGGGATCGTCGAGCAGCTCGAACCGCGCGCCGATCTTGTCCAACGTTTCCCGGATCGTGTCGTTGGAATATTCCGGACCCCAATAGGCGTGCGTCAGCGGCGCGATCGCATGGCCCGCCTCCGCGCATTTCATCATCGCGGCGCCCAGCGCCACGCCGGCATCGTGCGGCACCGGCGGAACGTAGAGACGCTTCACGGACGGCTCGGCCGCGATCTCCATGTTCATCTTGCAATTCAGCCCGACACCGCCGGCGATGCAGACATCGCCGCAGCCGGTTTCCTTGATCGCGGAACGGATCACTTCGGTGGTGACAATCTCGAGCTGCTTCTGGCCGCTTGCGGCGATGTTGGTCAGCCGCTGATCGAGCGGCTGGCCCCGCAGCCGGCGCGGCCCCAAACTCTCCTCCATCTTCTCGGTGAAGATGCGTTCCTGCCGCGTCGAGAAATCGCTGGTGTAGATGTCCGCGTCGCGCCGGCGCTTGTCGAGTTCGGGATCGAGCTCGTAGCTGATGCCGTTGGGACGCAGCAGCTTGGCGAACCTGTCGAGATAGTCCGGGCTGCCATAGGACGACAGGCCCATGACCTTGTACTCGTCGTTGGTCATCTGGTAGCCGAGATACTGCGTCAGCATCCCGTAATATAGCCCGAGACTGTTGTGGCGGCCGAACCGCGTCAGCACGCGGAAGTCGTTGCCGCGCGCATGCGCGACAAAGCCGGAGCTGGAATCGCCCGAGAAGTCGAAGCAGGCAACCGTCGCCTCGGAGAAGCCGGATCCGTAGAACGAGCTCGCGGCGTGGCAGAGATGATGGTCGTAGAGCTCGATCTTCGGGCTGTGCCCGAACTGGTACTTGAAATACTCGGTGAGGCGCTGCGTGTAATTCGTGTAGGTCTTCAGCGGCGAGCAGATCCAGTCGACGTCGCGCATGGTGATGCCGGCCTGCTTCAGGCAGAATCCGATCGCGCCGCGCGGCAGCTCGCCGCGCGCATGCTTGGCCAGCGTGAAGCGCTCTTCCTCGGCGGCTGCGATCAACTCACCGTCTCGAAGCAGCACGGCGGCGCCGTCGTGATGACCGTGCTTGATGCCAGAGCTGATCCCAATCACATACATTCCCACATACCTCCGGGGAGGCCTTCTATAGGAACTGAGGGCAATGTAAATCTCGCTTCATCGGCCTGAGGCGCCGTCTACGCTTCAGGCCGACCCGCCCTGCGTCAGACGCCCGAAAAAGTCCGATTGCCAAATCGTTGCGATCATCGGGCGCAGCTTGTCGTTCTGGACATCGGCTGGAAGGTTCGCAGCCTCGACCGCGTCAACGATGAGCTCTGCAAGCTCCCGCCTCTCGTTCTCGGTGCGCGGTTCATGAATGTCCAAAAGCGGGGCGATGTTGTCGATGATCCAGGCCGAAATATCGGGATCTCTCATCGAGCCGCCGCGCGCGAGCCCCGCCGCTGCGGCTCCCGCCTCTTCCGCGATCAACTGCGTCCGCACCGCTTCGGCCAGTTCAACTGCCCCAATGCAGCGGGACGCCCATTGGGGAGACGACGAAACGTCCTGCCCCAGTCGCACGATGTCCAGGAAGCCCGCAAGTTCGACGGCGAGCGGACCGAACTTTTCACTCGATACGAAGCCCGCTTGCTGAACTCCATCGACGATCATTCTGCCGGGCTCGATGGTGAAGTCGAGCTCGGTAAAACCGCCATCACGAAAATCGAGCCGAATCCACCGCTTGCGTACCGATGCCCTCCGTCCAAACCGGAGGGTTGCGGAAGATCGGCCTAGGCCGACCTCCACTTCGACCGCGCCGCGCGCCAGCGGCTTCACCTCGCTCGGCTGCGGCTCTGTGCCGTCGCTGACCAGATGCAGGATCGACCAGAGATGCGGGATAATCTCGTCGGCCTTATGCGTCGTCAGGTTGGATGACTTTTCCACGCCGTGTCGGATCTCCTGCGCAGGATCCAGCCATTCCAATTGGACGGCAGCCACCGACCGCCCGGCCGTCAGATTCAGGAAATGACGCAGAAACGGCGCCGTCAGCAAATGCAGGCCGACAAGAAGAGGAACGTCGCATGCAGCTGCCTGCTCAACCAAGCGTCTTGCGCTGTCGGCGCTGAGAGCCAACGGTTTCTCCACCAGGGTCGGCACACAAGCCCGAAGCAGGGTGCCGGCGGTCTCGGCGTGATCGGCAGCAGGTGTCACGACGATAGCGGCATCTGGACGCGAGACCAGCACCGCGTCCAGACTTCCAACCACCGTGAATTTGTCCCCTGCTCCGGGCAGGTCGGCGAGAAAGGCGTCCACGGCCTCCCTGTTGTTGCGCGAGACCCACAGCACGCGCGCGACCCGGTCGGAGAGCTGTGCGAGGACGGAGGCGTGCGTCCGCCCCCACCGTCCACCTCCGACTAAAGCCACTGTGAGACCACTCATGTGAACTTTCACATCGCCCCGTAGGGCGCGAGTCCTCCGACCTTTCGATCAGACCACGCGGCAATAATCACGGATCTGGCCAAGCGTGAATTCATGCATGGAGGATGCCGGCCGCTCCAGATCCACCTTGTACCAGTCGGCTGTCAATTTCAGCGCGTCACCAAATCCAAGCCGCGGCCGCCAGCCGAGCGTCGTGCGTGCCTTCGACGAATCGAGCTTCAGAAACGTTGCCTCGTGCAGCTCGTCGCCACCCATATGCAACCACTGCGCGCCATTACCCCAGATCGCCGCGAGCGTATCGACCAGACGCTCCACCGGCTGCTCGCTTTCCGGACCAGGGCCGAAATTCCAGCCTTCGGCGACGGCGGCACCTTTGCTGGACAAGGCCTCCGCCAAGAGCAGATAACCGGAGAGCGGCTCGAGCACGTGCTGCCACGGACGAATGGCACGCGGACGGCGCACCTCGAGCGAGCGTCCCGCGGCAAAGGCGCGGACCGCGTCCGGCACCAATCGGTCTTTCGCCCAGTCGCCGCCGCCGATGACGTTGCCCGCGCGAGCCGAGGCCGCCGCCGGCTCGGCGAAGCTGCGATTATACGATGTCAGCAGCAGCTCGGCGCAGCCCTTGCTGGTGCTATAGGGATCGTGACCTCCCATCGCCTCGTTTTCGCGATAGCCCCACACCCACTCGCGGTTCTCGTAGCATTTGTCACTGGTGACGATGACGAGCGAACGGACGCCGTCACCGGACCGCTCCGCCTTTGCCTTGAGATTAAACTGACGCACCGCCTCGAGGACATTCAATGTGCCCATCACGTTGGTCGAGACCGTGCCGATCGGGTCGACATAGGATTCGCGCAGTACCGATTGTGCCGCGAGGTGAAACACGACATCCGGCGTGCTCTTCGCCAATGCATGCGAGAACGCCTCGATATCCCTGACATCACCGCGCGCATCGTCGACGACGTCCGCAACCTGGGCCCGCTCGAACAAGGACGGCGAGGTCGGCGGATCGAGCGCGAAACCGGAAACACGCGCGTTCATGGCGAACAGCCACAGGCTCAGCCAGGAGCCTTTGAAGCCGGTATGTCCCGTGACGAGCACACGCCGGCCGCGCCAAAACTCCGGATTTACGTCCACAAGCGCCACGGCGGGTTGTTCCCTTTCCAAAGCCCTTCGAGCAAATTGCGCTCGCGCAACGTATCCATGGATTGCCAGAACCCTTCGTGGCGGAACACGCGCAGCTCACCGCTTGCGGCCAATTGCTCAAGCGGCTCCCGCTCCCAGGTCGTGGAGTCACCGACGATCAATTCGGCGATGCGGGGGCTAAGCACGAAGAATCCACCATTGATCCATCCGCCGTCACCGAGCGGTTTTTCGGTAAATCCTTTCACGGCGGTGCCCTCGAGCTGGAGGCTACCGAACCTGCCAGGAGGGCGAATGCCGGTGACGGTCGCGAGCTTACCGTGCGAGCGATGGAATGCAATCAGCTGTGCGATGTCGACATCGGCGACGCCGTCGCCATAGGTCAGGCAAAACGCGTCGTCGTCGCGCACATAGGGCAGCGCCCGCTTGATGCGGCCCCCGGTCTCAGTCTCGGCACCGGTGTCGACCAGCGTCACACGCCACGGTTCGGATCGGCTGGCGTGAAAGTCGATCTGGTTGTTCTTGAGATCGATCGTGACATCGGACGTGTGCAGCAGATAGTGCGAGAAGTATTCCTTGATCAGATAGCCCTTGTATCCGAGACAGATCACGAAGTCGTTGATGCCGAACGACGAGTAGATCTTCATGATGTGCCAGAGAATGGGATGGCCGCCGATCTCGACCATCGGCTTCGGTCGCACGGAGGTCTCCTCACTGAGACGGCTTCCGAGCCCTCCGGCCAGGATCATCGCTTTCATGACACCATTCCTATCAGAAGCGGCCCCGCGCTCGCCGGCTCCATGTCCGGCGCATCGCTCAATCCGGCAGTATGCGGACCTCGGGCAGCGGCATGACCAATTTGGACTTCAGTCCTCTCGCCCGCAATTGCTCGGCAATGGGCTGACCATAGTGCCAGGCGAGCAGTACCACGTAATCCGGCTGCTCGCGGATCAGTCGTTCATTGTCAACGATCGGAATCTGCTTTCCGGGCAGATGCAGGCCAAGTTTGAGCGAGGTGGGTTGCTCGCAGATGTACGGCATCAGCGTGCGATCGATGCCGACATAGTTCAGCAGGGTGCTGCAACGGCCAGGACATGAATTGCCGACGAAGCTAAGGCCCTTCCTGCTACAGTCGAGCGCGAGTTCAAGGAGGTCACGCTTGACCTTTTCGGCGCGCGCGCGGAAGGCCTCGTAGCATTCCGGACGCGAGAGGCCAAAGTCGTCCTCCGCCTTCAGCAGCTCCGCGAGCGCGGGCTTGACTGGGCGTCCCTTGCCCTTCGCCACGTAGACCCGGATGTTGCCACCATAGCGGCTGACCCGCTGTGCATCGACACAGGTGAAGTCGAAGAACTCGAACAGCTTAACGATCGACTTCAGCGAATAGGTTCGCAGATGCTCGTGGTAGATGGTGTCAAACTGCCCGCCCTCGATGACGTCGAGCAAATAGTGGTTCTCAAGGATGAAGACGCCATCGGGAGCCAACAGACGCTCCAGGCCACGAATGAAGCTGCCAAGCTGCGCCACATGCGCAAACACGTTGGTGGCGGTCGCCACCTTCGCATGGCCGTGCGTCTCCACGACCTTGCGAGCGGTTTCCTCATCGAAGAAGGCCTGCAAGGTATCGATGCCCTGCTCCCGCGCAATACGCGCGATGTTGGTGGGCTCGATGCCGAGAACCCGCATGCCGCGACGCTTGAATCCGGAGAGCAGCGTTCCGTCGTTGGACCCGATGTCGACAACGAGTTGGTCAGGCTTGAGCCCGATGTCCGCGACCGCGTCCTGCACGAACGCGTCCTGATAAATCGCAAGTTCCTTGGTGATGCCGGAGCGGTAGGGATACTCAGGGTGGAATACGACTTCCGGAGGAACGACGTAGTCGATCTGCGACAGCGAGCAATCGCGACACCACACCTGACGCAGCGGATAGCTTGTCTCCGGACCATCGAGCTGCGCCTTCGAAGGTAGCGAGTCGCAGAGCGGTTGATGACCGAGGTCGATAACGAGCTCGAGCCGCTCGGAGCCGCAAACCTGGCAGCGCGTCAGCTTCCCGGTCGGGATGTCATGATGTGAAGCGTTGGGCATTCGGAACCTTAATCGCGACAACGAGATACTGCATATTTCCGGGAGACGGCCATCCGGGGCGGTGGCGCGACACCGAGCGCGCCGGGCGACCCTTACTGGAAAGCCCCTCATTAATCAAGCATATGCCCTTCGCAATACTACGTAATTTGCTGTGGGCGGACCCGGGCGGCTTTGCGCGATGCGCAGCATCTGGTACTAGCATTTCCCAGCTCCTATCAACCCCTGGCCGAAGACCAAAAAATACAGACAGGACAACAACAGTAATGCGCGGGACGCCTGCCGAAAGCGAACGCAAGCTGATTTCCATCCTGATTCCCGTTTTCAACGAGGAAGGGAATATCCGCAGGGCCTACGACGCTGTTCGGGATGTTTTCGAACAGATGAAGGATCGCTACGCGTTCGAGATCATCTTCACCGACAATCACAGCACCGACGCTTCGATCGCGATCATTTCCGAACTGGCGACGAAAGACGCACGCGTGCGCGCGGTGCGCTTTGCCAGGAATTTCGGATTCCAGAGGTCCGTGCTTACGGCCTACCGCCTGGCATCCGGAGACGCGGCCATCCAGATCGATTGCGACCTGCAAGATCCGCCAAGTGTATTCCCCAGGTTTCTCGAACTGTGGGAACAGGGGCACGACGTTGTCGTGGGCATCAGGCGCTTTCGACAAGAGAGCCCGCTGTTGCAATGGGCGCGCCAATTCTATTACCGGCTGCTCAAACGGCTGTCCGACGACAATCTGATGCTCGACAGCGGCGATTTCAGGCTGATTGACCGCACGGTGCTGGATCAGCTCCATCTGATCGACGACGTTGCGCCCTACACGCGCGGCCTGACCTCACTGCTCGCCACCAGACAGGTCGGCGTAGCGTACGACCGGCAGGCGCGGCAGGCTGGTGTAAGCAAATTCCCGCTCGGCAAGCTGATCGCGCTCGCGGTCGACGGACTAATTACGCACTCGATCTTTCCACTTCGCCTCGCTGCTTTCGTCGGACTGGGTGTCTCGATGCTGACATGCCTTGCGAGCTTCTTCTACATCTTCTCTCGGCTGTTCTTCGGCATCAACTGGCCCGCAGGCTTTGCCACGACGACGGTCTTGCTGCTGTTCGGCATCAGCCTCAACGGCATCTTTCTCGGAATCATCGGCGAGTACGTGGGGCGCATCTACAATCAGGTACGCTCGCGGCCAACGACGGTGATTGAGTACAGCGTGAATGTGCCGGGTACGTCACTGGGTCGGCTGGCACTACAAGCACCATCGTCGGCGGATGTCCGGGAGGCGCCGGCCGAGATCCTCCGCCGGACCGGGACGGGACAAGCGTGATGACCGAATTCGATCGATATCGCGACGGCTACAGCCAGCAAATCGACAGCGCGATTGCCTTTAGCGGCCAACCTCAGGATTTCTTCACGCGCGCGAAGGCGCGCTACCTGCTGGATACGTTCTCGAAATTCCGGTCGCAGAACGATATTTCGTTGCGACCGCTCGACGTCCTAGATATCGGCTGCGGACAAGGCCTCATTCATCCACACCTGAGACCTGCGCAATCCAGCATCAAGCTGACCGGAATCGACGTCGCCGGTACGGTCATCGAAGAAGCCAAAGCCGACAATCCCGACGTCCACTACGATGTCTATGAAGGCACGCGGCTTCCCTACCATGATCGCAGCTTCGACATAGCCTATGCGATAGCCGTCATGCATCATGTTCCGCCCGACGACTGGGATTCCTTTCTCGTCGAAGCGGCTCGCGTGGTCAGGCCGGGAGGCCTCGTCGTCATCATCGAGCACAATCCGCTCAATCCGCTCACGCTGAAGATCGTCAGGAGTTGCCCGTTCGACCAGAACGCCGTGTTGCTCCGCTCCGGTCGGCTCGCCAAGCTGTTTCGTGCCGCCGGCATGGTCGACCCGAAGCAGCAATTCATCATCTTCACGCCGTTCGATACGGCATTCTTCCACAAGGTGGAGGCGAGCCTCGGCTGGCTGCCGCTCGGAGCGCAATACTGCATGGCCGCTCATGTGCCCTCGTGACGCCCATCAGCCGAGCGTTGCGCAGCAGCAGCCCACGTCGCCCAAAGTCGCGGCAAGGTGCGCGGTCCGTCACCCTCTCGCCTTGCCCGTCTGAGGCTTTCGGGACGATTTCATGAAATCAGACATGCATGAGCATCGCTGCGAAGCGGTGCGGCAACGATCGGACGCCTGGCTCGACGACGTGGCACCGCTGCTTTCGAGCGCAGCTCTGACGTTGCTTGGCCTTCTATTCGAAATCGCGCTTGCCAAGCAGTTGAGCATCGAACCCCGGCTGCGAACCATGCTGGTCTTCATTGCGGGCATTTCGGTCCTGCCGGTATGTACAGTGACGTTGCAGGACTGGCTCGACCGTCGTTCGCCTGAGGCAGGTCGTCTCCTGGAGGCCACAAATGTCTGGTGCGCTGTCGCGGCGCTGGTGAGCCTCGCCCTCGTCGCCATCGCAGCCTGGGCCAGCAAGGGGGGTTCCGAATTTTGGCGCAAAGGCGCGCTGCACGTGGCCGAGGTTTCGGCAATCGGGTATATCCTGCTGATCGCTTGGCTGCGCTCTATGTGCCGAAAGGAAGGATTTCTTGATCGGACGGGTGCGATCGTCACGCGACGAAGTTCAAGGTCGGCGCAAACGATTGCGCTCGCGTTCGCTTTTGCGGCCGCTCTGATCGCTCTTTTCAGGATCGAACCGGGGAATCGCCATTTCAACCCGGTCTTCAGCTTCTTCTTTCCGAGCCTGCCCGGAGGATTTCCGGATCGGTCGAGCCTGTTGCTCGCGACATTGAGCGCAACCCTCCTCGTGGCAGTCGGCGCATGCCTTCTGATGCTTGAACGGCGCCTTGCTGCGAGCCGTCCTGCCCGACTTCGGTCGGCTCAGCGGGCCGCATTGGCTGTCGCCCTTCTCGCCAGCACCGTCCTGAGTTTCGACTTCTCGCTCGCCGGCGATCCGTTTCACTACATGACCGTGGTCGGTCCTGCCTTGCATCTCCTGCACGGCGGCACGCTGATGGTCGACACCTTCTCTCAGTACGGACCGGGGCCCGTCCTCGTCACCTACCTTGCGTTCCGGCTTGGGCCACCATCCTTCGCCGTCGCCAACATCGCCATCCAGCTCTGCAACCTGATCTTCTACGGTCTCTTCCTGATCGCGCTTTGGCAATCCACCCGGATCCGGATGAGCGCTGTCTGGTTCGGGCTCGTGTTTATCCTGTTTTGGCTGTCCGGGTGGGACAATGGCCAGGGCAACGTGAATGCCGCGCCATCGGTACTGGGAGCCCGTTACCTGCCCATCCTGCTCATGGCCGTCGGGATCGGCGCACGAAACGGCGTTAGGCATTCTCCGCTCGTGTTCCTTGCCGGCTTTCTCGCGGGCCTGTGGAGCATCGAGGCCTTCATCGGCGCGTTTGCCCTCTATGCGGGCTCGATCACCCTGCGCAATCTCCGCGACCGAACCTACACTAGGCTGGCAAAGGACCTCGCCATCGCAGCCCTATCCATGATTTCGGGACCTGCCGCGCTGTCGATCGGCACGCTGCTGGCGGCGGGCAATTGGCCAGCCTTCGATGTCTATCTCGGCTTTCTGTCGAGCTATAATCCCATTGGGCAGTTCTGGTCCGTGCCCTTCGATGCGATATTCTGGGGCTGGATTCCGATCCTGGCCGCGGTCGCGATCGCGGTCGCCGGCTGTTGGCTGATGGTGATCGACAACAAACGCGGCTCGTTGCAGGCCACGAGCGATGTCTGGCCGAGCCACGCGCTACCTGCGGCGATACTCACGGCCGTTACGGGCACCTATTTCGCCGGCCGGTCGGTCGATTTCACCGTCGTCATCGCGCTTTTGCCGTTCGCGCTGTTGTTCGTTCCTGCCGCGCTCTGGCTGGCGGGCCGTGCGCTTGGCGGGGATCGTGTGGCCATCGGGTTGGCGGCCATAGCCACTGCTATAGTGTTCTGGGCGTCGATCTTCTCCTGCCTCTACGTGTTTCGAATCGATTCACCCTATGCGCTGCTGCTGCATGAATGCAGGGACCACAATCGTTGCACCCCGACTGCCTTGACGCAAAACTTGTCGGAAACGGTGAGCCGCGAAACCGCGCTTCGTGTCCGAAACTCCTTTTGGTCGCTGGACGATTACGACCGTACGATCGTCGCAGACGCGAAGAGTCTCATCGAGCGTTTTTCCGGCAACGCGACAAAGGTCACGGTGCTGCTCGGCGAGAGTGCCGACGGCTGGCAGATGCTCAGCGACATTGCGCTGATGTATGCCAACAAGTGGCACACCTGGCCGCGGTCCTTCACCTTTTCTGATGAGCTCGCGCCCGCGCTGCTGACACGCATCCTGGCCAAGGACGTGACGCTTGCAACCGGCGATCTGATCGTCTTGCGCCGCGATCATGCGAGCCTGGGGCAGCTCGAAAGAACGATCATGGAACGAATCCGCGCTCGCGGTACGCTCTGCGAGCTTCGCGGATCGACGCCGGACCTTGCCGCCTATCGATTTTGGAAGACGGGCGATCCGCAAGATGCCGATCCTTGCTGCGAGCAGAACGTCGACGTGGCCGGTGACGCAGCCGACCGGTCGCGCGGACGCGTGTCCGACCTTGCCGCACTCATCAACGGTATTCGCGCAGCAAGCCAAGCCCTCCCGGACGGCACCCTGGATTTTTCGGCACTCGAGCGCGCGGGCGCGGCGATTCCTCCGAATCTCGTCGCCGGCCGGCGATTGGTCTCGTTCTCAGGGTTGATGTTCGCGCAGAAGTCTGGATCTCAGCTGACGATCGATCTCTCTGCATTCCCGCAAGCCGCGTGCCGGCAGCTTTTGCCGCTGGTCAGCCAACTCGCAGGAGTGCAACGAATGGCCGTCACCGCGACCCTGGCCGACGAACAGAGCGTCCCGATTTCGCAGACCCAATCAGAGCCATTATGCGCCCAGAACACCAAGCGACTGCGGATCATCATCGATCTCGGGAGGCGCTCGTAGGAACGATAAGAGCAATCCTTGCATCGCCCCATTGGCTAACGTAATACCGGGCTGAACTGCCCCTCCAAGGCCGGGGGAATGGGCCTTTTTCCGGACCCAAATGTCGTGCTTGAACGGACCCTAGTCACCATCGCCGAGACTGAGACGATTGAGGAAGCCTTCCGGCGCCTCAACGCCAACATGCTCGGCATCCTCTTTGCGGAGGATGCGGGCGGGCGAATCGTCGGCGCGGTGACCGATGGCGATATCCGCCGGCGGATGCTGACGGGCATCACGATCCACGACCGCGTTGTGGCCTGCGTAAACCGCAACTTCGTCTGGGCGCGCGCTGGCGGACCGCGGGAGCAAATCCTCAAGCTGCTCGACCAGCGTGTGCACGTGGTTCCGATCCTCGATGCCGAAGGACAGCTGGTCGACGTGTTCAGCCGCGAGTTGTTCAACCTGTCGGAAGAGAGCGAGGTGTTCGCGCGTGCCCGCTCACCGGTGCGGATCAGCTTCTCCGGCGGCGGCACCGATCTGACGCATTACTTCATGGCAAATGACGGCGGCGCGGTGATCAACGCGACGATCAAGATGTATGCCCATGCGACGTTGCGGCGCCGGAGCGATGCCCGGATCCGAATCTATTCGCACGATTTCCGCCGCACGGTCGAGGCCGACAGTCTCGCCGAGCTCGGCACCGACGGCGATCTCGCGCTGATCAAGTCGGTGGTGCGCCTGATCAAGCCGACCTACGGCTTCGAGCTCGAGGTCTCCGCGGACTTTCCGGTCGGCTCCGGCCTCGGCGGCTCGGCGGTCGTCTCGTCTGCCATCATCGGCTGCTTCAACGAATTCCGCTCAGATCAGTGGGATCGCCACGAGATCGCGGAGATGGCGTTCCAGGCCGAACGGCTGATGCTCAACATTCCCGGCGGCTGGCAGGACCAATACGCGACCGTGTTCGGCGGCTTCAACCACATGGAATTCTCCTCCGACCAGAACACCATCGTGCCGCTGCGGCTCGACCCCAACATCATCGCCGAGCTCGAGGAAAGCCTGGTGCTCTGCTACACCGGCTCTGGTCATGACTCCGGCGCGATCCATCGCGATCAGAAGGCGCAGCACGAGACGACCGATGCGGTGGCCGCCGCCGCCAAGCAGAAGGAGGTGACGCGCGAGATCCGCAAGCATCTCCTGCGTGGCCAGCTCCTTCACTGCGGCCGGCTGATCGACGAGGCCTGGCACGCCAAGCGCAAGTTCAGCTCGAAGATCTCATCGAGCGAGCTCGATGAGATCTATGACTTCGCCAAGTCCCACGGCGCCGTCGGCGGCAAGCTGCTGGGGGCCGGCGGCGGCGGCTATTTCATGTTCTTCGTGCGTCCGTTCGAGCGCTACCCGCTGATCTCTGCGCTGGAGCAAAAATGCCTGCGCTGCGCACGCATCATGTTCGAAGAGAATGGTCTTCGGACCTGGAAATCACGTTTCAAGAATTGAATTGAGGCTGATGATGCTGAGCAGCGATGGAGGTTCGTTGGTAACCAAGGCTTCCGAAGGCCACGCCGGAACTGTCTCCCGCGACGTCTGTCCGCTCTGCGGTTCGACAGCACGGACCCGATTTCGCGCCATCGAGCGCGGCGGATCGACCTATCAACTCGAACAATGCTCTAACTGCGGATTCGTGTACACCTCGACTGCACGTTTCGATACGGCGGATCACGGGGATCTATCAAAACTCTATTGGCGTTTCCGCAGCCGTCATCATCAGATCAGACGGTTGATCCATCTGCACCTGAAGCCGGGATCCCAGATTGTCGAGATCGGCTGCGGCCGCGGAGAGCTTGGCTACATCATGAAGGACGACCCCTACGGGTATACTGGCTACGAGCCCGCCAGCGGCCTGTCCCGTTTCGGCCAGCAGCACGGCGTGAACGTCGTCCATGATTTCTTCAGGCCCGAGACGGCGACTCCAGCCGATGCTGTCGTCATCGACAACGTCCTTGAGCACGTGCTCGATCCCCAACAGCTGCTTGCTGACGCAGTCAAGACGCTGAATGGCGGCGGTCTTGCCATTGTGATCGTACCCAATCGCGACGATTTGCGGCAGATGGTGCCGAGCTGGCGCGACGCGCGACACTGGATTCCGCCCGATCACATCAATTATTTCTCTATGAGCGACGTCAAACGGATGTTCGCCCATTGCGGCCTGCAAGCCACACCGTTCGGCTTCCGCGCGCTGACCTTGCGCGACTATCGGTATTTTGCACGCGCGGCGCTCGAAACCGCAAGGATCTCGCTGCTCGGACATAATGTCTACGCCGTGAAGCCCGAACCACAAGGAGCTATGCAGGCGCGATGAATAGTGCCGTGATCCGCAGCCCGCTGACCGCAAGGATCGGAGACCGCTCGATCGGCGACGGCGAGCCCTGCTACGTCATCGCCGAGATCGGCAACAACCACAACGGCAATTTCGATCGCGCCATCGCGCTGGTCGATGCAGCAGTCGCGGCCGGCGCGGATTGCGCTAAATTCCAGATGCGCAAGCTCGACGAGGTCTATCGCGCATCCAGTCTCTCCGGCAAGGACGACGACCTCGCCGTCGAGTATACGCTCGACCTGTTGCGCCGGTTCGAGCTTTCGACCGAGCAACAGAAGAAGATCGCCGACTATTGTGCCTCGAAAGGCATTGAATATCTCTGCACGCCGTGGGACGCCAGAAGCGTCACGGTGCTCGAAGGTTTCGGCGTCACCGCCTACAAGGTTGCCTCCGCCGACCTCACCAACCTTCCCCTGCTCGCAAAACTCGTCGCGACCGGCAAGACGCTAATCGTCTCGACCGGCATGAGCACGACCGAGGAGATCAGAACCACCGCAAGATTCCTCGACGAGCGCAGCACGAGCTATGTGCTGCTGCACTGCCAGAGCACCTATCCCGCCGCGCTTCACAACATCCATCTGCGCTTCATGGAGACGCTTCGGGAGATCCACCCGCTCGTCGGCTATTCCGGCCATGAGCGCGGTACCGCGGTGTCGACAGCAGCAGTCGCCCTCGGCGCCGCCGTGATCGAGCGACACATCACGCTCGACCGCGAGATGGAAGGCCCCGACCATGCCGCGAGCCTGGAGCCGGAGGAATTCAAGGCACTTGTCACCGGCATCCGCGAAGTCGAAGCGGCGCGCGGCGAGAAGCTCGCCGAGCGCGCCCTCAGCCAGGGCGAGCTGATCAACCGCGAGAACCTCGCGAAAAGCCTCGTCGCCGCGCGCGACATCGAAGCCGGCACGGTCATCTCCGACGACGACATCGCCGTGAAGAGCCCCGGCCAGGGCCTGTCGCCGCTGAAGATGCCAGCGCTGATCGGCAAGACTCTCAAGCGCAGGATGGCGGCGGACGATTATTTCTTCCAGAGCGACCTTGACGAGAACGCCGCCAAAGCACGGCGCTACCACTTCGACCGGCCCTGGGGCGTCCCGGTGCGTTATCACGACACCGCACGCTTTCTCGAAATCTGCGAGCCCGACATCATCGAGTTCCATCTCAGCTACAGCGACATGGAGCGCGATCCGGCGGCCTATCTGTCCGGCACCTACGATCTCGGCTTCGTCGTGCATGCACCGGAGCTGTTTGCCGGCTCCAAGCTGATGGATCTCGCCACGCCCGACGAGGCGCTGCGGCGTTATTCGCTCGAGCAGACCCAGGCCGTGATCGACATCACCCGGGGCTTGAAGAAGTTCTTCCCCAAGACGAAGCGCCCGCCGATCGTCGCCAATATCGGCGGCTTCACCATGGACGAGCCGTTGCCGCCGGACGAGAAGGCCGAACGCTATCGCATCTTCGCGCAAAGCCTGAAGGAGCTCGACATGGACGGCGTCGAGCTGACGCCGCAGACCATGGCGCCCTTCCCCTGGCATTTCGGCGGGCAGCGCCACCAGAACATCTTCATCTTCCCGGAAGAATCGGCCGCGTTCTGCGCCGAGCATGATCTTCGCATGTGCGTCGACATCTCCCACACAAAACTCGCCGCCAACCATTTCGGCTTCGATTTCGCGCAAGGTCTCGCCCAGCTCGGTCCCCACACCGCGCATCTGCATTTCGGTGATGCCAAGGGACTGGACGGCGAAGGCCTCCAGGTCGGCGAAGGCGAGATCGACTTCGACGAGATCGGACAAGTGCTGCGCAAGCATGCACCCACCGCGTCCTTCATTCCCGAGATCTGGCAGGGCCACAAGAACATGGGCGAAGGCTTCTGGACCGCGCTCGAACGTCTCGAGGGGCACATTTGATGCCGCGCAAGACGCTCGCCGTAATCGCCGCACGTGGCGGCTCGAAGGGCATTCCGCACAAGAACCTGCTCGATCTCTGCGGCAAGCCGCTCATCGCCTGGACGGTCGAGCAGGCGCGCGCTGCGCGTGGCGTCGACGTGGTGGCGGTCTCCTCCGACAGCGACAAGATTCTGGAAGCAGCCGAAGCCGCCGGCGCGGTGGGCGTGCGGCGTCCCGGCGACATTTCGGGCGACCTCGCCTCCTCCGAATCCGCCTGGCTGCACGCGCTCGATGCCATCGACGAGCGGATGGGACGGTTCGAGCGCATCGTCGCGCTCCAGGCCACCTCGCCGATCCGCGAGCCCGGCGACCTCGAACAGGCGCTCGACATCTTCGATCGCGAGCATCTCGACAGCCTGCTCTCGGTTTGCGAGGTCGAGGACTATTTCAACTGGCGCATCGGCGCGGGCGGACCGGAGCCGATCAACTACGACTATCGCAACCGCCGTATGCGGCAGCAGATCGAGAAGCGCTATTTGGAGAACGGCTCGTTCTACGTCCTGATTCCTTCACTCCTGCGCGAACAGAACAATCGTCTCGGCGGCAAGATCGGCTTTCACGTGATGGAGCGTCACAAGATGTTCCAGATCGACCGTCCCGAAGACGTCAAGCTCTGTGCCGCCATCATGCGCAGTTACGGTTATGCCTGACCTCAGCGCCTTCTCTCTCACAGGAAAGATCGCCGTCGTGACCGGCACTTCGCGCGGCATCGGTGCTGCAATTGCGGCCGGCCTGAACGAGGCCGGCGCCACGGTGTTCGGCCTCAGCCGTTCCGGCACCGCGCCGCAGGGCGTGACGGCCATTGCCTGCGATCTCTCGGACGATGCGGCGATCGAGCGTGCTTTCGGCGCCATCGCGGCGCAAGGCGGACGTGTCGACGCTCTGGTGAACGCGGCCGGTATCAGCCTTCCGGCCCAGAGCGCCGAAAGCGAGCTGGCGCGCTTCCGCGCCACGGTCGCGACCGACCTCACCGGCGTCTACGCCACTATCCTTGCCGCCCACCCGCTTCTGAAGAACGCAGGCTCGGCTGCGATCATCAACGTCACGAGCATCAATTCGATCCGCGGCTTTCCCGGCAATCCCGGTTACGTCGCAGCGAAAGCGGGACTCGCCGGGTTGACGCGCGCGCTTGCCGCAGACTATGGGCCCGACGGCATCCGCGTCAACGCGCTGGCGCCCGGCTATGTCGCGACCGAGATGACCGCAAAAAGTTTCGCCGATCCCGCCATGCATGAGGACCGGCGCCGCCACACCATGCTCGGCCGCTGGGGGCAGCCCGCCGACATGGTGGGAGCCGCCGTCTTCCTGGCGTCGGAAGCGTCGGCCTATGTGACCGGCCAGGAACTCTTCGTGGACGGCGGCTGGATCGCCAAAGGCCTCGCCATCAGCTCGGATAGCAAATCGTGACTGCAACGCTGCAACGCATCGGCTTCATGCAGGGACGCCTGTCGGCCCTCGTCGACGGCAAGATCCAGGCATTCCCCTGGACCGAATGGCGCGACGAGTTTCCGCGCGCGAAAGCGCTCGGCCTGACGCGGATGGAATGGACCATCGATCAGGAGCGGCTGCGGGAAAACCCGCTCACGACCGAGGCCGGCCAGAATGAGATCGCGGCACTGGCGCGCGAGAACAGCCTTCGCATTCCAAGCCTGACCGGCGATTGCTTCATGCAGGCGCCGTTCTGGAAGGTCGATGCCGTCGTGCACGACGCACTCGTCGCCGACCTCGATCTCCTGATTGCTGCCTGCGGCCGGATCGGCATCGAATTCGTCGTGATCCCGCTGGTCGACAACGGCAAGATCGAGCGCGAGAGCGAAAGCGATACGTTGAAACGTGTACTGCTCGCCCGCCGCGAGGCGCTCGCAACGCGGAACGTCAAGATCGTCTTCGAATCCGATCTGCCGCCGCGCGATCTCGCCCGGTTCATGGGAGCCTTTCCGGCTGACGTCTTCGGCATCAATTACGACAGCGGCAACAGCGCCTCGCTCGGCTATGACGGCGCCGAGGAGATCGAGGCCTATGCCAGGCGGATCCTCAACGTGCACATCAAGGACCGTATTCGTGGCGGCACCACGGTGCCGCTCGGCACCGGCGCCGCGGATCTCGCCAAGACGATCCGGCTGATCGAGCGGTCCGGCTACAAGGGACAATACATCCTGCAAACCGCGCGCGCCACAGACGGCGACCACGCCGGCGCGCTGGCAAAGTATCGTGACATGACGGTCAGCTGGATCGAGGACGCGGCGCGATGAAGCTCGAGCTTGACGATCGTGTCGCCCTCGTCACGGGTGCGAGCCGTGGCATTGGCCTTGCGATTGCCACCACTCTCGCCGCGGAGGGTGCGAAGGTCGCGCTCGCCGCGCGCGGCGCCGATGCGCTGAACGCGGCGCGCGCGGCGGTCGGCGCACATAGCTCGGTTCACACTGCCGACGTCACCGATCCGGCCGCCGCCGCGGCACTGGTGTCTGACGTCGAAAGGCAGTGGGGCCGGCTCGACATCCTCGTCTGCAATGTCGGCAGCGGGGCGTCCGTGCCGCCGGGCAAGGAAACTGCGGCGGAATGGTCGCGGATGATGGACCTCAACTTCCTCGCCACGACCAACATGGTCGAGGCTGCCCGCCCGCTGATGGCGCGCGGCAGCGGCGACCGGTCCATCATCTGCATCTCCTCGATTGCAGGCATGGCAGCGCTCGGCGCGCCCGTCACTTACTACGCCGCGAAGGCGGCCCTGAATGCGACCGCGCGCGGACTGGCCCGGCCGCTGGCGCTCGAGGGCATCCGCATCAACGCGGTCGCGCCGGGCAATATTCTGGCCGCCGATGGCACCTGGGCACGCAAGCTCGCCGAGAACCCGGCTGCGGTCGAGGACATGCTTGTGCGCGAGGTGGCGCTGCGCCGGCTGGGCAAGCCGGAAGACGTCGCCGACCTCGTCGCGTTCCTCGCCTCGCCCCGTGCGGCATTCATCACCGGCAGCGTCATGGTCGCCGACGGCGGCCAGTTACGCAGCTGAACAGGAGCCTTCCGATGGCAAGCCCGTCCTCCCGCTACGACCTGACTGGACGCACCGCGCTCGTGACCGGTGCCGGCGGCCTGCTCGGGCGTCAGCATGTCGCAGCGCTTTCCGAGGCAGGCGCGCGCGTCGTCGTCACCGACATCGGTCTTGCGCAGGCCGAAGCGGCTGTCGCCGCATTGAAGCAGAACGCGCCGTCCGCCGATCTGGTCGCGCTCGCGATCGACGTCACCTCGCAGGATTCGGTGCGCGCCGCGAACGAGCAGCTCGCGGGCCGCGGCATCACCATCGATATCCTCGTCAACAACGCCGCCATCGATCCGAAGGTGAC
>WNGR01005822.1_pt1 | contig 18833 bp, 14 predicted proteins | sample 5407581 | NCBI WGS metagenome assembly WNGR01 (sample SAMN13153383, study PRJNA577476) | soil metagenome | isolation source: 80 cm soil or saprolite under Garry oak tree replicate 2 | place: USA:California | collected 2016-06-15 | reverse complement strand
GGCAGGTTTCGCCGCGGCGCGACCTGCGGCAAGTGGCGGACTCTGGCAGGAGATACGCGATCAGTAACGATCTTTGTCCCTGAAGCGGGATGATCCGGGAATTCTTCCTAACCCTGGTTCAATCGGCGGCATTACAGCAGCCGATCGACTTGTGCTTCATATTGCACCTCTCCATTGACTCGACGGCCATGTAGGCGATTGCCCGAACTCCTCGAGCGCGCTTTCTCGGCTGGATTTGTCGATGGCGGTGGAAAAAGGGCCAAAACAGCGGTGGTCTGGTTACTTTTCACTCTGCCCCTTTCCCTCTTGGAAGGGGGTGTTCTCTCAGAACGGCCCGCAGCGGTCAAGGGCGTTGCGCGGCGAAGCGAACCCTTCACGGCGAGGACCGTTCTGAGATCCTCGACAAGAGGGAAAGGGGTGGCCCTAAATGGACCGCTAAAATGGCCCAGTCGCTCACAGCCTCTGACACTGGATTGGGCCCGCGATCATCTCTCCTACACTAAGTCCCTTCCGCCAGTTGCCTGAGTCTTGCCCGGTAACGCTCTCGACCAAAATCTGTTTGGCCCCTTTTCTTCACGACACGGCGGCTTAGTGCCGTGAGTTCGAGCGCGAATTAATCAGCAAGCCTTTATTTGCAACCCACTCGTAGCTTTCACCGCCGCCGGGGCCGACGATTCTGCTTTCCGAATTGTCCTGGAGCCGCCTGACCCGGAGCACGTACGTTTCCGCATCTGGCACGAACAGCCCACCTTCGAACCAAGCAGCCTGACTCACATAGGCGACGAAACAAGAGTCTGGCGACCACCACAATCCAGATTCTGCGTGCCATTTCTTAAACAGAACCCGCTTTTCGTTCGTCCCTGCGGAGTCCACTGCATAGTAGGTATCCTTATCGAGGAACGCGATCCGTTTCCCGTCCGGGGACCAAGTGGCTTGAGTTCCCACGGTCGGAAGGTCGTGCGAGCGCTCTTCTTCTGTGCTGTATACTCTCAAACGCTCGTCACTCTCATAGACGAAGCGCTTGTTATCCGGCGACCAACACTGCGAAGTGACTCTACCAATTTTGGTTATCTCTTGAGCAAGACCGGACCTGACATCCAAAAGTTGTAGAGGTGCACTCAAACTTCCCGTATTCATCGAACCTATTACGAGTTTGGACTTATCATACGACCAGCAGATGCAATTGTTCGCTGGCATCCGAACATTTCGGTACTCCCGAAAGTCGCTCCCGTCCGTTCGAGAAATCACGAGGTCGAATGGTAGCCAGTCCGAAACGAATGCTGCTTCGCTTCCATCGGGAGACATGGCTCCAATTCCGCCGCGTAGGTCTCTGACTTTGACCACCTCCCGGCGCGAGAAAACGGCGGCCAGAATAGACCTGTTTTGGACAGTGACGAGTGATAGTCCGATTCGGCCTTGTAGTTGGGCTAGCTCCGTGCGAACCGATCGCCTTTGCCACGCGCGAAGATACGAAAAAGAACCGAACACAATTATGAGCAATATCAGACTTGCTCTACCTAATCTAGCCACCATTCTCATACTGAATACGTGCCCCCGCGCTCTACGCGAATCGCCGATCACCTGATCACCCCATTGACCGCATCGATACTCACGTTCACCTTAATCGACCTAGTCGAGCGTGCTTCCTGGGTGGATTTGGCCCGGGATCTTCAAAGAGAAATTGGTTTCGATCGTTAATGGCGTGCGCCCGGATTCGACTCTTTCTTCGCCAATCCGAAATTGTGTTTGTTGATACGCCGCACCGTCGTGCAATCTCAAAGATTGTAAGCATGCCTCGTTTACGAAGCCGATCGAAGCGGCTCTCGAGTCTGTAGGCCGTTCGAATGTAGCCGACGGCTGGTGATGTTAGCGGCAAGCCGTCGCCTGTTTTGAACCCCTTCTCGTTGAGAATTCGAGCCACGTCTGCATAGTTGTAGTCGTCCAAGAGGCGGTCCATTTCGGCTACCATGGCCGGATTTTGCTTGTGGCTTTCGCAGTAGCTCAGCGGCAGAGGCAACATCAATGTTTTCGACATGCCCCCGCGGAAGCGAACGTCAAGCTGGATGTGCTCGCCTTTTCGAATTGTGACGTCCTCGATGAGGAGACGAACCATTCGCTTGCGTTCGCGGTCGGCTGTGCCGGGATCGTTCCATAGTTGCGGGAAGTTCGTGGCCAGGGCTAGCACCTGCTGTCGCTGCACGCTGCTAACCTTTAGCTGATCTGCTTGCCGTTGGCACTCATAATTCTGCTCAGCTTCGGAGAGTGCATGCAGCTTCGAGTTCCATTCCGCTTCCAACGTTCGCAGTCACCTTCTGGTTAGTTTCGATGCTCATGGATGAACCTCCGGCGCCTGCTTGAGGGCCATTGTTGCCAGTACCAAGACGATTTCACCGCGAAGCTCATTCGGCAAAGGTGCGGCAGGGGTCTGACACCGGCGGGCGTTGTCTGGATTGGTAGAGCCAACCCGGGAGCACGCCAGCATCCATGCCACCATTCCCTGGCCAAGAAAAATGGCCATGCCCAGGCCACGAGAACTCGAACCCTCTGCGGCTTGTCGTAGATCTTCGTAGGCGGAGATCAGAGTTTCCGGCGCTGTCTTGCCTGCGCCAGCAGCTGGATTCAGCGACGTTTTTTTTTTTCTGCCGCCTCAGTGCGCGTTCGATACTCCGTGGATGAGCATTCACAGCGAACCGTTCCTGGATGGCAGCAGCCAAGTCCAGAGGGCGCAGCGAAGGATCGCTTGCCCGGAGTTGTATAGCGAAGTCCAGAACCTCCGGCGTGAGTTTGTGGCCTCGCCGTGGCCCTCGCTTCTCGGGCAATAGCCCGAAGAGTCCATCTCGCTGAAAGTCCGCTTCCGCTTGATAGTAGGTAGGACGTGAGAAGCCGAATGCCGCTGCGGACTGCGTGACTGATTGTTCGTCGACAGTGACGCGGCGAAGCATCTCGTACTTGACCTGTACGACATCGTCGCGATCGAAGAAATCGCCAGTTTCGACCAGGGGGTCTGTCACCGCGTTCGGATGCGGATTCAGCGTGCCGTGCCGCTTGAGGGCGTCTCGCTTGGACTTTTTGGCCGCCTTGCCGGGCATTAACCAAATCCTCGGAATGTCGATCTCTATTTGTAAATATAGTTATGTACCAACGCAAAGATCTGTCAAGGGCTTTCTTCGTGTTGATAGCGTAATCCGTAGTAATAGGAAGGCGATGGCAAGTATATTCCTGCACTTGCTGTGACGTAATTTCCTTAACAGCATGGACGGAATTATCTTTACACATTATCGCCGCAGTCCTTCGACTAAACGTGTCAATTCCACGAGGTCTGCTGCGCGGAACCAGCTTTTTCCGGAAGCCAAGATGCAAACGGGATCTTCAGCGGCTAGATCGGTCCAGCTCAGTGGAATCTCACACTGGCGGCCTTTTTTGTCGAGGAAACAAACTCTCTGTTCACCACTGTATTCTTTGCATGCCAGAGCTTCGAACTCGCAACCAGAGAGCGGATGAAAGGGATGTGTGATCCGAAACTTCTCAGGTTGCGCTCGACGAACGTGTGTAGTCTGACGCCGACTTCTCAACCCTCGCACTGCAATACCGAGACCACTGGAAACAGCGACTAAATTCAAACTGACCCACTACCGACAATATGCAGTTTTTGACGCCGGCTGAGATCCAAGAATGGGCGGACGCGGCTGAGGAATACAAAATGCTTGGCACTTGCCGTTGAGTTTGGCGCGGAGCAGCTTTGAGGCGTTCCACGGACCTTGTGCCGCCCCGCCAAGTGCTTCGGGTTTCATGCTGCTCTCCGCACGAACGCACGTAGAGCGTCAACGGGAATGACAAATTTCTTACCCAACTTGACGTAAGGGAGTTTTTTCGCCCAGAGGAGCCCGCGAACGGAGCGAACTGTGCCGCCCAACATTTGAGCAGCAACGAGGATAGGGACCGCCAGGGATTCAACTACAGGAGATTGAAGTACAGATTGAACTGCAGGTTTCTTGCGTGACATCAGCATTTCCGAATGAAGACACGTGTCCTCGTTCAGGAGTGCCGCCGATTTATCTCAGTCGGGGGTGCCCAGCTTCCAGCATCACTTTACAGTGAGCCGCTTCTGGCTTTACGGCAACTTCCAGCCGCCGTCCTTTGTTTCGCGTAGCTTTTTCCTACGCCACACGGCAGGAAGCGATCTCAGTTCTGACGGGGTCAGCCGCCCAAACCTCAATCGGGTCTAGAGTACCAGAACTCACGCGAGAAAGTCGGGAGCAATTTGAATGCCACGGCACAAAGTAAAACGTATTGGTACGGAATGGTTCTAGAAATACTGTTGCTCCTGGAACCGAAAATCTGGTACGCTATACGCAAAGGAGAATCCCATGACGACTCTGGCGGTGATGCCCAAGCCCGTCGAGAAGCCTGAGAAGACGCGACGGCGGGATAGGGGTGACGGCGGCTTGTTTCATGTTCCAGGTTCAAAGGTTTGGTACACGAAGGTACGTGGCAAGAAGCAGAGCACAGGGACGCGCATCAAGGAGGAAGCGAAGGTAATTCTCAACGCTCGCATGGGCAGGGCGGTTCTCGGAATCGCCGACCCGAACGAACTTCGCAAGGTATGCTATGAAGACGGGCGTGCACGTCTTATCGCGGTGTACCAACAGGAGAAGCGACGCTCACTCAAGACGCTCAAGAAAGGCACGTTGACCATCGACGGCCTGCCTTACGTAGACAAGTTTTTCGGCGGTCGCTCCGTCGTGGACATCAAGCGGGACGTGTTGGACAAGTTCGTAGAACAACGTCAGAAAGACGGAGCGTCGAACGCTTACATCAATCGAAACCTTGCCTTGTTGCATCGGATGCTGACTCTACTCGCCGAAGATCATGAAGGTCGTCTCATCGTTCCGAAAGTTCCAAAATTGAAGGAGCCACCAGCTCGTCAAGGCTTCTGCGAGCCCGAGCAGTTCGCGAAATTGTTCTACGAACTTCCAGAGCGTTTGCGGGCGTTCGCTCTCTTTATTTACACTACTGGTTGCAGGACGGGCGAAGCAAAGAAGCTGACTTGGGAGCAAGTGGACTGGAAGGAGAGCGTAATTCGCGTGAGCGAGGAGCAGACAAAGAACGATACGCCGCGCACGATACCGCTTGACGCAACCGTCGTTGAGCGCTTGAAAAAGATTCCCGAGAGTCGGCGAATCGGCGTGATTTTTCCAGTCGGCTGTTTTCGTAAAGCGTGGCAGAATGCTTGCGTACGGGCTGGGTTGGGCAAGCTCGACAAGACGGGAGACAACGCCAAGAAGAACGGTCGGTACGGCACGTATACAGGACTAACGCCGCATGACTTTCGGCGGTCGGCGGTGCGCAACATGACGAAGGAAGGCATCGGGGAAACACTGGCAATGAGCGTCAGTGGGCACAAAACGGCGGAAGTGTTCAGGCGCTACAACATCGTCACGACTAGGGACAAGGTCGCCGCTGTCCGCCGCGTAAGTTCTAGTTTGGTTCCAGTTCTTCGGGCGAAACGCGCGCGAAGCGCGCAATGAGCAGTGTTTATGCGGTGTTGGGAGGTCGTCCAATTGGTAGGACTCCAGACTCTGGATCTGGCTATCCTGGTTCGAGTCCAGGCCTCCCAGCCAATCTTTCTCCTCCTACCAAAAACCTCGTCGGGCAACCACCAGAAGTTATTCGTACTGCATGCCCGTCACCTTTCGGAACAATTCGAAGGGCAAGCGTCCTGCCACAAAAAACTAAAGTTCGCATAGCAAACGGGCACACGGCTCGTTCTGCCCACACGAGCGTTTGCAGGCCAGTCTTCGATCAGGCAGCTTTGCGCGAGTAAAGGTGATGCAGGCCGCCGACTTTCGGAATCTCGATCACCTGACCGAGCGAAGGAAGCTCGACCGGTCGGCTGACGGGCGCATCTTTTTCGAGCGACAGATGCGTACGGCATCTTTCGTAGTATTCGAAATAATCCTTCAGAATCCGGCGCAACCCGGCCTCATGGAAAACAATGACGTGATCCAGGCATTCGCGACGGATGGAGCCCACCAGTCGTTCCGCAAAGGGATTTTGCCACGGCGATCGCGGCGCAGCCAGGACTTCCCGAATGCCCATCGATTTCGCCGTCTCACAGAACTTCTCACCGTACACGCGGTCGCGGTCGCGCAGCAAGTAACGCGGAGCGTTGTCCCAGGGGAATGCTTCCAAAAGTTGACGGGCTGTCCATTCTGCTGTGGGGTTAGCGGTCACCGCGAAATGAATCGGACGTCTGCGGTCCTGATCGAGAATCACAAAGACGAATAGGAGTTGGAACGCAATCGTTGGGACAATGAAGAAATCTGCAGAAACCAAGTCCTTGGCGTGATTCTTGAGAAAGGTTCGCCACGACTGGGAGGGAGGTTTCCGGTGCCGGACCATGTACTTGGCGACTGTTGCCTGCGACACCTGAATACCGAGTTTCAGGAGTTCCCCATGAATGCGAGGAGCGCCCCAGCGAGGGTTGGCGAGACTCATGTGCCGGATGAGATTCCGAACTTCCGGAGATACCGTCGGGCGACCTTCGCCACACCGACTCTTCCATCTCCAATAGAGGCGAAATCCCTGGCGATGCCAGGCGATAACCGTCTCCGGTTTGACAAGGAGCAACGCCGATCGCCAATCGTTCCACAACCGCGAGAGCCAAACCCACAGGACTCGATCAGCCCAACCGAGACGGAGCTTATGACCGCGGTTCGAACGTTGCAAGACCAGAAGCTGATGTCGGAGAGCAAGAATCTCTGCTTGCAGAAAGGCACGAGCCCGGAAACAATCTCGCAGAGACAAAAGTAGAGTCAGCATGACCCGGGAAGGTTACCGGTTGTGGTTCGGTAAATGCAACGATTTCAATCTGCACGGAGTTTTTAGCAGGTATGATTCGGCAGGGGTAGCCGAAAATGAAGGTATTCGCAATCATCATGTTGACCCTGGCGGGTGTTGTCGTCCAAAAACAGGACACGCGTCTGGAAAATATCCATGGCAAGACCGTTCTGGTTTTTACGCCGCATCCTGACGATGATGTCTTTGGTGCTGGTGGGACAATCGCCCTACTCAACCGCAATCTCAACAAGATCTACATCGTGATCTACACAAATGACGACAAAGGCTCGTACGATCCCAAGATGACATCCCAGGAGCTGGCCCGAATCAGAAAGGCCGAGGAAGAAGTGTCCGAGGGCCTACTTGGCACACCGAAAGAAAACATCATATGGATGGGATATGACGACGGCATGCTGGAATATGCGCCACAGCCGAAGCTCGTTGAGGAGGCCACAGCCATTATCCGGCGCATACGCCCCGATGTACTACTCAGTGTGGATCCCGGGGAATGGTATGAGCGATGGCACAAAACGGACCATCGCATGGCGGCTTTTAATACTATCGATGCGGTCCGTGCGGCGGAGTTCTGGCTGTATTTTCCGAATCAGCGCCTGCAGCAAGGCCTGCAGCCGTACAGAGTTCCCGAAACGTATTTCTTCTACCCTTCGCCGCAAGAAGCCAATTATTACGTAAACATCGATGCGGTGGCCGAACTCAAATTCGATGCGGCCGCTAGACAAGTCAGCCAGTTCGAGCCGGCGGTCAGCCAGTATCGGTCCGATTGGGACCCTGCCGATCTGGCCAAAGCCAAAGCCGACATGCGACGGCAGCAGCCTCGAAAGGACGGCCATTACGTAGAAGCCTTCCGCTACGCCACCAGTTTTGTTCAGTACTGATCACCTCTCGCGCGGAATCCGCAGTAACGGAGACACACCAACTCTCCGTGTCACGGTTTGCTTCGTTCCACAGCATCGTGCAGTTTCTTGGATAATTTCTCAATACGCTTGAGCCGTTCATTCAAATTGCTGGAAAGCAAGCCGCGACTAATGGCCTCAACGTCAGCAGGTATCGTCTGCGACAGGTTGGCCAATTCCTCTGCATCTCTTTTGAGCTCTCGCAAGTCGGGCCTATCGCTTAGGTGAGTTGCATTGTGCTGTTCCGGGGGCTCGGCCCACCGTTTTCTATCATGACCGTTTCCCACTGGACCGTGATATTGCGGCCATGCGACGGAGCAGACCAAAAGGACAAAAGTTGAGAGGCGAATCGTGTTCATGACGATACTCCCATGCAGGACCGCATTCTAACTCTGCCTGGTAGACCTTCCTACAACTTTCGAGCACCTTAACACGAGCACCCGAGCACCTCGAGCACCTTAACAAGCACCTTACAATAACCCTCTTGACAGGGGGCTTGTGGTGGGGTATTAGAGCTCTCATTCCAACCATTCACCCCTCACCTCACAACGCCAAGGGGGCAATATGAAGGCACTGTCAGTTGCTAGCCGGGCTCTGAAGTTGGCTTTCGCTTCGGTTGTAATCACCCATGCTTCTGCCCTAATCGCCCAAGTTGACCGCGGCAGTATTGTGGGCACAGTGAGCGATGCCAGTGGCGCAAACGTGGAAGGGGCAAAGGTAGCTATAAAGAATTTGGCTACAGATCAGTTAGTTGAGGTCACAACGGATAGCTCCGGGGCATATGCAGCCAACGTGTTGCGCATTGGCGCGTACTCAGTGACCGTGGAAAAACAAGGTTTTAAGAAGGCCGTTGAGCCGAATGTCGGCGTAGGCGTCAACCAAGTGGTACGGGTGAATCTAACTCTGCAGGTGGGTTCCACGACCGAATCAGTAGAGGTAACCGCAACGGCCCCCTTACTGCAGACCGAGACCTCGTCCCTAGGAACGATAGAAACGGAGAGGCGGATTTCTGACCTGCCGTTAAACGGCCGCAACTTCATTCAACTTGCCTATCTGGGGCCAGGCGCTAATAGCGGCCAGACCGGCTCCAACGTGTCCGGCGGCGTCTTTGAGAATGAAAGGGCGAATGAAGCGCTGTCTGTAAATGGGCTGCGGGTTTCGAACAATAACTTTCTGCTGAACGGCGTGGATAACAATGAATTCGGCCTCGGAGGTGTTGTCGTGCTTCCGCCGCCCGACGCGATTCAGGAATTTCGCACCGAAGAAAACTCCATGAGCGCGGAATTTGGTCGCGGCGGCGCTGCGGTGAACGTGGTAGTGAAGTCCGGGACCAATCAGATTCACGGTGGCGCATTCGAGTTCATCCGCAACGAAAAATTGGACGCGAGAAATTATTTCTCTTTCGCACCCACGCCAAAACCAGCTTTTAAGAGAAATCAGTTTGGTGCTTTCCTCGGGAGTCCGATAAAAAAAGACAAGACATTCATTTTCGGCGATTACCAGGGGAGCAGGGTGCGGGAGGGCCTACCCTACATATCCACCGTTCCGAACGCCGCGGAGCGTGCCGGGGATTTTAGCGACCGGTTGACAGGGCAATCGTTTTCGCCTTGTCCCGCTCCCGGTCCAGGCGAGTCGTTCGACACAGGCACTATTTTTGACCCGTTTAGCACTCGCAACTATACGTGCGTTAATCCGGATCCGAAAACCGGGCAGCCCGTAAGCGTTCAGCTCCGCGATCCGATCAGCTACAACAGCCAACTGAACGTGATCCCGCCTACAATCATCGATGCGACGGGTTCGAATATTGCCAATTTGTACCCAATGCCTAACGGTCCGGGCTTCTTCAACAACTATTTCTCCAGTCCAAGTCGGATGAACGATCAGGATTCGTTCGACATTCGGCTCGACCATCATTTCCGCGAACCGGATCAAATCTTCGCGGGGTACAGCTTCGATGATATCCGTAGCTTCAGGCCAGGACCGTTAGGGGACCTGGGCGGAGCAAGTTGCTGTCCAAGTCGCGACAAGACGCGAGCTCAGCACATTAGCCTTGGATGGACTCACACTTTTTCAGGGCGCCTGCTCAACGACGCTCATGGCGGGTTCTTCCGCTACGCGGTGAATGCTTTGCCACTGCTTTTCGGCAAAAACCTGTCTCAGCAGGTGGGAATTCCCAACGCAAATCGTGGCGACGTGAACTCTTCGGGATTGTCTTTTATCGATGTCGCCAGCTTTACTTCTCTCGGCGACTCGCTCTGGACGCCCGAACATGCTTTCGAAAACATTTTTCAAGTGGCGGACACTGTGACCTGGGTCCGGAACAAGCATTCTTTCAAGTTCGGCATTGATTTCCGCCGGCAGCAGCGGAACTTTTTTCAGCTTACGGCGTCTCGCGGACAATTCAGTTTTCCCGGCGGATATACCGCGGACCTGACCACCTCGACCGGCGGCAACGGACTGGCTGACTTGTTGCTAGGAATCCCAAATTCGTCCGGCCAAGATTTCCTGACCGGGCTGTATCCGACACGCTATTGGGACCTCGCGGAGTTCGCACAGGATGATTTTCACGTTTTGCCGAACCTTACTTTGAACATTGGCTTGCGGTATGAGGTGACTTCGCCCGCCAACGGACGCGTTGGTAACTTCGATCTCGACCGCGCTGTTGTGGTGAATTCCTATGGACCGAATGCGGTGCCTCACGCCGGCGTTCAGTTCGATAAGAGCGACTGGGCCCCTCGCATCGGTTTAGCCTGGTCGTTGCAGAAGAAGACCGTTGTCCACAGCGCCTTCGGCATCTTCTATTCAAGCGAGGGTAACATCTTCGATGACTTAGGCCTGAACCCGCCGCAACTGGCGTTTGCATCGCGCACCTTCAATGTGGGCCAGGTGCCCTCCGCGAGCCAATTTATATCCGCCGGTTTTTCGCCGACGATTCCGTTCGCTGATCCGAGCCACCCCATTGGGGTCGTGCGAACCACTGGACCTGTGCGTCGCATGCCGCGGATCCTCGAGTGGAACTTGGGCATTCAACACGAATTTTCGCAGAACTGGGTGGCGCAAATTGGATATGTCGGCACGCGTGCGTACCACTTGTGGAACCATGAGGTCAGCGACCTGAACCAGCCTCTTCAGCCGTTGGACTCCAACTTCTCTGATGCCACAGGTAATTTTGGTCGGCCATATTTCAACGTCTTGCCGGACCTGAGCAACATATTGCCATTGGATTTTCCACAACTTCAGATGACCTACAACGCTTTCCAGGCTTCGCTGAACAAACGCCTGTCAAACGGCTTTAACTTCCTGGCCTCGTACACGCTGGCTCACAATCTGGGCAACGCGGATGGCAACGTGGGCGCCGCAATCCAGGATGCTCACCATCCAGAAAGAGAGTATGGCCCGGTCCTGCCGGATCTTCGGCACCGTTTCGTCGTGAGCTATATCTACGAGCTACCGGTTGGCCGAGGCCGACATTTCGTAAGTAATCTCAGCAGTGTTGCCGAGGGGATTATCGGCGGATGGCAGATCGGTGGAATAACGAGTGCGCAGAGCGGCGAGGCATTCACGGCCGGCATGTCCGGTGATCTTAGCAACACCGGAAGTGGGAGTTATCGGCCGGACCAGATCGGCAATCCTTACGAGTTTTCTACTGGGACGGCCCAACAGGCGAGTCTGGGTTGCGATAATCCCGGCCACCAAACGCTGGCGTGTTGGTATAACCAGGCCGTATTCGTTGTGCCGTCTTTGGCCCCCGGACAACAGGTCGCGCACGTGTTCGGCAACTCGCGGATTGGAAACCTGCGCGGCCCGAAGCTTGTCAGCGTGGATTTTGTTCTGCAAAAGAGCTTCAACCTGCGTGAAACTCACCAGATCGAGTTCCGTTCCGAGTTCTTCAACATGCTGAACCACCCCAATTTCGGCCTGCCTGGCAACACTGTGGATCAGCCAGGAGGAGCGAGCATCACCAGTACCGCGACGGACAACCGGCAGATCGAGTTCGCCTTGAAATACAAGTTCTAGCCCGACCCGTTTCGTTCTTCCGTCTCCGTTAGGTCACAAGGGTGCCTTTTCTTTTGTCGAAGCAGAGTCGTATGCAGGCTTTGCGAGCACGAATTGCCTGATCGCCCTTCGGTTTCGCACCATTTGGTCGCGATGGTTTCCCGACAATTTCCGATAGAGATCCAATTCCCGCTCAGCCAAAGTCAATTGATTCAGGTCTCGATAGATCTGCCCAAGCTTGTAGTGCGCCATTTCGGAGTTGGGATCCAATCGAATTGCCTCGAGAAAACTGGCGACGGCCTTTTCGCTTTGTTGGCGCTCGGCATAGACTGCTCCTAATTCAAGGTGGGCAACAGCCATCCGGGGGTTCAAGCGGACTACCTTCTCGAGCAGAGATTGTGCCAAGTCGAGACCGTCCGATTGACCCGAAGCCACGTTCTGACGAAAAAGCGCCGATGCATAGCAGAACACAGCCTGGGGATTCTCAGGAAAGCGTCCCGCTAAATGCCGCAGCCGAGGCTGTATCTTTTCCCATGCAGCTACGATTACAAAAGTGGGCAACGCATTCCAGGCGAGAAAGGCGTCAGGAGAGGTGGGATCAGTCTCCAGGGCGTCCATAAACGTGTCTGCGGCATCGCCATATTGGCGGAGGGCGAATTGAGCCAACCCCTCGCCGACATGCAGGCGCGCAGATGCAGGAAATTTCTGTGAGGCTACGCGAAACACCTCGAGTGCCGGACCAAATGTCAGATGCACAAGGTATTCCGCCGCGAGGTCAAAATAATATTGTTCGTTCCCGGGATCGAGATCCACGGCGCTTTGGTAATGACGCACGGCTTGCACATAGCGGCCTGCGTCTTCTTCGAGTGATGCCTGGAGGTCGTAGAGCTCGGCATTCGGTTGTTGATCGACTGTGTGTTCAAGCAACTCAATGGCTGCCTGCGATTTACCTTCCTCCTTGTAGGCCAAGGCTAAGTTATAGGCTGCGAGATGACTCGTGGGTTGCAGCTGCAGCGTTTGCTGAAAATGCGAAATCGCTTCCGAGTAGGTGCCACTCGATGCAAACATTACGCCGAGCGCTAAGTGTTGTTCCGGAGAAAGACCTGCCGGCGGAGGAGGCAGTTGCCTCCATGAAGGGTCGCGCATCGCGAGAGTACTGCGCACCAAGGCAAGGTAAATCTCGAACGATTGCGGAGTAAGGTCGTATGCGCGTCGATAATCACGACTTGCGGCAGGTTGGTCGGCAAGTTGTTCGGCTATTTCTGCGGAGAGGACATAGAACTTCGCTCGGGTTGCACTGTCTTGGGGAGGGGCTACCCTTGCTAGCACTTTCTGAGCCTCACCCGCTTTTTTGAGCTCGGTCAGGCTTCGAGCCAACTCATAGCCAGTCTGGAAGTCCCCCGGTTGGCTGCCCCACGCCTTTTCAAGGTATGGGAGAGCGTCTGCAGATTTTCGACTTTCCGCCAAAATGGTACCGAGACCTACTAACGCTGTGAAATTGTGCGGCTCCTCCGAAAGAGCCTGACGAAATGTTTTCGCAGCGTCATCACTGCGCCCCAGCCGCCAAAGCAGTGCGGCAAGATTGTTGTAGCCCATCGCCGCATGAGGCAGCAGGCGAATGACTTTCCTGAAACTGGCCTCGGCCTCCGCCGAACGACCGAGCTTCGCAGTTACGAGCCCTCGAAGGTTGTTCAGAGAGGGATTGTCCGGTTCACGGGCCAATGCGGTATCTATTTCTGCGAGCGCCGCGTCAGGTTGTCCGGCTTGCAATAATTGGAAGGCTCGGTCATACGCGGAAGATGTATTGGCAGGATTTCCCTGACTTTTCAGTAGCGCACACGGAACAGTTACGACGAGGAAAGCCAGAACAATCGGTCGAAAATAGCACGACAAAACAGCTTCAAAACTTTTCCTGACCAACAATACCCTTTCCCTCTTGGATCACAACCAAGCGATTGGCAGGCACGTGTTCCAAGATTTCCTGCCTGTCGCCTAACCATTTAATCGTTACGCGAGTCGCTTCGCGCGCGCGGCCGAGGCCGAAGTGTAATCGGAAGTCGCTCTGCGAGCAGAAACTGCCACCGCTGCGCACCTCCTGAATTTGCCGGCGGCCCTCGGCTTCGACAATCACACGGGATCCTATTGCGGCGCGGTTGGCACGCGTTCCCACAAGTCTAACAAGCAGCCATGAGTTCGGCGAAGGCGACTGATTCCGAAGCAACGTAGGGAAGTCATTCAGATTGTTGATAACCACATCGATTTGCCCTGTACGAAAAATGTCGCCAAAAGCCGCTCCCCGGCTACAACGCGGAGACACCAAGCCAGGTCCGCCACGCGCAGAGATGTCCTGGAAGCGGCCGTTTCCCAAATTGCGGTACAAAATTTTCTTGCCTTCCTCTTCTTTCGGCTTGCCGTGCCGTCCGCCCAGCCCCGGAGGGTAAATCGCGCCCGTGACGATGAAAACATCGAGCTGACCGTCGTTATCAAAGTCGAAAAAAGCAGTGCCCCACTTCACGGAAGAAGTCTGTCCACTTAGGCCGGCTTGGAATGTGCGATCCGAAAAGAATCCATTCCCCTGGTTGTGGTACAAGGACGTGGTTTGATCTGAGTAGTTCGTTTTTATGATATCGAGAAGACCATCGCCGTCATAGTCCCCAGTATCCACACCCATTCCGCCCTGCGAGCCCCCATTTTCGTCAACGGCCACTCCAGCGAGCAGGCCAACCTCGGTGAATGTCCCGTTACGATTATTTTTGAAAAGCAGGCTCGGGGTCGAATCGTTCGCAACGTAAATATCGGGCCAACCATCGTTGTCATAGTCGGCAACGCAAGGCGTAAAACCATACGCGGCATCGGAGTTTGCGATACCAGTTGCTTTGGACACATCTGCGAAAGTTCCGTCGCCATTATTGTGATAGAGAATGTTCTTTGATCCTTGCAATCCTGCGGGCCCGTGTAACACGGGCGATTGCACCCCGACCAGGGACGGATCCGAATCGTACAGCGCGAGGCCGGATTCGTCGGCAACGTAGTTGCTGACGAAGAGATCGAGATGGCCGTCGCGGTCGTAATCGAGGAAAGCCGCCCCGGAGTTCCAGTGGTCCTCAAGTTGGAGCAGCCTGGATTCGCGGGTGACGTCGGTGAAGGTGCCATCTCCGTTATTGCGGTACAACACGTTTTTGCCGTAATAGGTGACGAATAAGTCCAGGAAGCCATCGTTGTTGTAATCCCCGACGCATACTCCCTGGCCCCACCCGGAGCGCGCGAGACTGGCTTTGGCGGTCACGTCCGTGAATGTTCCGTCGTGATTGTTCCTATAGAGGTGATTTGTTGGCTCTTCTCCTTTGGGGAACCGAGCTAGCCCCGAGCCATTCACGACAAATATGTCCAGCCATCCATCATTGTCATAATCGAATAGAGCAATTCCGCCACCGGTTGTGGAGAGAAGAAAGTCTTTGCTTTCGTGTCCCGCGATCACAGTCCTCGCGGTCAACCCAGCCTGAAGGGCAACGTCAACATAGTTTGGGAAGTACTCGTCCTCGCTGCCAGTCTTTGCGGGTAAGAGAAGAGGGAAGGGCGGCAAAGAGCAAAGCCCGAGCCGGAAAAGCATCTGTAGGGTCTGCCGGCGGTTCACGGGCCAGATTTTAGCATGGCTCGTGGCAACGGTGGTTGATACCGGGTTTGTTGGTTTGTTGGGTTTGTTCTGAACATTAAGCAGCGCATGTAACTCAGCGGACGGCTTTCAAAAACGTCAGCAGGTCCGCCATTTGACTAACACTGATCTGCTTCTCGAGGCCTTCGGGCATCATGGAAACCTTGCTGACGCGCATGCTTTTGATGTCTTGGCGAGCAATGACCGTCGCCCTTCCCTGCTCCTGCCGCAGGGTAATCGTTGCGGCAGTCTGCGCGCTCATAATTCCATTCGCGATGTCTCCGGATGCCAGCTCCACGACATAGGTTTCAAAGCCGTGTTCGATTGACTTGCTGGGCAGAATGATGTCTTCCAAAAGCTCCGATGCGGGATGATTGCGAACTGTTCCGAGGTTGGGACCGACGGCCACGCCGACGCCGTCGAGAGCGTGACATCTCGAGCAGACGCGCGTGAAGGTTTCTTTGCCGCGCGCTACGTCGCCAGCCATGTTTAATGCCGGCTGATATTCCTTCAAGACTTGCTCGCGTTGCGCCGAGCTCTGCTCGAAAAGCGACCTTGCCAACTGTCGGACAGCAGGATCGGAGTCCATGAAAAGGCGGGGCTTGTACGGTTCGAGCTGCCAGGTTTGCACGTCTCCGTTCTTCACGGCCTCCAGCAGAAGACGAACACGATCGGAACCTCCGCTCAGGAGGGTGTTAGTAGCCTCCGCTCGAACGGTAGCGCTCATGCCATTCCACTTCGCCAGCAACAATCCGCCTACTTTGGAACCTCTGACGGAGCTAAGCGCCTTCACGGCGGCGATCTGAACGGCGTCGGGCTCCTGGGGGTCCAGCAGGCTTTCCAGTAAGTGTGCCTCGCGATCGGATTTTGCTAGCGCCAAGAGCTCCAATGCGTCAGCTCGTACAGTGGCCTCGGCTTTGCGATCTGCGGCTATGACTTCAGCGCGCTTCAGCGCTTCTGAGGCAGCGGAGTCGTCCGGAAGTCCGAGCGCCGCCAGGAGATGAACCGCGGCATGACCGACTGGCCCCGGCCGGCGCTCGAACATTCGCAGAAAGGTATCGCGATCTGCCTTTAGCGCTGCTTTGGCATCAGCACCATTCGCGCGAACGCCCTCAGCCATGCCGTCGAGCGTGGCCCCGCCCCACCAATTGGAATTGCGTTGGGAGCTGTTCGCCACGGTTGCGAGAAGTCGCCGCATTTGTTTCGTGTCGGCTTTCATGCCGATCACAGAGCCGACTTGATCAAAGAAATCGCGACGTCCCTTCGTCTCGCTGTTGGCAAAGCGAGAAACCGCCAGCTCGAAGTACGGCAGCGCACGACGCGGAGGTGCGGTAAGTGCAGCCACCTGCATCCACGGGTCTTCCACGCCGTCTGCGAGAAGCTTGTTCTGAGCGGCTGCTGCATCCGGGGAGTCAATCAATCCCAGCGTGCAAAGGAGCTGGAACCGCACCTTGGCATCCGGGTCGCCGGCCATCTGCGTGAGCTTCCGAGCCAGCACGGGAGACTTCGCCAAGTAGGGTTCGGCCAGGCGAATTGCGTTTTCGCGGACACCCGCTACGGGATCGTCGAGCGCCTTTGTTACTAGACTGGGCTCAAGTTTTCCCAAGCCATCGAGTGTCCACAATGCGTGCACGCGCCCCAGCGGTGACGTGCTTTCCTGGAAAAGTCGAACTAGCAATGGAACGGCATCGGTGCGATGGCGCTCTACTAGCAAACGCTGAGCCGTCCGGCGCCACCAGATGTTTGGGCTAGCCAGTTTTTGGACAAGCTCCGCGTCTGACCCTTGGCCGAGTCGAATGTCTTTGGCGAAGGCTAGGGGCGACTTTGAATCGGGAACAATCCGGTAGATTCGACCGCGATCTTGTCCGTTATAGAGGTATCCGGCATGATAGGTGTCCGCGGCCATCCACTCCGGATGCTCAATGGTGTTGCGGTAATAATCGATGAGGTACAGCGCCCCATCCGGCCCGATGTACATATTGACTGGCCTGAACCACGCATCTGTCGAGGCAATGAACTCGGCGTTCTGTTCCAGGCGGCGCGCGAGGTAAGTTGCGCCCGCATCTGACCAGACATCGCAATGCACCATGTTGTGCGCAGACTCAGCAACGCAGGCCACGCGATCAAATGAAGCCGGGAACGTGCCGCCCATGGATGGCAGTGTGATACTGCACGAAGAAGTGAGCGTTCCGACGTCTGTCAGGATTTCGAATCGCGGATTTCGCGTGATCGGAAAGACCTTGTTGTTCTCATCCGTGGAAACATCCTGCTGAACGTTTGACACCAAGAGAGCGGGATTTCTCTGCAAGTAGCGAGCGGCGATAACATCGTGGCGTCCATTGCTGTCGTTGGTGACGGTGAAATGGCGTCCCCATTCATCAAAGGCCTGCCCATATTGCGACCAAGCGGATAAGAACTCCAGCTCATGTGTTTCTGGCCTGAATCGTACGCTGCGCGGCGCCATTTTTAACCGCGGCCCTTGCCCATCCGCGAAGCGAATGTCGCTTCCCCGGTCTCCAAATGGGTCCTGGAATACCACGGTGTGAATCGGTCCTTGGTGGTTTAGGTAGATCCAATTATCCGGACCGTAAAGCGGACCGTTCACCATGTGCTGCGGGTTTGTGAACGCGAAACCGGTAAGGACTTTTTCACGGACGTCAGCCTTGCCGCTTCCGGTTGTATCCTTGAAAAACCACACGTCGGGAGCTGCGGTCACAAGGACGCCGCCCTTCCAGCACATCACGCCATTTGGCATGACGATTTGATCAGCAAAGACTGTGCGACGATCGGGAATTCCATCGCCGTTCGTATCCTCAAGGAGCACGATGCGGCCTATCGGCCTGGTATCGAGCGGATAACCGGTATCCTCGGCGACGTAGATGCGCCCATCTTCGTCCCAATCCATCGCGACGGGGCTCTTGATCAGCGGCTCCGCGGCAAAGGGCTCAATACGAAAGCCCTTGTCAATTCGAATCGTCCGGAGAGCTTCTCTCTGGCTATAGGGGGGACCAGCTTGGGTGCGAAATCGCACAAAAAGACCGCTGACCATCATGCCAACTATCAACAGCGAAAGGGCACCGATAAGCCAGACGCGTCTGCGGGATAATGAGTTTACAAGAAGTGGCATTGTGTCGTGTTGGAAGCCTCGCGATGAGTATCCGGCGTGGGCAGAAGTCTACGCTCACATCTTGATATGTCAAGTACGACGACCCCCAACACCCCCAACCCCCAAAAACGCACAAAGTAAAAATTGCGCTCACAGAGCGTGTCTTGCGCAGATTTTGTGATTGTCCCTACCAAAAACCTCGTCGGGCAACCACCAGAAGTTATTCGTACTGCATGCCCGTCACCTTTCGGAACAATTCGAAGGGCAAGCGTCCTGCCACAAAAAACTAAAGTTCGCATAGCAAACGGGCACACGGCTCGTTCTG
>WNGR01003084.1_pt1 | contig 18833 bp, 21 predicted proteins | sample 5407581 | NCBI WGS metagenome assembly WNGR01 (sample SAMN13153383, study PRJNA577476) | soil metagenome | isolation source: 80 cm soil or saprolite under Garry oak tree replicate 2 | place: USA:California | collected 2016-06-15 | reverse complement strand
GCGACTCATTCTCACAGATACCCCAGTTGCCGACCACGAAAGTAGACTCGCGACTCTACGTGAATCCTGGGACCGGAAAAATCAAAGGCAACACGTCGACGACTCTACGTGGCACTCCGATCTTGCGCAGTACTTGACTCATCTTGTCGACCTGCGGGTAGCTCACGTTGAGAGCTGGCTCGAGTCGAACGTACAGCGATTCAAAGGCGGTCACGCAAGTATCGAAGAGTTACGCCGAACATTTGGCAATGCTGTCATAGATCTATGGGCCAGCGTCGAACTCTGTCGGTCGCAGTGTGATTCTTGCAACTTGGTTTGTGTACGAAGTAGTCGTGTGCATAGAGAGGGCCACGACTGCATGACGAACCATAAATGTATCCATGACTGTACCTTCTGTAAACGGGACGCTTACCCTACACAACCCTGCGGTCAAACGTATGTTCGTCCGCGTTCATCATCAGCTTTCCTGACATGCCACGAATTTCCCAGTGCCGGCCACCCCGGAGATCACATGTGGGCCCAAAATTTATCACACCTACCAGTATTCTCACGCCCCTCACAATAGATGCCATGTAGGCGCCCATCTTTGCGGAAAGCCAACTATAATAGTACCACACTCCCTCTCTTACGCGCCACCCCCCCTTAGCCAACTGTGCACGAAGACAATCACCTATGCTCAGCTTCGGTCCATATGTGCGGCCAAGTATGTCTTTCAATTTCAGGGTGGCTATTTGATCGAATCAGACGTTATATTAGCCGTGCCGTTTGGCTGGTTTGAGGCTGCCAAACAAACGAAAAGCGTTCAAATGTCCTGGGACGTGTCGTCTCCCAATGTGAGTCACGCAACCCCTCGCGAGATAATGTCTTAGGAAGCGTCGCGTCGTTCAGAGACGAGGAACACGGAGAGCATGAATGTGAGGACAGAGGGTGCCCCGCTTCTTGTCAATTATGCAACCGAATGTGTATCGGCGGCCACTTACATGGCCTGAATTCCGGCGATAATCACCTTTGCGGGTGCGTCTATCGTCGCCTCCTGTGACATACTATAGAAAAGCTCTCCAGAAAAGAGCATCCCTGTGGCTCCGAGTGCTCCGCAGGTGTATGCGAAATTCAAACAATACCTCAGGCCATCGAAGCTACGTTTACTGGCTGGCATGGAAGCTTCCAGTATACGAAGGTGAGTCTGCGTTCATAGAAGGACTGTACTGATAACCAAGAAACGCGTTCAGTATACGCAAGGTCTGTTACCCGAAGCCCTTCCAATACCCCCTAACAGCACGTCATTTTAGTTGCCAAGTGCCTCCCTTGCGCCAAGATACTCAAGCCCGGGGAGGTCGAGCATCAAGGTCCTCACATTCATAGCAACGACGGGAAGCCCTTCCATTTTTGCGACAGTCGGTGAGTTCGTACGAACCCCGCTTCTCGCAGGCCCTTACTAGCTCTAGGTGTAAGAACTGCGGCTATCTGTGCACGCTTCGTTCTGGTTCAGTTTTATCTCCTGGTTTAGTCGCACTTAACTGATTATCAGCGCAGGGCATCCTCAGCAGGAACACGAGACTAGCCACGGATCCATGTCGCAGACAAAGTGGGCTATTGATGGTTCAGACGATACTAGTGTCGAGTTAGACGGACGTACATTCGCCTCGAACGACGATGGTGGCCCCATGCTGTGCAATATGGTGTGCATGTCCATGGAAAGACATGTCCATGTTGACTTTTGCCGTGGCCCTGCCTCCCATAATTCTGAAACACAGCACGTCAATAAGAGGATGTCACCGAACCCCAATCAAGCCAAAGACTGGATCACACATGCTCTTCACTGGCGCCGAATGGGTATGCTCGTCCTGTGAACGTTTTGTCTGACCTCGCTTATGTTATCACCAGGTTTCAAGGGTAACTACGGAACACTGTCCCACTAAATATGTTTCTCATCTGTATCTCCGCAGATCCGTATTCTCGCGAAGACCAGGCGAATTTCGCAAAGTGGTATGTGGAGTTGTTTGGAACTCTTCCAAAGCGCTATCTAATTTTCGCACGATAGCGATGCAATGTGCCCAGGTAATAAATTCTTTTCTGTTACGCCCTTTCCCACCGCGTTAATTATAACCTCCGAAGGTACCGAACATACTACGGCAGGGGGTGGAGCCAATGCACGGCCGTCACGCTGCACGCTAGAACTATTTCATACACCCATGAGCACCGGAAGCGCGCCTCCCGGTCCCGGATACGTGTCGAATGATGGCCACCACTTCGCTTGCAAGAAGCCCGGACGTCTGCAAGCAGCCTTTCATGTGTGAGTCGTTCGCCCCAGAGTTCCAAATTCACTGACCTAGACTGTGTCACAGAATCTTTGCTATTGACACGTATGTCCGCCACAATTTCCTGGATATTTCGCTAACGCATGGGATATAGGTCCAAATCCATGTCGCGTTCTGATCGACAGCCACTTCCTAATGCTGCTGGGACCCCACTCATTACCCCTACTGCAAATAACAGACTTGGGGCTGTACTTTCGTCTCTCTACAGCTTCTGGATCGCACGCCAGGCCGCCGTTAGCCATAACGCACAGTTAGGGGGATATAGAAGAGATGCATATAGCATCATATTCTTCAGTAAAGACCCATTAATCTGTGTCGAACACGACTTCACGAGCTCTCCCGACGAGCTCCTGACTTATTGCTTGGGATATAAGCCTGGTGAAAGCGAGAATTACACACGTGCGATCCGGAAAGCACAGGACATCATGACATCACATTGGAGTACGGAAAGGTGTGGACCTCCGCTGCACGGAAGTTTGACATCGACCACACGAGAAACTGACTGGTATCATAGAGCGCCTGTCCTTATTTTCTTATCCGACGGTCAGAGCCACATTGAGGATAAGCCGATGTATGACATCTGTCGCGATGCCGCGCGCCACAGGTTAGTAGCTCTTCGGTTGCGTTCACAGGTGACTGACAACATACACGCTAGGATGCCTCTTTCTTTCCACGCCATTACCTTTGGGCCCGAACATCGTTCGGACGTGTTGCGTAGGATGGTGCAAATCGCGAATGAAGTAGAGAACAGCGCATCACGTAATTCCCTGACCAATGGTATCGCCTCTTCTTTTGCAAAGGCCCTCGACACGGTAAGTGTTGAATGCCTTCAGCCTTCAGAAACTGACATCAGTTTTATTAGGTCGAACTGACAACGACATTCCAAGGGTTTGCTAATTCGTTGTCGAACACCCGTGGTGCCCTGCTTTCATCATCTTAAGTCATGTTTGAGGGTGTATTGGGACCCACGTCCATCTCTTTGTACAGAATCGCGTTTTGTAATTTGACTCAGAGCCTGTATGTTACTGGAACCATGAAGCCATGTAATGCCATGATAATGGTTGTCAGTGTAGCAAACCGTCATTGTCTTGCTGATACGCCCAGCCCTCGGCCGGCCAGGTAGAACGTCCACTCTGCGCGCTTCATTACTTTTCCGCACCGCTCAGGCGGCTCGCGTTTTCCCGCGATACAATCACACCACTTTCTGCCGACTCGGAGCTCTCCTGCGCTGCATTGCCACGGTTTTCGATCTTCGCTCAGCCCTCCCTTGGTATCTACCCTATGTGAACACCCTAGATTAGTGGTTTGCGGGCCCGTCTCAGCCTGAAAGCCTGCCATTAGGCTCGTCTTAGGGGGGCTTTAGGCCCAAAGTTTACAGGGACTGGGACTGTACTTGTGGGCCTCAACGTCTTGGGCTCGTCTTGGCCTCCAAGCCACGGCTGGCCACGTCTTCTTCAGCTTGAATCTCTCACGCAGACAGAGCTGTTGTATTTTTGTACATAATGGCAGCTATTGTAGGAAGTCTTTATTATTGTTATCCTCACCGTCACTCCCGTTGCCCCCAGCCTCCGCGTCATCACCCATACGTCACCTTTGCCTTTTCTCACACTGTTTTTTCGCCATTTTCGAGTGGGTGCTTGATGCAGAGCACCAGTCGGTGGGGCCTGTGCTACTACCAGGTGCAAGTAGTCACCGTTGGATGACATGGGACTCTGTGGCATACGCAGACTGGCACGATTCTCGAGTCTCGACCCGAAAACCCAGTGCATATGCGCAGTGGTAAAGAGATGTGAGACACTCATGATCGTGGTGGACGTCCCGAGCGTTGGGGTTGGGAGTAGTGTTTGTGGGAGGAAAGTTGAACAGCGTGGCGCGTGCCCTTCTTGCGATGATGTGGGACAAGTGCTAGGCTAGAAGGGAAGAAAGGAGTGTCAACGCTGCAGTTCAGAGCTAATGTACTGCAGAATGGGATGGAGTGGAGGGCGCCGGTGTCAGGAGTGGGGGTGGGAAGGATACTCCTGACAGAAAGTGAGTAGAGGACCGCAGAAAGCAAGGCGTACGTGCTGATGGAAGACTGGAGGAGCACATTAGACATCAGGTAGGGGTCCGCAGAGGGTGAGGTGACTGGCAGAGCGGAATGGCATTTCCTGTGCAAGAAACCTCTTTGGGTCCATGGCGGAGAGATTGGAAGGGGTGCATCTGGCAGGGATATATGAGTATTGGCATCTGCTTCATGAGCGCTTTCCGGATAGTCTGGAGGACAGTTGTCAGGTAAGTCTTCTGTCATAAATAAACTGGGAGGGCAGGTGTCAACTCAGAAGAAAGTCGGCCCACCCTTGGCGATGTCAGGGTGGGTACTTCAGTTGTCCCACTACGGGGTGCCCTTGCCCTTCCCTTTCCAGTTTTGAAGGGGTGGATGAAGTCACGAATGCGTGGATACAATTCCGAAGGGGTGGACATGGTTGCGACGGTGTGGACGTGGTTTTGACAGCATGGAAGCAGTTTTGAAGGTGTGGATAATGTTCTGAAACTGAGTGGCACAGATGCAGAGTGATCGATGAGCGTGGATCTTGGGTCACAAATCCGGTAAATCCTGAGCCTAGAACGTGCGCACTCAACAACCAAAGCCTCAGACGCAGGACCGTGGGAGCCGAATGCTAAGAGTGAGGACCGGGCTGTTAGCCCTGCCAGGACTTACTCTCGTCCCAGTCTCGTCCCGGTTTCGGACGGCCGTCTTGGGCCAGCTTTGGGCTTTGAGGACGGGCCCGCAAACCACTACCCTAGATCCCTAGGTCCACTCTTCTTCATAGATATATTTCATGTATTTACAGCTTTCAACAGAGAAGAATTTCTCCCTGCGCTCCACGTCTCAGTAGGGCTTAGTGCGGCCCACTGTTTGCGTGCCCGAGCGTGCCGGACTCGCACGAGGACTTATTGCAGGCTCGCGCCGCGGATGCACCAGCCTGTCGTCCGTTATCCATGTGCGCCCGAGCTTCGCGACGCGCCGCGGCTTACGCTCGAATGTCCAGCTCTTTATCTGCTCATACGCCATGAAAAAACTGCAGCGCGCCGTTGCTCAGGCCGACCTGTGCCGGGGTAGAGCCTGCCCCAGCCCTCGTCGCGGAATATCGCGCAGAACCCGCCTCCAGGGTCTATATAATGCCGCAAACACCCTACTTAGTAAGTAAAAACGAAACCAAAAAAAGGACGGCGAAGACACTCCAGACCCCAAGATGCGCCACGGGCGAGTTGGGCAGTGCGGTGAACGTCCGTACTTTCGCCACCCACATCGGGTTTGTAGGGACGGCCGTCACGGAACCTAGACGGAAAAGGTGATTGGTGAGCGGGGTCATGTGCAAGAAGGAAGTTTTTTTAAAAAGAGTATGCAAAGTTGCTTCGGCGGAAGACAGCGGATATTGGGAAGTCGACAGGGGCCGGCCTGGCGCGTGGACAGTCGCACGGCGCTTGAGCTGGTTGTAGCTGGGGATTTGAAGGCCCAGGTTCAAGCGAGCAGGGAAGAGGACATGGAGAGACGCACAAGAGAGAGTAGAGCCCCCAGGTGCTCGTGTTACACGCGACACTCGAAACCCAGCCAGCAATACGGCCCGAGCCAGCCCTCGCTGGCATGTAGGTCGTCCAGGGCGCACCAGATGCCATGCCCGATGCCGCCCTCAGGCCCACGCGTGACACCCCAGACTTGACCTTGAGCAGGTCAGGTGGGTTCATGCAGAGCACGGCGACTGTGCCCGCGCCTATTCCAGAAAACACGTGGTCCTGAAAAACAAACAACGTAGCCAGCCAGTGAGCGCGACCAAGAGTAACGTAGCAGGCTTAGATTTTATGATGCACATGATTGCACGTGTCGGGAAGAATGTTGGTTGTGGGAAGAGATTCGGGGTGGACATGCGCAGCCACGATGCTTGTCCTTTTGAGAGCTCGCTGGCGTTGTTGACGACGACCGCGCTCACCAGCCTGAGTGAGAATTGGAGACGATGATGAACTTGAAAGGGGAGAGTGTTTTTTTTTTTGGAATAGCGATACTTATTAGGTAGCAAGAAAGAGGAGAGTGAAGACCTGCTGACATATCCGTCGGTAGCGGCCCGAGGAATGCCGGCTCGCTGGGACTCGGATGACTCTTGGATGCCTGCGAAGTGCCTGCCAGTGCCAGTGAGGCTGCTGTTCCCCCGCCCGCTGTGCCTATCTGACAATGCTCCTCGCTCCCCGCCTGTTTCCAAGGTTTGACTTATTTACAGTAATCACGTTCTCTTGTCAAAATGTCAGGCCGTGTCCGCTGGGACGATGTGGGCGATGGCCGATATGGATGGTCGGGACCTGGCTGAGAACTTCTACAAGTCGATGTTTTCCGGCCGAGAGCAAGGTGTGCCATACTATGAGCGATCTGCATGAGCACTGCGGGACGCTGCACGGAAGCTGAGGAGAAAGGAGGGAATCGCTCTGGAGAGACGGGTAAATTTTGTTCATTATGGCGCTTGAACAGGCATCTTCTGTGAGTGGTCGATTTTTTTACTGCACGCATGAGATCGGCGCTCACTTATCCTCAGAGGGATTTATCATTGTTTTGATGAGGCTCATCTAGAATCTATTTTTTTCTATGGCACTGTGAGTAGAAGTAAACCAGCATCATAACATACATCTGGGAGCGGCAAGGCTCATCCGGTGCTACTGACGTCCCCCAAGAACCCCCCTGCATTCATCCATTTCACACATTGAGAGGCTACCTCGGCGCTATGGTCTGACCAAGGGAATGGGTCAAAAACCTCAACGTGACGAAAACTCAAAGAAGACTCCTCACTGATACAGAACCCGTGCGGAATATCACTGCGGCCATGGACCACCCGCACCTCCGCAGGTGTTCCGCGCAAGGCGCGCAGGACGACCTCTCGCTGCCCACCGACCCAGTCATCCCTCTCCGCGTAGTAAAACCAGACTTTGTCTGAAAATTCGCGAAGGAAGCCAACATCGGGATCAAGCACCGATCTTACTTCGTCATCTGCCATCGTCAGAGATGCGTAGATCGCCGCGGGTGCTTGCAGAAAGCGATACAGGACGCGCCGCTGGCTCTCCGGCCAGGAATGCAGGACGAGGCGGAGGACCCACTGGGGAGTGTGTTGCACGAGTAGCGAGAGATATGCATGGGCGCGCGGCCAAGGCGGGCGGAAGAAGAACTATGTGTACCAGCGGTTGGGTAGGGGCGATGGCCAGGGGGGGCGCGGGCGAGCATCAGATGTACTATAGGCCGGGAACTACAGCCGCGGGTGTGCATACCGAGAATATTTTGCCACTTGGGCTCCCACCTATTTCGGATAGCGTGGGGGTTAACATAAACGCACCGACGCGTGTACGGGGACGGAGAGCAGCAGAGCGGGCCTTCAGCATTTCCTGGATGAACCAGGCGCCGATGCTATGTCCCACCAAGAGCACGCTCGTCTCGGGACCGTATGTGGCGAGCAGCTCGTCGAGGAACTCAAGGTGCGCCTGTATCTGCGCAGGCAGGGTTACGGAAGAGGCATCGGGGAACGAGCGGTCGCCGCCGATGTAGGAGGACAAGCCCAAGTGCGCGTGGGAAAAGATGGTGACGGATGACGACGTGGAAGAGTTGGCCTCGTGGTAGATCGCGTCCAGAAAGGGAACGTAGAAGTCGAGCAGCCCTGGGTTGCCTGAACAAGGAGAGGTCGCATGTCAATAGAAAGGAAACAAGGGCGAGCCAGGAAAGGGGAGAGGAGGGCACACGGACCAGGGATGAAAAGTAGTACTGTGCGAGGCACGACAGAACCATTTTGCGACTTCCATGGCCACCACAACACCTGCGCCTGCCCGAAAGGTCGTTCGTGGCTATATGTTGCATGCACAGGCACGGGACAGGGAGCCTGAGTCGACAAGGGCGACTGCGAGGGTTGGAGGAATCGGGGAAGAGATGGCTCAAACTGCATTGCTCCCATCTGAGACGCAGCCGCTGTACATGTGGAGGTGGAGCGATTGTGCGTGATGCGTGTCACACGGACCGGCCTTGCTCCGTTCCGTTCCGTTGCCACGTCATGTACTGTACTGCTCTCCCCTGTTTTGTCATGGCCTTTTCTCTGACCCTCTTCGAGACTATTTTCTCCCCTCACCTGCTCCTCCAGGGCCCTTTCTATTTCCATCCGCTGTACGAGCAAGGTCCACGGCGCATCACCCAAGGGGCAGATAAACATGCACGGCCCCCTTTTCCTCTCACGACCCAGCGACAGTCGCTCAACTCGTGCCCACACTCCACTCAATGCCCAATTACTGTACATTCGTTCTACCACGACGAAGGGCAAAAGGTCAGCTCGTATGTTTCATTCCCGGGGAGATATCTGGCTTGGTATCCCTTTCGAAGAGCCCTCTGGCCGGATCCGTACAACCTCTAGCTTTTCGTCGTCATTCTGCTTCACATTCTTCGCTACATCACGCACATTCTGGACCACTCCTAAGCACTTGGTTCTTTGACGTTACGGAGATCGACCCGCACAACGGCATCAGGTACGATGCTTGGTTGGTGCGTTCGCTAAGCTACCTTTCGCTTGATAGAGTTGGACGCTACGGCGGGGTGGAGCATTGTTGTTCGTACCGCGACACGTTCTATCAGTCTCACCAGGCCTTGCCGAGTAGTAAGTCAGTGGCCCATGCTGCTCACATCGGCCACCATTTCTTGTGAGGACCTCTCCCGCCAAACCTGTCGTCGACATCGCTACACATGCCACAACAGCGACAGCAGATTCGCTCTGATTCGCACGCTCGTACTACAGTAGCTAATTTCTCGCGGTGCTTGGGTCGGCGCCGTCCTGAAGCAAAGTCCAGCAACGGACAGTACTCGCAGTCACAAAACGTTCAAGTATATGCGGCTTTTGCTGTTGATTCCTACGTTTGATCGTCTTGCTTAGGCTGACCAGGTTCGAACGAAGAGCAGATCGACACTATTGACTATCGGGGCAATATTCACGCGCATATGGAGGTGCATCAATAGCTTGTTCCTGCAAGACCTTGTCGACATCCTAACAGTCGACAAGGTCTTGCAGGAACAAGCTACTGACATACCTCCACCTGCTAGCGCAATGCTATGCCGGGTCCCTGCACCTCCACATCTGCGCAAGGTGAGATTGTGCGACCCTGGTCGCCTCACTGGCCCTCAGGGCTATCAGAGCACAAAACTTGAGGTACCAAAGCTGAGTCGATCGGCTCTCAAAGCGTAGCAACACAGTCTTGAGAGACCAGTGGGAATTCGGCATACCTCTCGAAGTCGCGTAGGCATTCCCAGAATGACCTGGGTTTGCACACCACCAGGATTGAGTACCTCTGGATCCCTGAGTTCCGGCATCGGCGGCGCACGGGTGAGCCTTGCGACCCCAAAGTGTATCTCATTCTACTGGTTCTACTACTATGGCTTGGACACTTGAAACGAGGAAACATGTTGTAGTTATTTCCATAGGGACGTTACTGTCTGTACACGGGGCATCTTTTAAAGGTCTCTGAGAGCTTAGGGCCCGTCTGGCTGAGTCCAACGCAGCGTGCCCCGGACGTGGTCTAATGCTCCCATCTTCGATTTTTACTGTAATTTTCTTATTGCTGTAGGGTACCACACACTCCGACGATAGCTGATATCACGTTTGCTGTATGGTGACTATGTGCTTGGCTTGTCGATCGTCCCGCCACACTCAGTGTCACTGCGACTTGCCCTCGTGCACTGGGGACCCCTGCGCACAGCTCAGCCCCGGGATCTGCGTCGTTGCTGAGCTGAAGTGGGCAACACGCCTGTCGCGGATCGTCTCTGCAACTCACCATGACATCGACGTTCAGGAGCCAGAGTCCAATCTGCCCCCCGAGTCAATCGTCGTGCAGGACTAGCAGTTGGCTTCCTGGAAAACAAGGCGAGAATCAAGTAGGTAGGGTGTTTCAGGTAGTGAGATACACACAAGTGTCCGCAGCCAGAGCTGAAGGAAGAGAGGGTGTGCGTACCGACATATGAGGATGGTGGGCCGAAGTAATTGCGATGCGCGTAGTGAGTGTCAAGTGCACTGCAGGTCAGGAACAAGAGTGCTATACCCATATGTCAGACCGTCTTTCACCGTCAGATATCATCTTTCGTATCTATCCTGAGGCATGGAAACTGAGCTCATACGTTCATAGACAACAGGGCCGCAGCTTGTTGCACCAGCCCCCTGAATTGCTGCGGTCCTAGAACTCTGTCCTCATGGAAGCAGGAAGGACGGGGGAAAAGGGTACAGAGCATACGTGTAGGTCATCCCCCTGATCGGATCTTTAGTCTCGGCTGCCAGATGCCCAGAATCCCAGAGAACGATCAGATATCTCTCCGCTAGTAGCACCCAACTGATCACGCGACCAACACGCGACTTCTGAAATGTGAGATTCTAGGATTCTTATCCTTGATTTGTGAGGCATCGAACCTTGGGCTTCGATGAGTCCGCAAAAGGAATGATACTGCGGCGGTGACGGCAAGGGTGACGGAGATATCCGCATGACCCACTGCAAGCGCAAGCCGATGCTCCTTCTTGGTTTTGTCTAAAACGTCGGGTGAGATTCTCCTTCGCGATGGCCTTTTCCACTAAACCGGGACGTCTCCTGTGAGCACTTCACGAGCAGGAAAAGGTGTCAGCTTTGATGACGGCGCCGCGGCGGAGAGTGCTATATGTAGTGTCCTGCAAAGTTACGGAGCCTGTCGCGAGTGATATTAATATGCAATAGGATACTGTACCATTTGAAGCGAAATGGGATTTCATCATGACATCGATGGGAGTCTCTGGCAGCGATGCTTCACAGATATATGTCCGACCCTCGTGACTTTTTTCGGGCTTCGCCGAGTCCATCTCTGATTCCAACCACTGGAACTTTGCTTTTTGACGTCCAGTCTTTCGACGAGTAGACGTGAAGTAGACTTTCAAGTCATCGTACACGGGTCCGAATTGGTCGGATCAAGGAGTTTGGTGAAGTGCAGAATTAGACACGCTACTTTATGCATAAGTTTGTGGTACAGTGTTCAAGTTGAGGAGAGGCGCGGCTCAACTATCACATTCTAATCCACCACTGTGCGGACACCGGGTCGATTGAAGAAATGGAACCCTCAATATCAACGTAAACGACATCCTCATTGGTGGACACCACTGCTCGGCACCCGTTTCTCTCAAACGCAGCGCAGCGCATCGTCCCAAGTACCTGTGCCTTTCTTTCCTATACCACTCAGAAGAACAACGATACGAAAATTGGGGGACTGATAACGAGTCTTTCTGGAACATTGCGGTTCTCTGTGAAGGTGTCACCCTCTCACCTGCCTGTGACAGGGGGAAGATGTGAAGGAAGGCTGCATGGACGCGTCATTCCAACCAAGTGCCTAATATGATGTCACTGTCCTCAATCCTTTATAACGATATTTGTGGGTGATATCATTGACGCGCGTCCCATAGTATCGACAACACCTTCGACGCTATATCTTCTACCACAACACTGTGTTTTCTTTCCTGCATTGAACAGTGGTATCCACAAACACCCTCGTCGAAAAGACAGAACCCGGATCCGTCTTTTTTTAGAAAAAAAAAAACAAAAGAACCCGAATCCGTCATGTCCAACACTGAACACGACGCACGTGGTAAGATAGAGTGCTATCTATGGCATCAGAGCGCAGTACCTGACGTACTGTCTTCAGATCCGGTTGATGGTAGGAGCCTCTACACTACGATGCTTGTGCAGGAGACTTAATACTACATTCGTGACAGATGGGCGCTACCAACCTCAGACTCCTGAGCCCGATAGGCCTAGCGAAGTGCAGTCCACGGAATCACCCCACCATAGCAAGGATCTTTCTCGCCCAGTAAACGGGATGTATCCCCTTCTCGATTTAATCACGGAGCAAGGCAGCAGCGGCCTCGGTAATCCCGGTTCTTTATATCAATTGTGCCTACGCTCACAGCATTTAAGTCGACAAGATTGTCGTCGCTCAACAATCTCTCCAAGAATTTATCAACGCGCTCTCCCCGGGTGCTTATTCTTCTATCACAAAAGTCAACTTCAAAATACTGGACAACGTTGTTCTCAAGCCGTTCGGAATCTATGGTTCGAAAGAAGAGATCGTGAGGTTTCTCCGTGAAATCAAGGCTGTAGATGACAGCACGTGCGTTTTTTTTTTTTTGGCATTTAGATGGGCTAACGCCTCAGAGACAGCGCCCAGAAATTGCTCGTGCCACGAAATGGACAGGCGGCTGGGAGTTCTGAGCCGGTTCTAAGATCGGGATTATATATTGTGCGCTCATTCCTGTCTATATCCGAAGAGCAAGCCTATGTCGTCTACTGGCCGGAAGACACCACTTGGGACGACCGCGCGGCTTCCCCCGTCCAGCGAAACAGAGTGACATTCATGCGGTATAGTCAACTTTCCCGCTGTCTTCTATTCCTAATCGATCGGATCTACCTAGGTACCTGAGCAAGCTATGCGATCAATTAATTTGCTTGCTTTCGAGTGAACATTCAAGGGCAATTGTGTGGAGCGAGGACGATGACGGAACAGACAAGGAGGATGACGACGACGATAGCGACGGCGCATCGACCGACTCGGAGAAAGCAGACTCAAGCCGAGTCTATCATTTCAAGGTGGCGAAAACAAAGGATCAAGAAGAGAATGTTGTTGTCCGAGCGGGATTCATGGTACGCTTACCATATGACAACATTCTTCCCCTACAGTAACATCGGTTGATCTTCGTCACAAGATGTCCTCTCCCCTTATTATTAATCAAGCTCCGCCACCGGGGGTGGACACAGACCCAAGGGCCTTCTGTCCAGTACTTCTTCATGGGGAGAAGGTGCAAGGTTTCATGACGACTACATTCGTGCCGGCGAGGACGATCGTTGAGCCATTTGCTCACGACCATCAGACCGCTGACCAGATCAGGCTCCGTTTGTGAGTTTTGTTGCCTTTCGGGTCGACATTTTAAATATAACCGCCTTGTCAGGGGAAAAGAAGTTGTGTTATGTCTACCCGAGAAATTCGACAGCGCATCGCTGAAGCCCTTGATTACGGCATTGGGCCTGAGGACTCCATTCCCGAAGGAGTACGAAGCTTGGGAGAGAAGCAAGAACGAGATAGAGCGTCGATTCCAGCAGATCGTTTCCCAGAGGAAAGCGGAGATGCATGGGAAAATCGAACAAGACTTTGAGGGCATACGGGTCAAAGTACAGAGAGCTGTCGTCAGCGAGTTGTTAAAGACATTTCCGTGAGTGCTGACTACCCCTTGGAGCGTTATCCCGTCATAACCGATGATAGGTCACTTCGACGTGAGAGGTTTTTGCCTGAATCAAGTTCTGCCGAACCGACGGACCCCAGAGGCGACTCTAACAACGCGGAAAGTAAGAGTGTCGATCTTCTTTCTTGTTCCTCGGCGAACGATTATAACATGAGCCGTAGATTCGCTTCGCGACCTTTTTCTCCTTTATCCGCGCATCGAGCAAACGTTGTGGGGTAATATACGTGGAGCCGACTTCGGGAAATACTTGAGGGCCTCTGAATTTCGGTTCAAGAAGAAGCGTATGATGTTCCTTCATCTTCTGAATTCAGACTCGCAGGATGGGAAAGGTCTAAGTGCGGACTTGACCCGGTCCGTGGCAGATGCTGTCCTTGGTCAGCAGGACGAGAGGAGCGCCTTGGCAGCTCTCGAAACATTTGCAAAGGACGATAAAGGCATCTTTTCTTGGCTACCAAGTCTTTTTAGGTCCTCACGGGATAAAGAAGGGTTGTGGGAAAACGCCAGCAGACGCGCATTGTCGGTGTCTGATTCTCAGTTCCTTTCGGAGCTCAAGACTATTCCCGTCGGCGATTATCTACATGAGGCTGCCATTGACGTCGAGGGAACTGCCTATAGATTACTCACAAAGCAGGTCGACACCTTGGTGTCCGGAATCAGTCGGCAGATCCTTTTAACGCAGAAAAAGGAATGTGACAAGCAAGTTCAACGACAAGTGGACACCGAGGAGGCTGGAGAAGTACAGATGCTCTGGTCTAAGTTCGTCCATCAAATTAGGGATGTGTCTACACAGCGCTCCACATCGTATGTCTCCTATTGTATCCGAAATGGGCTAATAACCTAGCGTGGTGCAGGCGCACAATCGTCTACCTCGACCACTTCAAAGTCAGGAAATCATCCTTTTCCCGGGGTTTGTTTGAATGGTTTTATCCAACCTGGGCGTGTCTCATCCGCTCAAACAGATACTTACTATATCAGTGGCCGTCATGAGTCTCTACGAGAAGATGAGATAGAATATCGTATTAACCTGCTGCGCCTGCGCGCCGATGAGAGCCAGAAAGTGCAACTCGACTCATCTTACGTACCGACACCTATTCTCGAGAAGCGACTTGCACATTCTTTCCGTATCCCCTCATCGACTGTCGTAAAGTATGGTCTCGGCTGATCTCGTTCAAGTTTATCCAACACTGATCCTTGCTACTCAGATATGTCCATCTCCTTGAAGGAGGTCGAATTCTCTTGAGCCTCGTCGACCCTCATGGAAATATCGTAATCTATGTCGAGAGTCTAAGCCGCATCGATGCTGCCATTCAAGGGCGATCATTTGCAAGGCTATTCCACCGAGACAAGATTGGCGAAACCTGCCTTTTTGCCCTTGACGAATCGAAGCGCATATTAGCTGTCTATTCATCCGCCAGGGTACGTCTTTCGTTCTGACCGTCTCCTTGGCCCTCATCTAACGAATGCTCGATAGATGCAGCTCCATATCTTTGCGTTCGAAGACGAGCGTGGGTCCTTGCGGGGGATGGGATCGGCAATTGACCTTCTTCCTTTCTACAGCAATGGAGTATCCATTGTTCACGCGGCCTTCGTTCATGGTCGTGAAGAGATACTTTTTGTGGATTCCAGTGCTCAAGCGAGAGTTTTCTCATTGACAATGCTGCAGCCTAAGTATATGCGACTCTTCTCATTTTATCTATGATTTTCTGACGCTTAATCTCAGACCCGCCTCCCTACAGCTACCGCAGGTTCCGAGCGCGATCTACTCTTCCCCTGATGGATCATGCGTGCTCGTTGTTCAAGAGAAAGACGGTGTGTCCACCGTGACGGCGTACCATTGGACGACATTCGCATCGACAGACGGAATTTCCATCACACTTCCTGATTTTCCTGTCGACCTTGATGCTGCGCTTCTCACGTCGATCGTGAATCGGAACAACATCCATCTCATCGGTCTCGACGTAACCGCACAGACTTGTCGATCCGTCGTCCTTGATATCACGTGCAAAGCGACCGAGTTCTCGTTTCAAGAGCAGCGTTCGAAGGCACCTACCAGCCATGGCAAAGAGACCGCTCATAACTGCTTGATTGACTGCCACTCTGACGTCTGGACACGTTTCCCCGTGGTAGCAGCAGTGAAGCGGCGTACGATAACATCTTCGAGCGAGCGGCAGCAGAGGACGCTGACATTCGTCACTGACGGTGATCAGCGCCCGTTTTCTTCATACTTTTCGGAAATGATTCGCAGTTTCACAAAGGCGTCACGTAAACCGACCAGTGATGTACTCAAAGGTATCACTGTCTCCGCGCGGACCTTCACTTCATTTGCAAGCGTGTTCCTTTCCAGTCCGGAATGGCCAGTCTCCCGTTTCCGAGCTGGCGAATGGCTGGCAGACTTACTCTGTCTTATTCCCATCCACATTGCGGTCACCCATGAGAACAGATTTGTCCCGCTCAAGGATGGAGTTCTGTCGGCACAGCTAGAAATCTCGTTGCTTGGAGCCGAAGTCAACAGAATCGTCGACAGCTTGTCGATTGGGTGGTATGAGTCAATTTTTCAGTCGTATTGGGCCTCGAAAGTGAGTTCTCCATATCGTACTAGTTCTAATGATCCTGACCGTCTTTGCGGCAATCCCAGCCAGTGAAAGTTGTATCCTCAATGGGCGAACAATCCGTGGGGAAAAGCTTCACCCTGAATCATCTCGTAGACACTTCCTTTGCGGGGAGTGCCATGCGTACCACAGGTTGGTTTTTAGGGTGTTAGTCTTTAAAGACAAAACTGACCCCGCTCAGAGGGAGTCTGGTTGTCCGTTTCTCCTACCGATGATGCGCTTATCGTTGCGCTGGATTTTGAAGGTGGGCTTGATGCCACCTATCACCCGTTGTTCGGCGCAATCTGAATTACGGCGAATGACAGGTGTACACAGTTTGGAGCGTTCGGCCCAAGAGGATACCCTCCTTGTTCTTTTCAACACTGCTATATCGAATCTTGTAAGTGAATATCTTGGCCCGTGATCCTTGTTATCATGCTGAGAGTACGCCGCGGGTAGGTTCTATTCCGAAATAACTTCGCCTTGAGTCGAGATATTACTGGCCTCTTTCAGTCCTTCCAGTCAAGCTCCTCCATTTTGGATCCGGCGTCCAATCCATCACTTTTCCAGTCCACGCTTCTAGTCATCATCAAAGTCGGTGAACTCCGTTACAAGTGATATCACCACTCTTATCTTCCGTGCTACTCTAGGATGTCATTGACTCGGACGAGGCTGAAGTGACGAAGGAGTAAGTCTCAACGCGCATGTTGTCCTCCTTCCACTCATGTAGGCATAGATTTTCGCTCAAGTTCCAGAAGATAGTTGAGGATGAACAAGACTCTAATTTCATCACTCGTCTTCACGCGGGGAATTTGAAGATTATCCCGTGGCCAGTGATCGAGTCAAAGGAATTCTACAAGCTTTTTAAGGAGGTTAAAAAGACTCTCGACCAGCAGTCGACGTCGCATCATACTGCGGGGGAATTCTTGTTAACGCTGAAGACGCTGATGGCCAAGTTGAAGGTTTGAATGACGCGATTATATGCCTATGTGGATCACTGACCCGCGATGTGCTCGATAGGCAAACGATTGGGGGGCCATGTCACGTACGTTCGCCTAGCTCCAAGAAACTCTCCGCCCCTCATGTCCCCGTTTCAGAGACTATGGCCATGCACCGCGCGAATTCCCTTCTTGCGATTTTGCCTAATGCTTTAGAGAGCGGATTTTCCGAGATCGACCCCGAGCCAGTCCCCTTGAAGGTACGTTTGGAATCATGATGGCTTGCGTCAGACTAAGAAGTTTAGAACTTCGATGCGGACGTTGTGATCGATGCGGAGGATACCGAAGCGCGATTCATTCTCACAGGGCCAGATACCCCAGTTGCCGACCACGAACGTCGACTCGCGACTCTACGTGAATCCTGGGATCAGTCCAATCAAAGGCAACACGTCGATGACTCTACGTGGCACTCCGATCTTGCGCAGTATTTAACTCATCTCGTCGACCTGCGGGTGACTCATGTTGAGAGCTGGCTCGAATCGAACGTACAGCGATTCGAAGGCAGTCACGCGAGTATCGAAGAGTTACGCCGAACATTCGACAATGCTGTCATAGATCTACGGGCCAGCGTCGAACTCTGTCGGTCGCAGTGTGGTTCCTGCAACTTGGTTTGCGTACGAGGTAGTCGTTTGCATAGAGACGGGCACGACTGCCTGACGAACCATAAATGTATCCATGACTGTATCTTCTGTGAACGGGACGCCCTCCCTACACAACCCTGCGGTCAAACGTACGTTCAACCGCATTCATCATCAACATTCCTGACCTATCACAATTTCCCAGTGCTGGCCACCCCGGAGATCACATGTGAGCCCAAAATTTCTCATACCCACCAGCATTCTTACGCACTTCCCAATAGATGCCACGTAGGCGCCCACCTATGCGGAGAGCCATGCGGGCACTCCGGGAAACGGGGCTGTACGGAGAAATGTGTCAAGGTGATCACACTGACTTTCAACTAGTACCACACACACATTTTTACGCACCGCTCCCCCTTAGCCAACTGAGCACGAAGGCAATCACCTATGCTCGGCTCCAGTCCATATGTGCGGCCAAGTATGTCTTTTAATTCCAGGGTGGCTATTTGATTGAATCAGACGTTATATTAGCCGTGCCGTTTGGCTGGTTTGAGGCTGCCAAACGGAAAGGTGCTCACATGTCCTGGGACATGTCGTGTCCCAATGTGAGTATGTAACCCATTGCGAGATAATGTCTTACGAAGCGCCGCGTCTTTCAGAGATCAAGAACACGGAGATCACGAATGTGAGGACAGAGAGTGCCCCGCTTCTTGTCAATTATGCAACCGAATGTGTACTGGCGGCCACTTACATGGCTTGAATCCTGGAGAAAATCACCTTTGCGGGTGCGTCTAATAGTTGCCTCCTGTGACATATCGCAGACAAGCTCTCTAGAAAACAGCATCCTTGTGGCTCCGAGTGCTCCGCCGGTATATGCGAAATTCAAACAAAACCTCAGGCCATCGAAGCCACGTTTACTGGAAAGCATGGAAGCTTCCAGTACACGAAAGTGAGTCTGCATTCATAGAAGGACTGTACTGATAACTGAGAAACGCGTCCAGTATATGCAAGGTATGTTACTCGAAGCCTTGACATTGCCCCCTAATAACAAGTCATTTTAGCC
>WNGR01002875.1_pt1 | contig 18837 bp, 18 predicted proteins | sample 5407581 | NCBI WGS metagenome assembly WNGR01 (sample SAMN13153383, study PRJNA577476) | soil metagenome | isolation source: 80 cm soil or saprolite under Garry oak tree replicate 2 | place: USA:California | collected 2016-06-15 | reverse complement strand
TCAGGCCACCAGTCGGTGAGCGAGATCATCGGCGGGGACCAGTAACCGCCCAGGTGACACTGGTGGAATACGGTGATTATGAGTGTCCCTATTGTGGAAGGGCCTATCCCATCGTCAAGGAGATTCAGCGACGTTTGGGGGATCGGCTGCGCTTTGTCTTCCGGAACTTTCCTCTGACCCAGAGCCACCCGCATGCTGAGCATGCCGCGGAGGCCGCGGAAGCTGCCGCCGGACAAGGGAAGTTCTGGGAGATGCATGACTATCTCTTTGAGCATCAAGGAGCGCTCGATGATGCGCATTTAGTCCAATATGCTGTCGCACTCAATCTTGATCAGGAGAAGTTCAAGCGCGAGATGGCTGAGCATGTGTATAGCAGTCGCGTGCGCGAGGATTTCCTGAGCGGTGTACGAAGTGGAGTGAACGGCACACCGACATTCTTCATCAATGGAGTACGCCACGATGATGCTTATGAACTGGAGACGCTCCTGGCTGCAATCGAGGCCGCAATGCCTTCCTAGTTCTCCACCATTGCGGCTTGCGGCTATCACGGTTCGAATGGGAGAGGCTCATCAGGTTCGTCCCAAATGCTGGCTTGACCGTCTTTCACCAGCACAATGCATCGTTCTTCGGTAGGGACTTCCCTTCCTTGTACTCTGACATCAAAGCCCTGGGTCGTGTCGTCAACAAGAATTTCAGAAACAGAGACAATATCCTCCATCTTCACGCCAAGATAGTCGACAGCACATTCCTTTACCTTCTGTAAAACTTGATCGTCCATCGCACTTCGTCCTTTCTCAAGGTCCTTATCGGATACATCCTGTCCTTTACAGTGTCAAGTCATCGCGTTGAAGATAGTGTATATGATGCATCCAAGATAAGCAAGAGATGTGTCAGGGAGCCAGGGAGAAGGCGTCTTCTTTAGCCATGACTCACCAAGCAGATGAACAATCCTCGGCATTCCCTTGGGAAAAGGGATATGCATACGTGTTTGCAAAAAAATCTTAGGGCACCTCAGGTTGTCGGCGCCGGTTCCTCACCCACAGGCCCCAACACTTGCTCGTCTCTCAACTTCAGCATGGCGAGGGTGGCGGGAACGCTGCCAAGAAAGATCAGAGCGAAGCAGATGAGTTGGAGAATGCTCACGTGCGCGCCGTAGCCTGCCGCCTGGAAAGGAATACCCACAATGATGAGGATGGCGGCCCACAGAGGGATTGCCCGTGATCGTATGAGTGCAATGCCCATGATCACATAACCAAGGAGATGCCCAATGACCCAGCTTCCCGCGAGCAAGAGAAACGTCCCCTGGGCCTTGACATATTCCCAGACTGCTACAACTGGTGCACTCGCCCCCAACTGCCCTAGACTGGCAGCCATTCCTATCCATTCCCTTGTTTTATTTTTGGTGTATTGGTGACAGGGGGAAGGTATCAGATGGTTGAGTGGTTGTCAAGGGAGTAATGGGGGAATAAGAGGCGCTGCTTAACCAGCCTCATGGCTTTTTCTCCTGGTTTAGGCTCTGTTGCCATTGCCTCTTGAGAAAGGAGGTGAATGCCTGCATTTCGGCCTGCCCGTGTGCTAGATAGGTCGCCTTGAGATCATCGGGCAGTTCTTTTACCACACGGCTGAATCCTGGCTCGATGCGGTAGGTTCCTGGATGTAATCGCTTCACGAGCAAGCGTGCGGGGTTTGTTTGCATCTCTTGCTCCGCATAGAAAGCGTCAAGCAGCCCTGTAATCTGCCCAAATAGGAGATCTTCCGCTTCCCATTTGGCAAGTAGTGCACACAATTGAATATCGGCGGAGAGATAACAATCATAGGCTGTCGCGGTCCTGCTGGCTTTGGCCTGTTCTTCCAATTCGCACACAGACTGCCACATTCGGGTAAACGTGCGTGAGCGTTCCTCGTCGATGATGGTCACCCAGGGATAGGGGCATCCATGATCGAGATGTCCTTCGCACGATTGAAAGGTGTGCAGTCCCAGCAGATTGAGCACCACCACCGTCTCAAAGATGCCGGGATCAATGGGTGTTCCGAGCTTGTCCGTAAAGGTAGAAACCCGCTCATACATCTCCTGATAGCGTTGTTCTGGCGTTTGGGTCTCGTGCCTGGCTGGCGTCTGAACCATGACTACACCTCAATTTCACCAGATCCGCCGCACATACCACAGATATCAGTGTCGTTGATCTTACCTGTTCCTCGACAGGGGTAGCATTTAACCTTGCGCGTCTTCCCATAATCGTCGATGATTTCCACTTGGCCACTGCCGTTGCAGGTCCCACAGGTCTCCGTGGTTTCTTTCATGCCAGTGCCTTTACAATCAGGACAGGTGATTTTCTTTCCCATGTGACGCTCCTTATGTGCTGAAATTCTCGCGATCTGACTTAACTTCATGAAAGAAGTATAGCACAAACTTTTGCGAAGCTGGTGTTTGCGCTTCCAATTTCACACCGGGCCTGCTCGTCAAAAGGGAACTTATGGTGTCGATTTGGATGTGGGAGTGCTGGCCTATACCGCTTCGGCTAACTTTTCCGCATACTCTTCATCGAACCAGACCCGATTTTGACTATCCACCTGTAGACCATCATGGGGATGGGATCTGGATGAAGGAGCATTATACATGTTAAATGCGCCTGTGCCAGTATCAGGAAAGGAGCCGAAGGTATTTTGCAACGAGTCATCAAACCAGATCAGCCCGTTGCTGTCTACGCTGATGCCGGAAGCGTGCGTACTGCAGCCGTTACAAAGCCTTGGGTAAGTGTATTCTTTGACCCCAGTGTTGGTGCCGGGAACGGCATCCTTGATACTGAGTTCGCCAATCATGCCCACAAATCCCTCTGTCCACCAGATGTTGCCATCAGGAGCAACGGTGATCATATGCGGGGTCAAATTCGTCGTTGAGCCTGTACGTATTTTGTACTCGAGCAACTGACTGGTGGTGGTATATTCGCCGATTAAGGCAACTGAGGAATTGTTTTCCGTAAACCAGATATTATTGCTGGTGTCGACAGTGATGCCATAGGGTTGGCTGTTGGTTGCAGGTGTGGGCACTTCCTGGACAAATGTTTGTGTTATTGGATCAAACTCTGCAATCTGGTTGACATAGTGTTCTGTTATCCAGAGCTTGCCATTATGATCAAACACGAGGTCCCATGGTCCGCTTGCTGCTGTCGGCATTGTCCACTGCGTATATGTCTTTGTTGATGGGTTATACATTCCCAATGCGTTTGTATGGAACATCGGGAACCAGACATTTCCTGACGAATCAATTGCTAAAAAGAGAGCCTGTCCGTATCCGGAGGGGAGTTGATACGTTGTCCAGGAGAGTGTTGCCGGGTTGAATACCTCGATCTTTCCTGGAGGAGTCTTACTCCCGCAGTCGGGATTGGGATTGCAGCCAGGTACAGCTACCCACACATTGCCAGCGCTATCAAACGCCGTTCCCCATGGATCAAGACCACTGGGGATATGGTAATCGGTGACTGAGACAAGGGCGCTTGCTGCTCGAGTTGCGTGTAGTGCTCCAAAGGTCAGTGCAACACTAGTGACGATTAGTGAGAGTGCTAGAAGATAGAGCAGAAATTTTTTACCCATAATAAGTCCCCTTCCTTCTGCTTATGCCACTATATCGATGTTTGAGCACGATGTGGCGCGTAAGAGAGCGCTGCCTTCCAAGCATGCTACTCCATTTTCGAGAATGGGTTGAGCAGCCAATTATGGATGTTGACAAAAGAATCGGACAACCCCAAGGCCGATCAATCGGCGGTGGGCGGCGATAAATCGGCCCCTACGGTCTGGCCGGAGTAGTTTGTCAATGTACAATTCCACAAGGCGGTAACATGTAAAAACCATTTCATTCAATTATAGGAGTGATCCGTTGGATGAGGAAGAGCTAAGCGGTAATGATCTGGTTGCGTTTCAGTTGAGATTGTATGATCGAGGTGAATGTTTGAGGCGAAGATAAAAATTTGCCGAGAAGAGTCGCGTCCATCGGGTCACCTCTCCCTTCCATCACAGGTTCCCCATCAGCGGGGATGCAGCGTCATGGGCAAACCGTAACGAGGCCGCATTGTCAGCAGCACGTGGGGTTCGACCTTGTACCCGGGAACCAGGCGCAAGGTATAGCGTTGCGCGGCCGTAGCCAGCACCAGTTGGGCCTCCATCAGCGCAAAGTTGTTGCCAATGCACTGGCGCGGTCCTCCTCCGAAGGGGAAATAGGCGAAGTGCGGACGACCAGCCGAATGCTCTGAGGTGAAGCGTTCCGGGTCGAACACCTCCGGCTCCTCCCAGAATGCTGGATGACGGTGGGTACAATACTGGCTCACAAAGATCACGCTGTTCGCCCGAACACGATAGCCGCCAATCTCATCCTCGGCGATGGCATGACGCGTGAAGCCGAAGACGGGCGGATAAAGCCGCATCGCTTCCTGGATCACCATGCGGGTGTAGGGCAGAGCGTCCAGGTGTTCAACGGTTGGCAACTGCCCTCCCAGCACTGTATCCAGCTCGGCATACAGGCGGCGCTCGACCTCGGGGTGCTGGGAAAGGAGGTACCAGATCCAGGTGAGGGCCGTCGCCGTGGTTTCATGCCCGGCCAGCAGCATGGTCATCACTTCGTCACGCAACTGCTGATCACTCATGCCCTCGCCGGTCTCCTCGTCGCGTGCAGACAGCAGCATCCAAAGCAGGTCTTCCGTGTTCGTGTCTGTGGGTCGGTTTCGTCGCTCATTGATGATGGCGTAGACGACCGTGTTGAGCGTGTTGAGCCCGGCTTGCAAACGGCGATTGCTTGCAGTGGGAACCCACAGTGGTGGAAAGGGAAGATTGGCGTACTTGGAGAGCGAGGGCCACACAGCCGTGAAGGTGCGCCCGACCGTGTCCGCTTCATTGCTGAGGTCGAGCGAGAAGAGGGCCAGTCCGGCAATGCGTAGGGTCAGGCGCATCATCTCGTGCGGGATGTCCAGAGGTCCAATGCCAAGGGCTGTGCGCTGCCAGCGTTCGAGCATGGCGACCGTCGACTCGGTCATTAGCCGACCGAAGCTGGCCAGCCGTTTGCGATGGAAGGACGGCTGCATCAGGCGCCGTTGGTGTAGCCAGGACTCTCCGTCATTCGTAAAGAGTCCGTTGCCGAATAGCGCACTTGAACTTACCACCTTCATATTAAAGTAAGCTTTATTGTAGTTGCGATGATGATCCTGGAGCAGCTGCTTCACCTGATCGGGGTGATAGAGCACATAGGCCGGCCAGAACAGGAAGCGGAAGCGGACCACATCACCATAACGGTGCCAAATCTCAAGGGCAAAGCGGATGGGGTCGCGCTGGAGCGCGGAGGTGCTGCCAAGTGGCGAAAGGCTGCGCGGGCCTGGAGGGTTTTTGTCCTGCATATAAACACCTTCTCTCTCTCTTCCCTTTCCGAGGAGGAAAGCCCTTAACGCAAGTGTTGCCAGTGGTAAGCATACATCAGGAAAGGACCACGATCCTCCTGAATCCACCTGATCTTTTCTCAGCATCTACCTGATCTTTTCTCAGCTTCACAGCAGAGACAGATCCAATGAATTGGCACGCGACTGGTCGATCAATCGGCGGTGGGCGGCGATAAATCGACCCCTACGGTCTGCCGCAGGAGTTTGTCAATGTACATAATTCCACAAGGTTCGTCGATATCGCTCATTAGGAAGCCTGTTCGAATGGCTACTTAATTGACGGTTGAGCCACCAGTACGGTTTCCAACCTTCGGACTGCCTGGTTGACCCGCAGGCTTCAAAGCTTTTGCAGCCTGGTCCGTTATCGCCTTTTTTGCAGAAGAGACTTGCGCGCCAAGAAATAGACCGAGCGGGCCAAATGCGGCACGGGCAATTCTCTGGATTTCATCATCTCGGTCCTGCTTCGTCCAGATAACTTTCGTAAGGAAATCATAACCATCCCGAATCAGGTTATCAGCAGGGGGAGAATTCCCACCCGAGCTGGAAGCGGTTGTGCCACTCGTAAGAGTAGCGCCTATATTTTCCAAAGAATGCTCAATGAATAATTCAACCAATGGGAAAGTAATGGCGACACTATGATTGAGGTCAGCAAAATCAATCGTAATCTGCGCATAAGCCTCACGAAAGGAGGAGGCCAATGCTGAGCCAGCTAAACCGAATATACCAAGACCTTCTAAGCGTTGCGCGAGACTGCTCGTGTCCGGTGTCCCAGGGGTGCCAGCAGCCTGTCCCGTCGGTGCAGGGGCAGGAGAAAGGAAAGTATTGAGCCTTCCGATAGCAGCGCTGAAGAGACCCAAGATACCACCGCCAACGAGAGTAAGTGCAGTGGCGAGACCTTGTAGTTGACCCGTTTGATACAGAAACACTCCGGTAGCTACTAGAATTACCAGCAGGAGAACGCCCAGCACGATTGCTGTGATCACTATTGGCCTGTGCGTCTCTAACCAACTCTGTGTTTCCCTGGTGACGGTTGCTTTAATCTCTACTTCGGCAGTCCGAACGGCATCTTCGAAATTTGCTATGCAGTCCTGCAATATTCTCTGGGTCACTTTCTGGCTGGTGAAATCCTGTAACGTTTGCTGGCAGAGGAGCAGAGCTTGCCAGGCCTGTGCTTGTTCGACCAATTTCCTCCGCAATTTGCGCGACAGCTCCCAATTGAGAGAGGGTACCTTTAATGGCTGGGTTGCTGGTGTAGTGGGAGGAGGTGCCGCAGATGGCTGTACTGCTATCTTATCGGGAGAAGGAACACACATGAGCTCAACTGATCGTTGCCAATAATCAAGACTGTGCGTGATGGCATGAATGGCCTGGCTTGGCAGAGCAGGATTCGGTTGTACAGGAGTGGCCTTCGGGTCTGGCCATTGTATATCCGTATTGACGCGATAGCAGGCATCGTCCAACGCAGTGCTGAGCGCAGAGATTTGGTACTGGATATGCGCAATATCACGAGCATCAAAAGCGTTGAGCCAGGCATCGGAGAGTTTCTGTGCCAGGTCTTTCAATTTCTCCTGGTCTTGCCCTGCTACCTGTACAGTGTTCTCCAACGGTGCAGCCACTGCCGAGACGCTCCAAGAGAGACCGGCCAGTGAGCGTCCAGCCTCGTACGCGGTGAGCATGATTTCGTTGTTTGCTACATTGGAACTCGCAGACAAATTTTCACGCACATAGCCATCCCACTGCATCAGGAAGGTCACGGTCAGCCCACTGAGTACTTTAATGCCAACGTTCTTATCACTCTGGTTTTCAGAGCTAGCGTCGGCGTTGTTCGTAATACTTTTCAACAATGGGTCTTGTAATTGGCGTATGTTGTCTGGGATGAGGCTGTCCCTGGGATCGGTGAGCAGGAGCGTCAGGCAATTGAGCGCCCGCCGCATAACATCATAGAGCCGAAAAGGATCAGGAAGCTGCGTGATACTGGTGATACCGAATTTCGTGTAGTCGGGAGTAGACGTAGGATAGAGATAGGAAATCGCTGACTCATCGGGTGGGTCATATAACGTATTGCCGGTATCGCCTTCAGGCAGGCAACTCTTGTGCGCTGCCACGATGTTCTGAAAGAGTGCCCGCCATACACTTGTCAACCAGGCATTATCGACCAGGTCCGTCGGTAGTATTTGAAAATCGGTTTCTGTCTTTTGAGGTTGTGGAAAATTCTTTATGATGTTGATCACATCTTTCAGCAAAGACTCGACGAGATAGGAAGCCTGGTCTACTACCTCTTTGATTTGTGGATTCAGCACGACAGGCGGACCTGCTGGCTGGCTCGGTTGTGCTGGCGGAGAACTGGTAGGATCGGTCTTAAAGGCTTCGACCGCGGCAATGAGTATCCTGCTTCGTAGTTCGACGAGGCTCCAGCCTAACAGAAAAGCATCGTGGATAGCGACAAATGTAGGATCAGCAAATAATGCAGAAGAACTTCCTTTTTGGGAATTGCTTGATGTGTTCATGGGGGCTGGCGGGTTCTGGACCGGATTTGGAACAAGATTCTGTGTCATCATTGTTCTCCTTTTCTTTCTCCTTTCGTCTTGCCTGAGCGGAGCTAGACGCGCTAGCGTCGTTGGCAAGACGGATAGGTGCCAAGTTCGGGCGATCGCTTATGCAATGTCCCTTTACGATAAGACGCTGGAATAGGAAGTTTTTCGTACCTGACTTTATCTATTTCCTTGCGTTACCACTAGTGTTCTGCTTGCATAGTCAGGGCGACCGCAGAACGTGATTTCGTTGGCGAAGTGTGCTCTACCCGACCCTGGGATTAGATCATGCGGTTTAATAAAATACTCCGGGAATCGTTGGCCACACGCTTGATCAATCGGGGCGCGATAATGGATGGTGACAAAAGAATCGGACAAGCACTCACCGATCATTCGGCCCCTACGATCTGGCCGCGGTAGTTTGTCAACATGCATAATCGGCCCCTACTGGCCGATCAATCGGTGGTGGGCGGCGATCAATGACTCTGTTGGGAAATTCCCAATCCCTACTCGCTTTGAGTGTGAATGTCATTCCCATTTGAGCTTGGGAAACCCATTTCCCAACAGAGTCATCAATCGGCCCCTACGGTTCGGGATGCATTAGACGCAGGCATTGGCCTGGTTTGACCATTCCTGCTGGACTGTGTAGTTGCCAACTTGCTTCGATTTCCAGGCGCAGATATCGCCGATTTCGCCGTTGGCCTCGTCATACCAGCCCTGCCCAGGGATTGCATCCGTGATCGCTTCGCATAGCTTCGTGCGAGCTCGTCTGGGTCAGAGCATCAAATACTGAAAGACCGCCAGCGCAGCCTCCACAGCCGGGATACGGCATGACCGCGTAGAAGACCTGCCCATTATTGATATCGTTATGGTACCCGCAAAACGCCTGGCACGAACGTCCTCCCCCCTGGACTGAAACTACTCCCGGCGGCAGGTAAACGAAGTAGAGTGTGTTCGGGGTAGAATGATAAAATAGTATTATTGGCGGCTTGAATATCGCACTCCCATGCATCATATTCTTTCAAAGTAGGAAATTCGTGCCTCTATCAGTTGAAAATACGCTAATTATCTCTTATACTTTACAAGGTGAACAATACTGGAGGGACAGGGGCCAGAAATGCTGTTACGTATATGGACAGGCAGGAATTGTCGGTCAATGGACTGTCAGCAGTGCGAGCAAAATTTCAGTCCTCTGGCCCAACCCTGAACTGGGGCATCGAGTACGCTATCAGTAAAGGCAATCAGGTGTTAGAGGGGTCTGAGGATCATTGGAATGGAAAAGCACGTTAAGACCAAGAAATAGCTGTATTTCGATTAATAGATGCATAACACGTGTCTTTTCAGGTAATTTGCGCGTCACGAGCGGCTCTTCCTTCTCTCATCGATTAGCCTGAGAAGCCATTTCATGGCTTAACGTGTTTTTGGGTTCCGTTGCCCCTCAGAAGCCTAGCTGCAAAGCTCTATTTTAGAAAGGAGGCACATTCTATGTGCCAAACAAGCACCCATCGACATTCGATCTTCTGTATCCTACCACCGTACATTCTTCACTCGATCGCCCAAAACGGGACACCACAGCAGCGTACGCAAGTACTGCAGACCTTGGGGAGCGATCAAACCTTCCGTACCATGCGTGTTACCCATGACCTCATGACCGCAGCCGGAAGGCGACTTCCGGCTGCGCCCGCCGCAGAGGGTCAGCCACAACGTACCATCTCCAATGCGCACAACACCACTAACTTACCTGGTGATATAGTACGTACTGAGGGTGCAGGTCCTACAGGCGACCCTGCCGCAGACGAGGCCTATGATGGGCTAGGAGACACATACAACTTCTACTGGGCAGCCTATCAGCGCAACTCGATCGACGATCAAGGGTTGCCACTCAATGCTACAATTCATTATGACCAGAACTATGACAATGCGTTCTGGAATGGAGAGCGTATGGTGTTTGGCGACGGTGATGGTGATTTATTCAACCGCTTCACCATCTCGATTGACGTGATCGGGCATGAGCTGACGCATGGGGTCACTGGAGATGAGGCAAAACTCGTCTACTTGAACCAGCCTGGAGCGTTGAACGAGTCCATCTCGGATGTATTCGGTTCTCTTGTGAAGCAGTTCGCGCTCAAACAGACAGCTGATCAGGCTGATTGGCTCATTGGTGCGGGACTCTTTACGGCGAAGGTGCATGGAGTCGCATTGCGCTCGATGAAGGCACCCGGCACGGCGTATGATGATCCGGTGCTAGGGAAAGATCCTCAACCAGCGACTATGCACAACTATGTCCATACGTCCGATGATAACGGGGGGGTACATATTAATTCTGGAATCCCCAACCATGCCTTTGCTCTTGCCGCCATACAGATTGGTGGAAACGCCTGGGAGAAGACTGGGCGGATCTGGTACGAAACACTGCGTGATCCACGCCTACGACCAACCGCCAGCTTTCGAGCATTCGCTCGACTGACGGTTGCTAACGCCGATCGGCTCTATGGTCATAGCAGTCCTGAACGGCAGGCTGTGAGAGATGCATGGCGCGAGGTAGGGATCACAGTTTCCTAATCGAGAGAGGAGGTCTTGTGTGCGGATACAGTTTAAAATGGAGGGCGGTATCGCCTACTTTCCAGGTCTCAGTAAGCCAATCACGATAGACAGTGATGAATTGCCCAAGCAGGAATCCGACGAGTTGAAGGGGCTGGTCAATGCTACACACTTTTTCGATCTGCCGACAGTGATAGGTTCACCTCCGCCTGGGGCTGCGGACTACCGTCAGTACACAATCACTATCGAAGATGATGGAAAGCAGCATACTGTGCATTTGACTGATCCCATCCAAGACCCCAACCTTCAGGCGTTACTCACCTATTTGAAGACGCGAAGGCCGACCTCGGGGTAGCTTCTAGGAGGAGCATTTCTGAGTACGCAACCACATTGAAAAGATATTGTTGGCGAAATCGATTTCCAGACTCGCATTGACGAGATAAAATGCAGAATCCGATCGCCATCGATGAATCGCCAACAATATCTTCATCTAGTTGTTTTGCAAGGTCGGCCTCGACCCTGTGCAAGAGTTACTTTGCATACTTGCAGTAGACAGACAGGATATGAGAGCGTGATGCGCACTTTTTAACGGAAAAAGAAGTAAGGGCAATACCTCAAAAGAAGGAGGATCACATGGCTCAAGCTACGCCCGCTATCTACACCGTGCAACCGGGAGATTCACTCACCTCAATTGCACAGCAATTCTACGGTGATGGCAACCAGTGGCAGCAGATCTATGACTACGCGAATAAGCAAGTGATCGGCTCGGACCCGAATAACCTCGCTCCTGGAGAAATGATCTATATCCCAGCGATTGTTATTGTTGAGAAGACCTGCACGGTTACGTCCTCGAGTGGTCTGAACGCTCGAGCTGCTCCCAACACTCAGTCCAGTATAGTCAACAGATTCCCTCAAGGCACAGTCCTCACCTTCTTCGAGGTCGTGAATGGAGAGAACGTGCAAGGTAATCCGCACTGGGGTCACTCAGACCAGGGCTATTACTTCTGGCTAGGCGCAACTGACCACCCAAACGGCTAACGCATGTGGTCTCAGCACGAGGCTTGCCGCAGTAGGCATATATTTACAGGACTTTCGCTTTATGGTAGAGTTTGTTCTTAAATCAAAAGGCCCATCAAGGTTAGACGTAAAGCGAAAGTCCTGATTTATCAATGTAAGACAAATCGACCCTGGCTCTCCTCATTTTGGCTCCGTCGAAGCGGACACAATACCAATGATCGTAGCTGTCCACATCCTCCATCCGGGTGGCACTGCTCAGATCGGCTTCACTGAGGTCGGCTTCACTCAGTTGGGCTTCAGTATTCTGACTACTCAAATCCAACTTGTCCGGGCTTTTTGCCTTTTGAATAAGATGCCATCCTTTTTCCCTGGTTAACGAGTTATTTTTTCTCCAAAACATGATACTCCCTCCTGATTTGGATAGCTTTGGGCAAAGCAGATTTCCTCACTGAGTCCCTGCAACCGTGTGCAGCCCGCTTTTGCACTTCCCGCAGGCAATCCCTCATAGTAGAGGATAGGGCATATATCTCACTATCTCATCACAAAATGCCGCCTCACTCACACAAAAAGGTCACAAATCTCTGTGGTAAGGCTCTAATGTAGTACCGCTGTACGAGAAGGAAGCAGAATTTGGCATGGCTCCTTTATTGAGCAGTTCGCTGAGTTTGTAGTTGACGCTCTCACCAGTTCCCTGGGAGAGTTAACCATTCTTGAGTTCCTGAATCATTGCCAGAAGGTTTGCCATGCTGAAAGGTTTTCGTAGAACCCTCACTGCTGACAATGCTCTCCTGGCAGCTTCTATCTCACAGGAGCTCCCTGTTGAAATGAGAATGACCGGCAGGTCGGGGAAGGCATTCCGCACTTGATGAATGACTTCTACTCCTGAAGGTTCTCCTGGAAGGGGGAATTCGAGTTCGATAATTATCAAGTCAAAGGGGGTCGATGCGGTCGTTGGTTGAATGATATCTGCCAGGAACTTCGCTGGGCTGGAATAGACCATGACGGTATGTCCAGTCAGTTCCAAACCTTGTCGCACCATCTCACCTATAGTGAGATTGTCGTCAAGTACAGCTATTCTCAATGTCCTCACTTTCTGCCATATATGGCAAGCCGTGTATCGGGGTTTTCCATGCAGGAAATATACTACGGGCAGATAGCGCTTTGTTAAGCTTTAATTAACTTTATTTATCTTTATTATACAGGAGATTGTTCCTGGCCGTCAAGGGATTTACAAAGATAAGCCTATCGCAACTTCAGATAGGCACTTTTCGCACACGAGAGGAATCCAAATATATGCAGTTTTAATCTTTGCTGATCTTTAGCCCTCATACTCATGCTTGTTGTTTTGAACACAAGATGAAGAGCAGATACAGAAACGATGAGGGGAGGCCTACTTTTCCAGGCTATAAAAACCGGGGACTCGACCGAGAGGTATCTGTACTAATGGGTGAGTGAGGAGAGCATCGAGCACGCTTGACCCATCAAAGCGCCTCAGATCGTACTGGCAAATGATGGTCGCCGCCGGGTACTTCTCAATCAGCGGGTTGAGCTGCGCCTCGTAGGTCTTCAACTGCTCGGCATTCAGACCAGCTTCCAGCGACCAGGTCATCTCACCTATAATAAGGATGCCCGTATATCCGACCTCCAGCGCCCCCGAGATAGCGGCTTCTATGAAGGAAAGCATGCGCTGTGCATCAAAGCTTCCTCCCTGCAAGTAGGTTTGCGCGGGAGGAAGCACGCGCAGGAGTCCGCGCGCAATCAAATCTTCCAACGGTAATCCTTCGGTGTGCAATAAGTCTAAGATGCGATAGGGAGGGCCACCATCCTGGATATAGAGCACAGGGACATGGGCATTCACATGCTCTAAAATAGACGGACGTAGCATCTGCCATTGTTCATCCTGGTTGAGAAAGAACAAGCAGATATGCCTCTGGTGTGATTCGCTCTCGGGGATCGTCTGGGTTTCAGCTGCGTGTTGCTTCGACAATGCCGGTTGGCTACCTGCAGAGGGCATGAAAGCCAGCAGATCATCCATCAAGAAGCGCCGTTCATTGCGTCCACCGATCCGAAAAGAGCGTAATTTACCGCTGTTGGTCCAGCGCCGCAACGAGGTTTCACTGACATGGAGAAACTCCGCCGCCTCTGCAATCGTCAAAAATCTCTGTTTTTCAGACATGAAGGCAAGCGCTCCGCTATTCTTATGCTTTATTGATCTTTAGGATACAGTGATCATGGAGGGATGTCAAGGGAATATGTCTGACATCGGCTCATATGAGAACGTCAATCTCCCACAACCGGAAGCGATGGATGGCAATGCCAATACTCAGCGGCACGAACAGGAACGTGACGGTGGTGAGCGTTCCATTGGCCAGTTGATAGAGGGAGTCAGGCACTCCCAGTGCCGGCACCAGGCTGCCGATGAGATCATACAGGATATCCAGCACAAACAATCCCGCGAAACCAAAGAGCAGCCACTTCGCCTGCTGCCGCTGAGAGGAACTGAAGACCCTTCATTCCTGCATCGTTTCAGCATCTATCTCAGCCGCATCATATCAGATCTCCGTCTCATAATCGTTACGGCAAGCGTTACGGCTCATGGCTATTGGAAAGAGTGGTAGGCAAACGAGTGGAGTGCCGGTGTGGATCGCCCAGCCGCCGAAGTGCCCCATCATGCCCAGTGCGGTGATCAAGACCGTTCCGGCGACCTGCTTGTGCCTGAAGGGGTCCCGCGACATCACAGAGGGGTCACATCCGCAGGCTTTCCTCTCACAAAGCCGTCACGGTTTCATCCTGTCGCCGAACATGCGCTTTTTCTCATTTGTGTAACTGAGAGTATTAAAGTTCCAGAGCAGCCCGGCCGATGAAGTATTACAGACGGCAAAAATGTCTGTGTGATTCTTATCCAGGAGCTACTCAACTTTTGTGGCTAAACACAGGTCCGTACGCTTATCGGTTCATGGGATATTCACTTGAGCAGTTCGCCACAGATGCCTGGGTACAGAGAAGGAGGCTCTGATGCGCAACTGCTGGACAGTGGATCACCCGGTATAGTTCAACCATTAAGGGAGGAAATCAAACGATGCAGATGCAAGTCAGGCGCAAATCGGGAGTACTGGGGTTTATTCTCGAATTCCTTATCCCCGGTCTGGGCTTCCTGTATGCAGGCGCAGGCTTCGCTAGAGCAGCTCTCATGTTTGTCATCGCTGTGGTTCTGTATGGTGCTCAAGGGGCATTCGGGCAAATCAATCCCAGCATTGCGCTGATCGTTGGCCTGGGAAGCCTGGTGTTTTTCATCTACCGTGAAGTGACGCTTCTGCGGTTCACCGGGCGACTCAATCGGGGTCAATTGTAACGAGTGAATCACTATCACTCCAGATATTCTCGGAAGGAAGGGAGAGCGGCAATGGCTGCTCTCCCTTCCTGCATTTTTGTTATTTTTGTCCAATAAAGACTCGCCTCAGAGCCCTTCATCATCCCCACGGGCCAATGATGGATGTTGACAAAAGAATCGGGCCCCGACTGGCCGATCATGAGATTTCCCGACCAAAACGGGGAATCATTCTCCCCGATGGCTTGAATGAAGGGAAGCCGCACGCGAGAGCCCTGTCATCCCTCGCAGAGCTTCGGATCAGCGCGAGCGAAGCCTCTGTGCGCCCATCCAGACAGACCCTTCGCGAGGCGAGGGGTGACAAGCGACCCGCGAGTCTTCCCGGTCTGGGTTGGGAAAAATCATGATCGGCGGTGGGCGGCGATAAATCGGGCCCTACGCACTCGGCATCGCTTCGCTCGCCGTCTGGGGATACTTCGCCAACCGTGTGGCCCGACCCCACCCAGGGCGCGATAAATCGGGCCCCTACGCACTCGGCTTCACTCGCCGTCTGGGGATGCTTTGCGAACAGTGGCAACAAATGAACTACACCTTTCCCGAAGCAGCATATGGAGCACCTTGTTCATCTTCTCTTCTCCCTTGAACTCCACGGGGTAAAGTGCGACTCACTTCTGTCGATGAGATATCCAAAGAGCAGCAATGCTTTGAGTACCGATTTGGAAGAATTGAGGCTGTCCTTATGAAACTGAAGCGCACCAACCTCGTCAGTCACATTAGCAACTTCATGGGGCTTGTGGTGCTCCTGTCTCTGGTCGTGTTTTTGATATGGTCAGCCACATTCATACGGCAGGCTACTGAGGCAGCGAAGACATCGACATCCGTGAGCGACACGTATCAGCACATACTGTCTGCCCTTGCCAAAGAGGAAGCTCTTCAGTATAAGTACGCGCTTCACCCGAGTCCAGCTATACGCGATGAACATCTGGCAGCAGCCACGACACTCTCAGACCTGGTTCAAGTCCTGCAACAAGACTCCGTTACAGACGATGACTCCCTTGGTCAGCAGGTCTTAAGACAGCAAGCAAGCTATCTCTTCTACAGCGGCCAGTTTTTTGCAGCGATCGACGCCAGGGATTTCACACGCGCAAACGCCATCCGCTCCAAGGAGATCGATCCCTTACTCAATCAAATTGAGCATGAACTGAGCCAGCAGGCAAACGTAGAGTCGACCGAAGCGGCACACGACCTGGCACAGCTCACCCAGGTACAGCAGACGATCTTTGTGACGGGACCCATTCTGTTTGTGATTGGTCTGCTGCTTCTCGCTATCACCATGTATGTGACGAGGAGCTACCGCAGGAAGCTTGATGAGGCGAGCCAGGCCGAAAAAGCTCACTTCGAACGCGTGGCGTTCACCGATCCACTTACCGGTCTGGGCAACCATTATGCCTATCAAGAGCGTCTCGCCCATGCGTTGGAAGAGGCTAATCAGGGTGGCGAACCGCTCGTGCTCGCCATGCTGGACATCGACGAGTTCAAGGTCTTCAACGACGAGCGCGGACATCAGCGCGGCGATGAAGTTCTGCGTGGTCTCGCCAGCTTGCTCCGCGAGGCCAACCTCTGCGATGCCCTCTTTCGTCTGAGCGCCGACGACTTTGTCGTGATCATGCCACGAACAGTGCTGACAGAGGCCAGTTTGGCTCTCGAGCGGTTGCGCGAGGATGTCCGGCGTCTCCTGGGTGTGACTGTGAGTATCGGCATCGCGCACACTGGCCCAGATGAGCTCACCATCGAGTCGTTTCAAGCGCAAGCCACTGTGGCTCTTCAAGAAGCCAAAAACCGGGGACGCAATCGCGTGGTGACCTTTAAAGCGATTGAAAGTGAGGCCTCGTTTGTGCCCCCGGCGAAGGTGCAGGCAGTCCGTCGTTTGTTGAGCGAGCGGAAGCTGACCGTGGCGTTCCAACCGATCTGGAATATGGCCACTGGCAAGGTGCTGGCGTTCGAGGCCCTGACGCGGCCCGATGCCTCCTACGGCTTTAGCGGACCGCAGGAGGTGTTCGACATCGCCGAGCAGATGGGGAGAGCGCACGAACTCGATGCCATCTGTGTGGAGAAGATTCTGGCTCGTGCAGCAGAACTGCCTCCTGATGCGCTGTTGTTCCTGAATCTGACGCCGCAATCGCTCGTCCATGATCTGTTGACCGGGGCCACTCTCCTGGAAGCGGTTGTCAGCGCCGGGTTGGAGCCGTCCCGCGTGGTGCTCGAGATCACCGAGCGCTCCATTGTGAAACTCGGGGAAGTCGTGCAGAAAGCCCGCTTCCTGCGGCTGCTGGGGTTCCGGGTCGCGCTCGATGATGCGGGGGCGGGGAATGCAGGGTTGGAGATGCTGAGCCAGTTGTCGGTGGATTTCGTCAAAATTGATCGCGCCGTGGTGGTCAACGCGCTGACCGATCGGGCGGTGCGTAGTGTCTTTGCCGGGATCACCACCATTGCCCGCGAGTCACAGATCCCTGTGGTGGCGGAAGGCATTGAAAACGCAGAGATGCTCGACTTCGTCCAACAGGCCGGGGTACACTACGCGCAGGGCTATTTGCTCGGACGTCCGAGCGAAACGATTCTAGAGGCTAGCACCTTACAAGACCTGAGACCGTTGACGTATACAGGCTCGCATTAAACTTGAGAACAGGGCGATATGGCCTTGAGGCTGAATTCCACAGCTCAGGAAGCAGGGGACTTGATCTCAACTTGCGCGACGGCCGTCGGGCGGCTGATGAGGAGTCCGATGACATAGACTGCCAACAAGTGTTCAGGCGGCTGAAAAACGATAATGTGAGCACAGCAAATTCGCGGTGTATGAAGGCGGCTCTCTGCGCGGTGAAGCATTTAAGGCCAGTTGGGCTTCGGCAATTCTGGTGGCACCGATGCTTCTGAAGCCGGATACACCGGGATAAATGCCCCCTTTTGCCACTGGAACAGGTAGGCCCGGGCCGCGATATTCTGACCGGTGTCGTCGAACTTCACCGACCCCTGTACACTCTGGAATGTGTCACCGGAGTGCAGTTCAGTAATGAGTTTCGCATTCTCAAGGTTCTTGATTTTCATAATCGCCTGGAAGGCCACCTGTCCCACCGAGTAGGCCTCGGCGACATCCGCACTGATCTGGTCGGCAGTACCACCATATTTGGCGATGTAGGCTCTGACCATCTCGGCATTGCCGGGATTTTTGGCCTGGGGGTACCAGCCGTTGGGAACGAGAATGCCCTCGGCAGATGCTGCCCCGCCAATCGCCTTGAGAAATTCGTTTCCCTGATCGGGTCCGGCTGTCGCGACTAACACCTGCGGGTTATAGTGCAGTTGCTTGAAGCGCTGGATGAAAGCGCTGATATCGGGCAACAGTGTCCCAAACACTGCGAGCTGTGCGCCAGAGACAATCACCCTATCGGCAATCGGGTTATAGTGGGTGGTATCCGCCGGGTAGACCTGGTAGGAAACGGTTCTCACGCCGCCCAGCTCCAGCAACTGCTTTGCCAGGTCGACCTGTGGCTGGGTGAATGGATCATCCTCAGTGGCATACGCGGCTGTTGTGGGGCGCTTCGACGCGGGAAGCGATAGGATGTAATGGGCGAAGCTCACCAGGTTATTGGCAACGGAGAGCGAGACATCGAAAATATTGTGCAAGCCCCTGTTGAAGACGGAAGGACCTCCACCCGCACCTTCGATCATCGCGTATCCATGCCGGTTGGCAACGAGCGATGCCGGTTTCGTCAAAAATGTAGAGAATGGCCCAAAGACCAGGTCCACTTTATCGACGGTAATCAGCTTTTGATAGTTGGTCTGAACCTGATCGGGGCTACTGGCATCGGAGAGTATATCCAGCGAGACCTGGCGTCCAAGCAGGCCACCATGGGAATTCACGTAGTCCGCCCAGAGTTGATATCCCTGTTCGAAAGCCTTGCCATCATCGGCGAAGTCCCCTGAGAGAGATAGCGATATCCCAATT
>WNGR01002870.1_pt1 | contig 18849 bp, 19 predicted proteins | sample 5407581 | NCBI WGS metagenome assembly WNGR01 (sample SAMN13153383, study PRJNA577476) | soil metagenome | isolation source: 80 cm soil or saprolite under Garry oak tree replicate 2 | place: USA:California | collected 2016-06-15 | reverse complement strand
ACCGCGGGCACCGAGGGATTGAGATAGGCATAGCACGGCTGATCCGAGATGACGTCGGACCCACCGTCATCCACCAGCGCCACCACGGGCAATCCGTCGCGCTGGGCCACCGTCATCGCGTGAGCGCTCGCCTCATCCCCGGGCAGATCGACGAGCAGGACGCCGGGCAGCCCCGCCACGGCGGGCAGTGGCAGCTCGGAGAGAGGACGGCGCTCGAGATCATCCGGGATCTCCTGGAGCCGCGCGGCGGCCTCGGAGCCCGGCACGTGCCAGACGATGGGGCGAGACATCACACATGCATCTCGAGCGATGGCACACTCGTCCTGCATTCCTATATCAAGCACGGCGCTCTTGACCGAACGAATCGACCGACGGTGCAGTGGCCTACTGCCCCTGAGGAAGAAGCATCAGCTTCGGAACGATGGGCGCGAAAGCGCCGCCCAGCGTGCCTCCGACTGGTCCGCCGATCGGACCCTGGAGGCGGATGGCAGTGCCTGCGCTGATGCTAGTCACGCCAACCAAGCTGGAGCCCGAGACATTCCCTCCGGCAAGATCGAGGGCGCCGGCTCGGCCCGTGCCCATTGCGCCCCCATTGCCATCGCTCACATCGGTGATCGTCGCGATGGAGTCTCGATCCGAGACGGCGTGGATACCTTTGCCTTTTTGCGCCGCCGCGAAGTGCCCGCCGTGTCCCGCAGGGCGCCCCTTGTGGTGCCCGGCATTTATGAGCGCTGAGGCCGTGGCCACGGCGAGAGTGCGCTGCGTCTCGCCGATCGCGGTCACGAGCTTCTCGGACGGGCCGGGCCGTGACGGTCGGTTCATCTTCAAGTTCGCGGTGACGGCGGCCACCGACTCCGGGGTCAGGGGACGGACCCTGCCGAGCGAGAGGTTCGACGCCGTCACGCTCTGCAGGCTCTCGAGCTGGATGGGAGGCGCCGTCGGATTGCTCGCGAGAGAAACATCGAGCTTGCCATGGAGCAGGTGGACATTGGTAGACGCCGCGCTCGCCTGATTCTCGGCGCCCGGAACGATCTCGACCACGAGGACGGTGCCTCGGACCGCCGCCACCGCGTGCGGCGTACGGATCTCGATGATCTCGCCCGGCTTCATCCGCTGTCGCACGACGGCCAGCCCGACCTTGCCGGCCTGGAGGTCAACCGTAGCGCGCCCACCCTCTTCGGTGATGGTCAGCACGGAGAGCTCACGAACGGTGAGCAGGGCCTTGCCTCCCATCAGGACGTGCACGAGGGAGCGCTCCTTGGTGCTGATCCGATCCTGCATGAACACGTCGTCGCGCATCTTGAGCGCGAGGGGCTGGGTAGTGGTACCCCGCGCCACCGTCGCTTCCCCGATGAGTGTGCTCACGACGCCGATGCCCGGCTGCTCCTGAGCCAGGGCATGTCCAGACGCACCTGCGACGAGTCCCAGGACCGCCAACACCCCGATCGCACCTCGTACGCTCATGGCTTCCTCCCATACAGTTTATCGGGCAGTAGCGCCCGTATTCGTAGCCGTGTCGACCAGCTGACTCACATTGACCAGCACAGAGAAAAAGCAACCGGGGTGCCAAGCGCGAGGCGATCACGATGCGTGGAGTGACTTGCTGAAAAGACTGCGCTGTCATGAGGCTGACAGTGCAGAAGGTGCGCGGGGCGGCCGCGAGCTACGAACTGTCGCCCCGAGATTGGAAGAGCCCCTTCATCCCGGAAGGCGCGCGCGAGAAAAAATCGACAGAACACGACAGAGGCTGCGCCCAAAAACTGGACTGTTCCGAGGGAAAAATTCCCCTCGGTGGCGCCGATCGATTCGCCGCTCGCGCGGTCGTCCTGCGCGAGCGGCCGTCGCCTACTTCGCGGCCACGCCCGCGATCTCGACGAAGTACTTGGGCGCGGCCAGACGCGCCTCCACGGTGGCGCGCGCGGGCGGATTCGCGGGATCCATCCAGGCGTCCCACACGGAGTTCATGTCCTCGAAGTAGCGCATGTCGGCGAGCCAGATGGTGGCGGAGAGGAGCTTGGACTTGCTCGTGCCCGCGGCGGCGAGGAGATCGTCGATCTTCTTCAAGATTTGCTGGGTCTGGCCCTTGACGTCGGCGGAGGGATCGCCGGCGATCTGGCCTGCCAGGTAGACGGTGTCGCCATGCACGACGGCGGCGCTCAGGCGCTTGCCCGGCTGAAGGCGCTGGATGGTCACGGGGTTCTCCTCCTTTGGACTGTGCCCCTCACCCTGCCCTCTCCCCAGAGGGGAGAGGGTTCTACAGAAGGGGCATCCTCAAAACCCTCTCCCCCATCGGGGGAGAGGGCCGTCGTTCGAGCTGAGGCGCTCTCTCGAGTGACGAGGTGAGGGCTGAGTGGGTGAGGGGGCGTGGTTGCACTCACGACGGCTTGGCGTAATTGCTCAGGATGAAGCCGGCGATGCTGTGGCGCGAGGGCCGATTGGGGAGCTGATCGCAGGGGAACCAGCGGGCGTCCTCGAGCTCCGCGCGGTCCACACGCACCTCGCCGCCGGCATAGCTGGCCACGAACCCCAGCATGATCTGGCTCGGAAACGGCCAGTTCTGGCTCCCCACGTAGCGGATGTCCTTCACGTCGACGCCGACCTCTTCCTTGACCTCGCGGGCCACCGCGCCCTCCAGCGATTCGCCGTTGTCGACGAAGCCCGCCACGAGGGCGTAGCGCCCCGGCGCCCACTCCGCCTTGCGCGCGAGGAGGACGCGATCGCCGTCGCGGACAAGAATGATGACGGCGGGATGGAGGTGAGGGTAGTGCTCGTAGCGGCAGCGCGGGCAGCGCTTGCCCCATTCCCCCTCGATGCGCGTGGTCGCCTCGCCGCAGCGCGGGCAGAAGCCGCTCGTGGATTGCCACCAGAGCGCCTGCATGGCCATGCCTCCGAGCGACAGCAGGTCGTCGGGCAGCTTCGTGCCGCGCATGGGGACGAGGCTCTCGCGGGCGAGCCCCTCCGGCGGAGTGACGTCCTTGGGCACGGCGGCCGTGAAGCAGGGCGTGCCATGGAGCGTGCCGAGCCAGAGCGGATCTGTCACCGCGGACTCGAGGCCGGCGGGGAGCGCACCCTCGGGCAGGCGGAAGGCGCCGCCGTCGGGAACCACGAGGAGATCCTGGTCCTGGACGAGCAGCCAGTAGCCCTTGGGCTCCGGAGTGCCGCCGCCGCTCTTGGCGGGCTCGAAGGCCTGGCCCAGCACCTCGCGGTTGAACGGGAGATAGACCGACAGCGGCGTGGTCAGCGGCGCGTCCTCGAGAAGATCACGGGCGTGAGAGCGCCGGGGCGACGGCGCTCGGCTCCGGATCGAGCGCCTGGAGGGCGGGCATGACTTCCTTGGCGAACAGGCGCATGCTGCGCGTGGCCTCGGCAGGTGGCATGCCGCCGTAGGAGAAGACCCCGACGAAGTGGTCATTGCCCACGCGGCGGCGGATGTCCATGATCCGCTCGTAGCATTGCTCGGGGGTGCCCCAGACCTGCAGGTCCGTGAAGAAGTCGATGACCTTCTCGTCTCCGTACGTGTGGATCTTGTCGGTCATCTTCGCGTAGTACTCGTAGCCCTTGGTCTTGGCCATGTGGTCGCCGCCGAACTGGTAGTGGTCGAGGACGGTGCGGAAGTAGCCACCGATCCACCGCCGGGCCTCCTCGCGCGCGCGATCCCGATCCGGATCGCAGAAGGTCCAGCCCGCGGAGACGGGCGGGGGCGGCTCGGCGCCGTTGAGCTGTCGGTACTGCTCGTGGTACTCCTTCAGCTCTTTCGCGACTTCTGGCCACGGTTTCTGCGGGATGATGAGAATGCCCACGCCGAGCTCGGCCATGATGCGCACGGACTCCGGCGACACGGCGGCGGCATACGTGCGGCCCCGGAAGCTCTTGAAGGGCGCGGGACGGATGGCCGCCCGCGGCTGGGAGACGAAGCGGCCGGCGAGCTCGCAGTAGCCGGTCTCGAGCCCCTCCAGGATCATCCGCGCCGATTCCACGAAGCGCTCGCGGCTCTCGTCCATGGGCACACGGAAGCCCTCGAACTCGACCTTGCCCGCCCCTCGGCCGAGCCCGAGGATCATCCGGCCGCCCGAGATGTTGTCGAGCATGGAGATCTGCTCCGCCACGCGCATGGGGTCGTGCCAGGGCAGCACCACGACCATGGAGCCAAGCGCCACGCGCTGCGTCCGCCCCGCCATGTAGGTGAGGAACTGCAGCACGTCGGGGCACATGGTGTAGTCGGTGAAGTGGTGCTCGACGCTCCAGATGGAATCGAAGCCGAGCGGCTCCGCGAGATCGGCGAGACGGAGCTCGTCCTGGTAGACGTCGAAATCCCGGCGCGCCTTGCCCGGATTCTGGAAGACGGCGGCCATGCCCACCCGCATCGGTTGATTCTCCCTTTGGAACGACGAGGCCTGCCAATCTTGCCCCACGCCGGTGCCCCGCGCAACCCTGGGCGCCCCGAGGCCGGCGGATTGACAATGGCGGCCTTTCGACTAGGCTAGAGCGGGCCCGGCCGGAACGGCCGCGTCCGAGCCTGAATCCACCCGGAGGTTTCGCGATGAAGCACCACAAGGTGTACCGGACCGAGCTCAGCCCCGTGAGCTTTCTCCAGCGCAGCGCCTATGTCTTTCCGGGCAAGCCGGCCGTGGTCCACGGCAAGCGCCAGTACACGTATCGGCAATTCGAGGAGCGCGTCAACCGGCTCGCCTCGGCGCTGCGCAAGGCCGGGCTCCAGAAGCACGATCGTGTCGCTTTCATGTGCCCGAATATTCCCGCGATGCTCGAGGCGCACTACGGTATCCCGCTCGCGGGCGGGGTGCTCGTCGCCATCAACATCCGGCTCTCCTCCGACGAGATCGGTTACATCCTCAAGCACTCGGGGTCGAAGACGCTCTTCGTGGACGCCGAGTTCGAGCACGTGATCAAGCCGCTGGACCTCACGGGCGTCAGGGTCGTGCGCGTGGACGACACGGGGGCGCCCGGCGATCCCTACGAGGATTTCCTCGCCACCGGCGCTCCCGGTCCCGTCGAGCCCGTGCTGGAGGACGAGGAAGAGCTCATCGCCATCAACTACACCTCGGGCACGACGGGGCGGCCCAAGGGGGTGATGTACTCGCACCGCGGCACCTGGTTCAACGCCATGGGCGAGGTCGTCGAGACGGGCATGAACTTCGAGACCAAGTACCTGTGGACCCTGCCCATGTTCCACTGCAACGGCTGGTGCTTCACGTGGGCGGTGACGGCGGTGGCGGGCACGCACGTGTGTCTCCGGCGCGTGGAGTCGGGCCGCATCTGGGAGCTCATCGAGTCCGAGGGCATCACCCACTACAACGGCGCCCCCACCGTGCAGATCGGCGTCATCAACGACCCCAAGGCCCATCGCTTGGCGCGCCCGGTCACCGTCACCATCGCCGGGGCGCCGCCGTCACCCACGCTCCTGGGCAAGCTCAAGGAGCTGAATTTCCGTCCCGTGCACGTCTACGGCCTCACGGAGACGTATGGCCCGCACACCGTCTGCGCCTGGCACAAGGAGTGGGATGCCCTGCCCGCGGACGAGCAGGCCACCCTCGCCGCGCGGCAGGGGCAGGGCTACGCGCTCTTCGACCTCGTCCGGGTGGTGGACGGAGAGATGAACGACGTGCCGCGCGACGGCGAGACGCTGGGCGAGGTGATCATGATCGGCAACAACTGCGCCATGGGCTACTTCGATCAGCCCGACGCCACCGCGGAGGCCTTCCGGGGCGGCTGGTTCCACTCGGGCGACATCGGGGTGTGGCACCCCGACGGCTACATCGAGCTGCGGGACCGGAAGAAGGACATCATCATCTCCGGGGGCGAGAACATCTCGACCATCGAGGTGGAGCAGTGCGTGGCCAAGCACCCCGCGGTGATGGAGTGCGCCGTGGTTGCCGTTCCCGACGAGAAGTGGGGCGAGCGGCCCAAGGCCTTTGTCACCCTCAAGCCCGGTCAGAGCGCCAGCGAGAAGGACATCATCGAGTTCTGCAAGCAGCACATCGCCCACTTCAAGGCGCCCGCGGCCATCGAGTTCGGCGATCTCCCCAAGACCTCGACGGGCAAGGTGCAGAAGTTCGTGCTGCGCGACAAGGAGTGGAAGGGCAAAACGAAGCGCATCAACTAGCCGCCGGCATCAGCCTACCGGCTCCGGTCGTGTAACATGGTGGGGCGGGCCGGCTCCTCGAAGAGCCGGCCGCTTTACTGAGAGAGGAGCCCCCAATGCTGGATGCGCCGCTGCGCTTCGGAATTTTCCTGGCGCCGTTTCACCCCATCGACGAGAATCCCGCCCTCGCCCTCGAGCGTGATTTCCAGCTCGTCGAGCACCTCGACGAGCTGGGCTATGACGAGGCTTGGATCGGCGAGCACCACTCGGCGGGCTACGAGACCATCGCCTCGCCGGAGGTGTTCATCGCCGCGGCCGGAGAGCGCACGCGGCGCATCCGGCTGGGCACGGGCGTGTCCTCGCTGCCCTATCACCATCCGTTCATCCTGGCCGACCGCGTCCAGCAGCTCGACTACCAGCTGAAGGGCCGCTTCATGTTCGGCGTGGGGCCGGGCTCGCTCCCCTCCGATGCCTTCATGATGGGCATCGACCCGCTGCGCCAGCGCGACATGATGGAAGAGGCGCTGGACGTCATCATCCCGCTGCTGCGCGGCGAGGCGGTGACGAAGATCACCGACTGGTTCAGCGTCAAGGAGGCGCGGCTGCAGCTCATGCCGTACACGCGTCCGCACGTGGAGATGGCGGTGGCCGCCCAGATCTCGCCGGCCGGCCCCCGCGCCGCGGGCAAGCACGGGATCGGGATGCTCTCGATCGGCTCGACCACGAGCCAGGGCTACATGGCCTTGTCGGCGGCGTGGGGCATCTGCGAGGAGCTGGCCCGCGAGCACAAGCAGGCGGTGTCACGGCACCACTGGCGCCTGGTGGCGCCGATGCACGTGGCGGAGACGCGGGAGAAGGCCCTCGAGAACGTGCGCTTCGGCCTGGGGCAGTGGGTGCGCTACTTCACCGAGGTCATCGCCCTTCCCTTCGAAATCAAGGGCAGCAGCATCGAGGACAAGTGTGCCCAGCTCATCGAATCCGGCTACGCGGTCATCGGCGACCCCGACGATGCCGCCGCGCAGCTCGAGCGGCTGGACAAGCAGTCGGGAGGCTTCGGCTGCTTCCTCCAGCTCGCCCACAACTGGGCGGATTTCCCGCAGACGCTGCGGAGCTACGAGCTGATCGCCCGCTACGTCATGCCGCGCTTCCAGGGCTTGAATCCTGGACGCCAGGCGAGCCTCGACTGGACGGCCACGAACCGCGAGAAGTTCATGAACGCCGGCCGTCAGGCCAAGGTCCTCGCCACGGAGAAGCACCTGGCCGAGCGCCGCGGCAAGCCGTCGGCCTGAAGCCCGTGCGCTACTGGGAGGACATCAAGGCGGGCGAGGTCATCGAGCTCGGGCGCCGCGCGGTGACGAAGGAGGCCATCCTCACCTTCGCGCGCGAGTTCGATCCGCAGCCGTTCCACGCGGACGAGGCGGCGGCCCAGCGCACGATCTGGGGCGGCCTCATCGCGAGCGGCTGGCACACGGGTAGCATGCTCATGCGTCTCTTCTACGACGGGTTTCTCAAGGACACGGTCAGTCTCGGCTCTCCGGGCATCGACGAGCTGAAATGGCTCAAGCCCGTGCGCCCGGGCGACACCCTGAGCGGCCGATTGACCATTCTCGAGACGGCGCCGTCGCGGAGCAAGCCTGACCGCGGGATCGTCCGCTCGCTCATGGAAGTGGCGAACCAGCACGGCGAGGTGGTCATGACCACCAGGGGCGTCAACTTCTTCGCCCGGCGCCCCTAGGTCGGATCAGTTCTGCCGGTGTCTGAGCGCCTGGGCAGGACACGGTCGGCGCTCCGGGAAGTTGCGCAAGGGTCCAGATGATGTCGCGCCGCTCGGCCGGGCTGCTCATGGTTGCGCTGATCTTCACGGCCGCTCCCGCGGCGGCGCAGACCATCACGTGGCAGATGGCCAATGAGTATCCCGCCACCTCCATCCACGGCGAGGGCGATCAGTTCTTCGCCAGGGAGCTCTCGGAGCGGTCGAGCGGCCGCATCGCCATCACGCATTCCTTCGACGCCGCCCTCGGCTACCGGTCCAGGGATCTGCTCGAGGCCGTGGCGCGCGGGGCCGTGCCGGTGGCCGACATGTACATCGGCGCCCTCGGCGATATCCACCCGATCTTCCTCCTGCCCTCGCTGCCCTTCCTCGCCGTCACCCCGGAGCAGGCGCGGATCCTCAACGAGGGGGCGCGGCCCGAGTACGAGCGCGTGCTCGCCCGCCACAACCAGAAGCTCCTCTATCCCTCGCCCTGGCCGCCCGCCGGCCTCTGGTCGCGGAGGCCGATCGCGGGAATGGAAGCCCTCCGGGGCCTGCGCGTGCGCACGGCGGACGCCAACGCCACCGCCACCCTCCGCGCGGCCGGCGCGCTGCCCTCGCAGCTGTCCTTCGCCGACGCCCTCCCCAAGATCAAGAGCGGCGCCATCGATGCCGTGCTCTCCTCGGGCGACGGGGGAGCGGGCCAGCGGCTCTGGGAGAACCTCCGGTACTTCACCGCCATCAACTACTCGATGACCATGAGCATGGTGACGATCAACCTGGACGTGTGGAACGGGCTCGACACCGACCTGCGATTGGCCGTGCAGGGGGCGGCGCGCGCCACGAGCGAGCGCCAGTGGAAGGAGATCCAGACGCGCATCGCGTACAACTACGAGCGCATGCGCGCCAACCGCGTGGGGATCATCACGGAGGTGACGCCCGGCTTCACCAGGGCCCTGCGCGAAGCGGGGCAGATCGCCATCGACGACTGGCTGATCAAGGTGGGTCCGCGGGGGCAGGAAATTCTGGACACCTACCGCAAGCAAATCTCCGCTCGCTGAGCGGCCGGGCTAGGGCATTCCGAGGCGGCCGACGGCGGGGAGTTTCAGGGCCGGGCGCTTCACGGCCACGCCGAAGGTCAGGCCGAGGACGTTGACCTCGACTCCCTCCTCCCACGCGGCCATCACGCCGAGCAGGCCGAAGACCGAGACCTGGAGCCCCGTTCCGCTCGGCGACAGCGCGACCGGCTCTCCGCCGGGGAGATAGTCCTTGCCGATGGCGGTCGGGGGCAGGTCGAGGCGCAGCTCGGGCACGGCGCGGGCGACATAGGCGGTGAAGGTGTTGCTGTTGGGCCCCGGCCAGGTCCGGTACGAGTCGCGGTACGGATAGGCGGCGACGGCGGCCTGGACCTTCTCGATGACGGCGTCCACCTCGGGCCCGCGGAGATCGGCCAGGAGATGGGGCCGGCTGCCGAACCAGTCGTTGTCGGGGCCGGTGCGGTTCACGCGAAGGGCCGGCGCCCCGCGACTGACGCCCCAGCCCATGACCTCGTAGCGCGTGTACCCCGCGGCGCCGGAAGGCTTGAGCGCTATCCAGGTATGGACGGCGAGCAGCCCTCGCCAGCCCACGGCGCGCGCCGCATAGACCTGGACGACGGCCTCCGGGGTGGTGGCGGGATCGGGCGACTGGCCCGAGGGCTCTCGAGAGAGCTCCCACCAGTTGCCGCGGGCCCGCTCCAGGACGGAGCAACCGGCGGTGGCGGTGACGAGCGAAAGGACTACCCCCAGTCGTGCCAGGCGTTTCATGGGCCGACCGTTAGCGCGCTGGGTGAGCGGCGCGAGCAGCCGCCCGTCGCCTAGATCAGCGGGAGAGGATAGCGGAAGGGCGCCCAGCCCATGCCCTCGACGGGCTTGGGCGTGTACGCCTCGGCCTTCCTGGCGACGGCCTTGGCCGCCGGCTTCCGGGCCGACGCCTTCTTCGCTCCTGCCTTCTTCGCTACCGGCTTCTTCGCGGTCTTCTTGGCCACCTTCTTCTTTGCCATGCGCGGGAGTCTACATCAGCACTCTCTGATCGGTCAATTCACTCGTACTGGCCCAGTACGTTACACGGGCCAGGATTCCTTGCGCCAGCCCATATCCCAGAACATCCACTCGTAGCGGCTGGTGGCGACGAAGTGGCGGCTCATGAGCTGGCGCTCGCGCGGGCCCAGTCCCGTGGCCAGCTCATCGAGACAGGCGATGACGAGGCGGACAAGCGCGCCGAACTCCTCGGAGGCGTAGGTGCCGATCCAGCGCGCGTAGAGCGCGTCCTTCGAGCCCGAGCGCTCGAGCGCCTTGCCGACCTCCCAGTAGATCCAGTAGCAGGGCAGGAGGGCGGCCACGCCCTCGTGAAAGGGCGCGCCATACGCGATGGAGAGCAGATAGCTCGTGTAGGCCTGGTTGGTCGGGGCCAGGGGGGTGGCTGCCACCGCCTCCGGCGTGAGCCCCCACTCGGCGAAGAAGCTCTCGTGCAGCGACCGCTCCACCTTGAGGGCGCCGGCCGCGTGCTCGTTGAACATGATGATCCACTCGTCCCGGGGCGCGCGGGCGGCCGCGATGGAGAGAGACCGCGCGAAGTCGCGGAGGTAGAGCGCGTCCTGCACGGCGTAGAAGCGGAAGGCCTCGCGGGGGAGCGAGCCGTCCGTCAAGCCGCGCACGAAGGGGTGGGCGAGGATCTCCGCATAGATCGGCTCGATGCTGCGCCAGAGCTCGGCGGAGAAGGCCATGGGCGGTGGTGATCTTACCGCCCGCGCAGCACGAGCGCGAGCTTGGCGGCGCGGGGGAGCTGCTTGATCTCCGCTTCGCGCCGGAGGGCGGCGCCACGGTCGCGCTTGCGCTCGACATAGCGTAGCGTGACGGGCAGCCGCGCCCGTGTATACTTCGACGCACGCCCGAGGGCGTGCTGGGCCAGGCGTCGTTTCAGGTCCGAGGTGACGCCCGCATACAGCGAGCCGTCCCCGCACTGGAGGAGGTAACAGACCCATGCCATCGCCGGCTAGTATGCACGAGCTCGACGACTCCACCGTCCATTACGAGTGGAACAACGGGATCGCGCCCCGGCTCGAGATCGAGCCCGGAGACACCGTCGCCTTCCGGACCCGAGACGCGGCGGATGGCTACTACTCCCGCCGCTCCACGCACGCCGATGTGATCGGTCGCGGCCCGTTTCGGGGGCATCCGCTGACCGGGCCCGTGCGCGTCAAGGGCGCGCGTCCGGGCGATGTGCTCGTCGTCGAGGTGCTCGACATGCGCCCGGGAGCCGATTTCGGCTGGACGGCGATACGGCCGGGGCGGGGCCTCTTGCCAGAAGCGGATTTCGGCAAGCCGTTTCTCCAGATCTGGGACCTGTCCGACGGGACCCACGCGCGCATGGACAAGCGTGTGGCCGTGCCCATCGAGGCGTTCCCGGGCGTGATGGGCACCGCCCTCGACGAGGCGGGCGGCCACAGCACGATGCCGCCGCGGAAGAACGGCGGCAACATGGACATCAAGCAGCTCACGAAGGGCTCGACGCTCTACCTGCCCGTATGGGTGGACGGCGCCCTCTTCAGCGTCGGCGACGGGCACGGCGCGCAGGGGGACGGCGAGGTCTGCGTCACCGCCGTCGAGATGCGGGCGCAGGTGACGCTGCGGTTCGGGCTCCAGCCCGGACGCCGCCTGCCCGAGCCCCAGCTGCGCACCACACGCCCGCTGGCCACGGGCACGAATACGGCGCCGTGGTATGCCACGACCGCCCACGGGCCCGATCTCTTCGCGGCCGCCCAGCAGGCCGTGCGCCACATGATCGATCACCTCGCCACGGAGCGGGGCTTTTCCCGGGAAGAGGCCTACATCATCTGCAGCGTGGCCGCCGATCTCAAGATCAGCGAGATCGTGGACGCGCCCAACTGGATCGTGTCGGCCTTCATGCCCGACAGCATCTTCGTCTGACCGTATCCGCGAACGGGACATGAACGGACCGATGAGCCTGCCGGTGATCAACTGGACGGCCCCGCCCGCGGACGCCCCCCGCGCGCCCTTCCTGCGTCTCTCCACCCTCTGGATCCAGATCACGGGAACGTGGTGCAACCTCGAGTGCGTCCACTGCATCAATGCCAGCGGCCCCGCCGACCCCTGGCTCAAGCCCATCCATCCCGACGTGGCCCGCCGCGCCATCCGCGAGGCGGAGGACCTGGGCGTGAAAGAGATCTACTTCACGGGTGGTGAGCCGTTTCTCCACACCGAGATGCTCGCCCTGCTCGGCGATGCCCTCGAGGTGGCCCCGACCACCGTGCTCACCAATGGCACGCTCATCGACGACGCCATGGCCGATGCCCTCGCCGCGCTCGCCCGTCGCGCCACCTACTCGCTCGAGATCCGGGTCAGCCTCGACGACACGGACCCGGAGACGAACGACCGCGTGCGCGGCGCCGGCTCGTTTTCCAGGGCGGTGGCGGCCATCGTCAGGCTGAACGACCGCGGCCTCCTTCCCATCGTGACGGCGACCGAGATCGCGAGCGCCGAGCACCCGGGGGTGGGGATGTACGAGCGCTTCCGCGACTTTCTCATCGCCCGGGGCATCGAGAAGCCGCGGGTGAAGATCATGCCCGTCTTCGCGCTGGGCCGTCTCGGACGGGAAGGCGACCCGCGGCTGACCGAGGCGGATCTCGCCGGCTTCGATCGCGGCCTCCTCCAGTGCTCCGAGTCGCGCGTGGTCGGAGACGGGGGCGTCTATGCCTGCCCCATCCTCGCGGGGCTGCCGGGCGCGCGGCTGACGGAGGGGACGCTCAAGGAGTCCTTCGTCGACGCCCCTCTCTACCATCCAGCCTGCGTGACGTGCGTGCAGACGGGGATGACGTGCAAGAACGGGTAGCCGAGTATCGGCGCATCGCCGTCTTCGGCGGCGTCTACAGCAACGCCCTTGCCCTCGAGGCGATGCTCGCGGACGCGCGGAGCCGTGACGTCGAGGCCGTGTTCTGCCTTGGGGACATGGGCGGCTTCGGGCCGCACCCCGACCGCGTGTTTCCCCTTCTTCGCGGAGCGGGCGTGCTCGCCATCCAGGGCAACTACGACGAGGCGCTCGCGCAGGGCAAGACGGACTGCGGCTGCGGCTACACCGACCCGCGCGACAATCATTTCGCGCGGATCAGCTACGAGTACACGTTCGCGAACACCTCGACGGAGAACAACCGGTGGCTGGGCGGCCTGCCCGCTCGCCGGCACCTCCGGCTCGGAACGCTCCGCGTGCTCATGAGCCACGGGTCTCCCCGGGTCATCAACGAGTTCCTCTGGGAGTCGGCGACGCCCACGGGTTTGCTCAAGCGCTTCCTGCGCGAGGGCGAGGCGGATGTCCTTCTCTGCACCCACACCGGGATCAAGTGGCACCGCGCGCTCCCCGATGGCACGCATGCCGTCAACGTCGGCGTCATCGGCCGCCCGGAAAACGACGGCTCGAGCAACGTCTGGTACACGCTGCTGACCGCCGGTCCGGATCTTTCCGTCGAGTTCATCCCCGTGCACTACGACTACGAGACGCTCGCCCGCCAGATGGAGCAGGAGGGGCTGCCGCCCGAGTTCTCGGAGACGGTGCGCACCGGGTGGTGGACGACCTGCCTCGAGAACCTGCCTTCTAAGGAGCGCTCGCGCGGGAAGTTCTGAGGGCCATGATGCCGCCACCGGTGGAAGTTCTTCCCCGAGACGTCTACAACGCCGACCTGATCGCCCAGGTGCACCCGCCCGACTGGCGGCCGCCGGCGCCGGCGCCCCGCTACAACCTCGTGGTGATCGGCGCGGGCACCGCCGGCCTCGTCACGGCGGCGGGGGCGGCCGGGCTTGGCGCGCGGGTGGCGCTGATCGAGCGGCACCTGCTGGGCGGCGACTGCCTCAACGTCGGCTGCGTGCCATCCAAGTGCGTCATCCGCTCCTCGCGCGTGATGGGCGACGTGCGCGCGGCCGCCTCTCTCGGCGTGCGGGTGGCGGGGGCCGTGGAGCCCGACTTCGGCGCCGTCATGGAGCGGATGCGGAGCGTGCGCGCGCGCCTCAGCCATCACGACTCGGCCGAGCGCTTCAGCGGGCTCGGGGTGGACGTCTTCCTCGGCGACGCGCGCTTCACGGGGCCGGACACCGTGGAGGTCAACGGCACGCGGCTCTCGTTCAGGAAGGCCGTCATCGCCACGGGAGCGCGAGCCCACCAGCCGGACGTGCCCGGTCTCCGCGAGGCGGGCTTTCTCACCAACGAGAACGTGTTCGAGCTGACGCAGCGGCCGCCGCGCCTCGCCGTCGTCGGGGCCGGCCCCATCGGATGCGAGCTGGCCCAGGCCTTCCGGCGCCTGGGCTCCGAGGTCACCCTCTTCCACACAGGCGACCACATCTTGAACCGCGAAGACGCGGATGCGGCGGAGATCGTCCAGCGCGCCTTCGTGGACGAAGGCATCCGCCTCGTGCTCGGCGCCAAGCTCGAGCGTGTCGAGCGCGCGGGCGGAGGGAAAGTCTTGCTCGCGACGTCGCCGAGCGGACCGGTCAGGGTCGAGGTGGACGAGATCCTCGTGGGCACGGGGCGTGAGCCCAACGTGGACGGCCTCGGTCTCGAGACCGTGGGCGTCGCCTACGACCGGCGGGACGGCGTCCAGGTGAACGACCGTCTCCAGACCACCAACCCGCGCATCTACGCCGCGGGCGACATCTGCATGCCCGAGAAGTTCACCCACGTGGCCGATGCGGCGGCCCGGGTGGTGATCCAGAACGCGCTCTTCCTCGGGCGCAAGAAGCACTCCGCCCTCACCATCCCGTGGTGCACGTACACGGACCCCGAGATCGCCCATGTCGGCCTCTATGCCCGCGATGCCGAGAAGCGCGGGATGGCCGTGGACACGTATCTGCGGCCCTTCGCAGAGGTCGACCGCGCCGTCGCCGACGGTGAGGAGGATGGCTTCGTGAAGGTGCACGTGCGGCGCGGCACCGACACGATCGTGGGTGCCACCATCGTGGCCCGCCACGCGGGCGAGATGATCAACGAGCTGACCCTGGCCATGACGGCGGGCATCGGGCTCGGCCGGCTCGCCTCGGTCATCCACCCCTATCCGACCCAGGCCGAGGCCATCCGGCAGACCGGCGACATGTACAACCGCACGCGGCTCACGCCCACGGTGCGCAAGCTCTTCGCGGCATGGCTCAGGTGGACGCGATGAGGCGGTGGGTGCGGCCCGTCCTCATCCTGGCCCTACTCGTCGCGGGTGTGGTGGGAGCGCGGGCGCTCGGGCTCGGCGATCTGATCCGTCTCGAGAACGTGGCCAGGCTCAAGCAGTGGATCGAGGGGTTCGGGGCCCTCGCGCCGGTCGTCTTCATTGTCGGCTATGTCCTCGCCGTGGTCTTCTTCGTGCCCGGGCTACCCATCACGGTGCTCGGAGGTGTGGCCTTCGGTCCTGTCTGGGGCACTCTCTACGTCTGGATTGCCGCCACCATCGGCGCCGCGCTGTCCTTCCTGGTCGCGCGCTACGCCGTGCGCAGCACAGTGGAGCGCTGGGTACGGGCCAGCCCACGGCTCGCGCGGCTGGACGAGCTGGCGGCCGAGCACAGCTGGCGCATCGTCATGCTCACGCGGCTCGTGCCGCTCTTCCCGTTCAACCTGCAGAACTACGCCTACGGACTGACCCGCATCGGCTTCTGGCCCTACGCCATCACCTCGTCCATCTGCATGCTGCCCGGCACGGCGGCCTTCACCTTCGCGGGAGGCGCCCTGTCCGAGGGCCGCGGCGACGTCAGGCGCACGCTCGGCTATCTCGCGGTGGCGGGGGTGCTGCTCGTACTCGTCTCGCTCATCCCGCGCTGGCTGCAGCGGCGAAGCCGCGTCGCGGGCGATCTCCTGAGGGCGGGCGTCATGGCCGTGCTCCTCGATGCCCTCGTGCTCGCGGCCAGCGCGTCGGCGGCGCCGGCCGGCGAAGAGGCGTACGCCAGGCTGTTGAAGGCTCACGTCCGGCCCGGCACGGTGAACGGGATCACGCTCCACCTCGTGGACTACGGCGCCGTGAAGGCCGATCCCGCCTATGTCCAGGCCCTCAGCGCGCTCGCCGAGACGAGGCTGGACGCGCTCACGAGCGACGCCGCGCGATTCGCGCGGTGGGCCAATGCCTATAACCTCCTCGCCATCAAGGCCGTGCTCGACCAGTATCCGACCACGAGCATCCGCGACGGCGGGAGCCTCCTCTCGCCGATCTGGAAGAAGAAGATCGGCGCGGTGGGGGGAACGGCCTATGCCCTCGACGACATCGAGCACGGCATCCTCCGCAAGAGCTTCAAGGATCCGCGCGTGCATTTCGCCATCGTTTGCGCCTCGCTCTCGTGCCCGGATCTCCTCCTCGAGCCATACGAGGCGAGCCGGCTCGAGTCTCAGCTCGACGAGCAGGTGGCCGCGTTCCTGTCGAACCCGACCAAGGGGCTCCAGCCCGGACCGGACGGCAAGACGGCCCGCGTCTCCTCCATCTTCAAGTGGTTCGCGGGGGACTTCGCGGGCTCGGGAGGCGTGGCGGCCTTCATCCGCTCCCGCGCCGAGCCGGGCCTGGCGGCGAAGCTCGCCGGGCTCCGCGACGACGGGCTCAGCTATCTCGCCTATGACTGGAGCCTGAACGACACGGCGCGGAGCCGCTGAGGTCCGCGCAACGCCGCCCGTTCCCATCAGCGTCATTATTCCCGCCCTCGAGGAAGCGTCCAATCTCGAGCGCCTTCTCCCCGATCTTCGCGCCCGCTTTCCGGAGGCCGAGATCGTGCTCGTGGATGGAGGCAGCCGCGACGGGACCATCGAGATCGCCCGCCGCGTGCCCGACGTGACGGCTCTCGTGAGCCCGCGCGGCCGCGCCACCCAGATGAACGCGGGCGCCCGCGCCGCGCACGGGCGCGTCCTCCTCTTCCTCCACGCCGACACGTGGCTCCCCGACGGCGCCCTCGCAGCCGTGGGCGATGCCCTCGCCGACCCCGCCGTGGTGGGCGGGCGATTCGACGTGCGCTTCGACAGCTCGCGGCCGGTCCTGTCGATGATCGCCTTCTTCATGAACCTGCGGTCGCGCTGGAGCGGCATCTCCACGGGCGATCAGGCCATCTTCGTCCGCCGCGATGTCTTCGACAGCCTGGGCGGCTTCGCCGCGATCCCGCTCATGGAGGACATCGAGCTGACGAGGCGCCTGAAGCGTCGTGGGCGGGTGGCCGCGCTTCGCGCGCGCGTCACCACGGCGGCCCGCAAGTGGGAGCAGGAAGGGGTGCTCCGGACCATGGTCCTGATGTGGGCCCTTCGCTTTCTCTACGTCTGCGGCGTGCCGCCGGCCCGTCTCCATCGCTGGTACTATCGCCGCGCCCCATGAGCCACGCGACCCCCGGCGAGCGGCGCCCGGATCTCTGGCTCATCCGCCACGGCGAGACGGAATGGAGCGCGAGCGGCCGCCACACCGGACGCACGGATATTCCGCTCACGGCCGAGGGCATCAGGCAGGCGCGGGCGCTGGGCCGCTATCTCGCCGGTCGCTCCTTCGCTCTCGTCCTGACGAGCCCGCTCTCCCGAGCCGCGTATACCTGCGGGCTCGCCGGCTACGGCGACGTGGCCCAGCCCTCCGAGGATCTCCTCGAATGGAACTATGGCGAGGCCGAGGGCCGCACGACGGCCGAGATGCGCGCGCAGCATCCGGGCTGGAGCGTGTGGACAGGCGGTCCTCCGGGCGGCGAGACCGTGGAGGAGGTGGGCCGCCGCACGGACCGCGTCATCGCCCGGGCCCTCGAGGCCTCGGGCGAGGTCGCCCTCTTCGCCCATGCCCACGTGCTGCGCATCTTAGCAGCGCGGTGGCTGGGGCTGCCTCCGGGCGACGGGCGCCTCTTCGTCCTGGGGTCGGCCTCGCTGAGCATCCTGGGCTGGGAGCGGGAGGTCCGGGTCATCAGCCGCTGGAACGACCGCTCGTTTCTCGGGTAGACTCGCCCTGGAGCTGCGACGCCCGAGGGCCCAGATGCATCCAAAGACCTAGAAAGGAGCTCTCCCATGAAGCCGAACATCGGTGTGTCCGACTCGAACCGGGACGGCGTCGTCAAGCTCTTGACCCCGCTCCTCGCCGACGAGTACGTGCTGTACACCAAGACCCGCAACTTTCACTGGAACGTGGTCGGTCCCCAGTTCAACGACCTGCACAAGTTCTTCGAGGGGCAGTACGAGGAGCTCGACGACTTCGTCGACGAGGTGGCCGAGCGCATCCGTCAGCTCGGCGCCCCCTCGCCGGGCACGCTGACGGAGTTCACCAAGACCTCGCGGCTCAAGGAGCACCCCGGCCAGCATCCCGCCGCCAAGGCCATGATCGCGGCGCTCCTCGCCGATCACGAGGCCGTGATCAAGACACTACGCAGCGATCTCACGACCGCTCAGGACAAGTTCAGCGACGCGGGCAGCTGCGACTTCCTGACCGGGCTGATGGAGAAGCATGAAAAGATGGCCTGGATGCTGCGCGCCTTCTCCGGCTAACCGAGCGCGAGATGACCACGGGGGTTAGCGAGCGCCTCGCAACGAGGTGCTCGCAGCCCCGCTGACCGTCCGGCCTGCCACTCGACTCTCCTTCGGAGACAACGCGCCAACCCCTCTTCTCAGCCCCCTGCCCTCCAGCACGAGCCCGTGTATGATGCGGTGGCGAATCGTTCGCGGCGCTAATTTGCGCGGAATGACAGCTGACGGAGGATTGCCGGCGTGCTCTACCCAGGCCTAGCGGCGGAAGCATGATCAACGCGGGGGCGGGGCTGGCTGTCGCCTTCATATTCCTCACGTGGCTTGCGGCAAACACCGCCCACGCCCAGCCGTCAAGGTCTGCGCGGGTCGGGGTTCTCGCCTCGAGCAGCGAGGCTAACTTCGAGCCGAGCGTCAAGGTCTTCCGAGAGGCGCTGCAGGCTGCGGGCTGGATCGAGGGCCGAAACCTTACGCTCGAGGTTCGCTATCCCGGCGACCAGTATGCCCGGCTCCCGGA
>WNGR01002869.1_pt1 | contig 18850 bp, 26 predicted proteins | sample 5407581 | NCBI WGS metagenome assembly WNGR01 (sample SAMN13153383, study PRJNA577476) | soil metagenome | isolation source: 80 cm soil or saprolite under Garry oak tree replicate 2 | place: USA:California | collected 2016-06-15 | reverse complement strand
CCAGGTCCTCCGGTACGGCCGGGTTCAGATGGTGACACACCATGAGCATGTCCAGGTGCTCGTCCAGCGTGTTCACCGTGTGCGGGCGGGTCGGGTTGGTGGAACTGGGCAGCACGTTCGGCTCGCCGGCCACCGTGATGATGTCCGGCGCGTGCCCGCCGCCGGCGCCCTCGGTGTGGTACGTGTGGATGGTCCGGCCGGCGATCGCGGCCAGCGTGTCCTGCACGTAGCCGGCCTCGTTGAGCGTGTCGGTGTGGATGGCCACCTGCACGCCGTACTCGTCCGCGATCCGCAGGCACACGTCGATGGCGGCCGGCGTGGTTCCCCAGTCCTCGTGCAGTTTGAACCCGCTGGCGCCGCCGAGCACCTGTTCGCGCAGCGCGGCCTCGCCGACGGTGTTCCCCTTGCCCAACAGGGCCACGTTCACGCCGAACGCGTCCATCGACTCCAGCATCCTGGCCAGATACCAGGGACCGGGGGTGACCGTGGTCGCCTTGGTGCCCTCCGCGGGACCTGTGCCGCCGCCGATCAGCGTGGTGATGCCAGAGGACAACGCCTCGTCCACCAGTTGCGGGCAGATGAAGTGCACGTGCGCGTCGATCGCGCCGGCGGTCAGGATCATGCCGTTGCCGGCCAGGATCTCGGTGCCCGGCCCGATCACCAGCGCCGGGTCGACGCCGTCCATCGTGTCCGGGTTGCCGGCCTTGCCGATGCCCACGATCCGGCCGTCCCGCACGCCGATGTCGGCCTTGACGACACCCCAGTGGTCCAGCACCACGGCACCGGTGATCACCAGGTCGGGCGCGCCGTCCGCACGGGTGACCACCGACTGCCCCATGGACTCGCGAATCACCTTGCCGCCGCCGAACACCACCTCGTCGGCCTGCTGCGGACCACGGGTGCGGTCCTCGGTGACCTCGACGAACAGCTCGGTGTCGGCCAGCCGGATCCGGTCGCCGGTGGTCGGCCCGAACAGGGCGATGTAGTGGCGCCGGTCCAGCTCAGTCATCCAGCCCTCCGGCGTGCTCCGGCCGCAAGCCCGGCACGATTCGGTTGCCGCGCAACGGGATCAGCTCGACCACCCGGTCGACGCCGGGCTCGAACCGCACCGACGTGCCGGCCGGCACCGCGAGCCGGTGGCCCCACGCGGCCGTACGGTCGAAGTCCAGGGCCGGGTTGGTCGCGGCGAAGTGGTAATGCGAGCCGACCTGGATCGGCCGGTCGCCCCGGTTCACCACGGCCAACTCCAGCCTCGGCACGTCCGGCGCCAGCCACAGGGGCGCGTCGGCCGGCACGATCTCACCCGGAATCATCGGCACCTGCCTGGATCGGGCGGTGCACGGTGACCAGCTTCGTGCCGTCCGGGAACGTGGCCTCCACCTGAACCGACGTCACCATGGCGGCGACGCCGTCCATCACGTCGGCCGTGGTCAGCACCTGGCGGCCGGCGGACATCAGGTCGGCAACGCCACGCCCGTCCCGCGCGCCCTCCAGCACCCACGAGCTGATCACCGCGACCGCCTCCGGGTAGTTCAGGCGCAACCCGCGGGCCCTGCGCTGCATGGCCAGCTGAGCGGCCACGTGCAGCAGCAGCTTTTCCTGTTCGTGTGGGGACAGCAGCACCGCGGAACCTCCTGCCTCACCGCCGTCCCGACACGGTATGTGCGACGTGTAACGCTGGTGTTACCGCAGGATGTCGGTCGCCAGCGCCAGTTCGCGATAGCCGGCGAGCGGATCGGGCCCCAGCACCTGCACCGTGACGTGATCGGCGCCGGCGTCCAGATGTGCCGTGACACCGCTCGCGACCGCGGCGGCGTCCCCATGCACGGCCAGCGCGTCGATCAGCCGGTCACTGGCACCGTTGACCAAGTCTTCGTCGGTCCAGCCCAGGCGGCGCAGGTTGCTGACGTAGTTCACCAGGTTGAGGTACAGCTCGACGGTCGGCCGGGCGATGGCACGGGCCTGCTCCGGATCCGTCTCCAGCACGACCTTCTGTTCCGGTGCGAGCAGCGGACCGGCGCCCAGCAGGGCACGTGCCTCGCGGGTGTGCTCGGGGGTCGTGAGATAGGGGTGGGCGCCCGCGGACCGCTGCGCGGCCAGCCGTAGCACCCTCGGTCCGAGCGCGGCGACCACGATGCCGTCCTTCGGCACGCCGGCCGCGGCCAGCCGGTCGAGGTAGTCCACGATCACGTCGTAGGGCTTGCGGTACTCCTTGGTCGCCTCGGGGTGGCCGATGCCGACGCCCAGCAGGAACCGGTCCGGGTGTTCGGCGCTGATCCGGTGGTAGGAGGCCGCCACGGTCTCCGGGTCGTCCTTCCACATGTTGACAATTCCCGTGGCGATCACGATGTGCTCGGTCGCCGCGAGCAGGTCCGACACGATCTTCAGGTGGCCATCGGGCGAGCCACCGAGCCAGATCGCGCCGTACCCGAGCCGTTCGATCTCCACCGCCAGGTCGCCGGTCAGCTCGTCCCAGCGCCGCCAGATCCCGACCTTGCCCAGTTCAGTAGTCATGCCATGGCCAACCCGACAACGCCCGCCGCCATTCCATCAGCCGAGCCGGGCCGGCCGGCGCGTCCATTCGGTCGACAGTGGACGGTAGCCGCACCGGTGCCAGAACGGCCCGGACACCGGGTTCATGGCGTAGTAGTCCAACAGCGTCACCGCGACACCGGCCGCGTCCAGCGCGGCATGGGCCCTGTTCACCAGCGCGGCGCCGACGCCGTCACCACGATGCCCACCACCCACGACCATCGCGCCCACATAGGCGACCGGGCCGGCCGCCACCCACGGCGTGGCGAATTCCGCCCGCTCCGGCGGGTTCGTCACGATCACGCCGGTGATGGCGCCTGCCGCCTCCGCCACCCACACCCACGGCGTCGGCCACGTCAGCCGGCCGCCGAAGATCCGTTGGTAGTGCGCCTCGGTCGACGGTCGCGGCGGCCGGCCGCCGAACTGCGTGTTCCAGTGCGCCAACTCCAGCGCGAGGCCGATCGCCACGTCCAGATCGGCACTCCGAAATGCCCGTACGGTCACGCCGTCCGGTGCCGGCGGCGTCGGGCGCCCGGCGGGCCGAACGGCCCGTATCTCGGTCGGCGCCAGCTGGTGGGAGCGAAAGGTCGGGGTCAGCGACGTGTCCCGGCTGGGCCACCTGATCAGCGCCTCGGAGTCGCCGTCGGCCGCGAACTCGCCGGCCGCGATGTGCTCCTCCCACCGGTCCAGCAGCGCGGCCATCGCCGCGACCGGATCCGGCCCGGCCACCCGGGCGTCCAACAAGTGCACGTCGGCGGCCCGCTCGTCCGCCGCAAGGGAATCCAGGTCCAACCGTTGCCGGCGGTAGATCCCCGCCGCCGACGGCACGCTCAGCGCGACTTCGCCCGTAATGGGCACCGACAGCGGTTTCGACTCCGGCAGCAGCGAATCCAGGCTCCGCAGCCGCTGATCGTGCTCCGCCAACACAGATGCCGTCTCCACAGTCCGATCATGCCGCAGATCGGTCGAATGTTCCGATCGTCGGAGCCGTTCTGTGGGAGGCTGACGAGATGTTCGAGCGGTTCACCGATTCGGCTCGGCGGGTTGTCGTGTTGTCCCAGGAAGAGGCTCGGGGCCTGCTGCACAACTACATCGGGACCGAGCACCTCCTGTTGGGCCTGTTCCACGCCCGGTCGGACCACACCGACCAGGCACTGGTGAACACGCTCCCGGCGATCCCGATGGCCACGGCACGGGAGCAGGTCACGAAGATCGTGCCGCTGGGCAACGCCGGGGCATCCCCAGGGCACATCCCTTTCACGCCCAGGGCCAAGCGGGTGTTGGAAGAGTCGTTGCGCGAGGCGACGCAAGCCGGGCAGAACTCGATCGGCGGCGTGCATCTGCTGGCGGCCATTCTCTGTGACCCCGAGTCGACGGCGATGGCCGTGTTGGAGGGACTGGGGATCGACATCGAGCAAGTCGCGACCTCGGTGCGCCTGGCGACGCCGCAGGCACAGCAGCGCCCAGCGCCCAAACCGGTCGGCCGGCTCGACCTGCTCGAGGAACAGGTGCGGCGCCTGACCGAGCAGGTCGAGGAACTGCGTCACCGACTGGACGAATCGCAGCGCGGTGCCGAGGGTTGAGCGCACGTGATCGCGTAAGGTTCGCTCCGTGAAACCTGCTGGCGACGAGCGCACGCCGGACGGCACGGAGCATGCCGCCGAACGTCCCGCGCGCGAGCAGCTGCTCGACATCCGGTCCGATGACCGGGACGACGCACTCATCCTGTTCCTCGACGGCGAGATCGACGGGCTGACCGCGCCTCGCCTGCGGACGGCGATCGGTGCGGCGTTCGATCGGCTCAACGGCCGGATGCTGGTGCTGGACCTGACGGAGGTCGGGTTCCTCGGCTCGGCCGGCCTGCGGGCACTGCTGGACAGCGCGGCCGAGGCCGTCACCCATCGCGGCCACCAGCTGCTGCGCGTGGTGGTGGACGAGAACCGGCCGGTCGTGCGGCCGATCGAGATCGTCGGGCTCGACAACGTTCTGGCGCTCTACCACAGTGTCGGTGACGCGCTCACGGCTTGAGTTTGTCCAGGGTTGTCCGGGGTACCCTGGTCGCGCACCGCTGGTCAAGGAAGGGTGAGATCAGGGCTGTGCCGCCGACATCCGATCAGGACAAGCACCCACCGCGGGGTCGCCAGGCACCGACCAGTCTGTCCGGGGCACCGACGTTGGAGGTCGCCCTGAACGCCGAATGGGTCGCGCCGTCGATCGTGCGCGGCCGGGTGCGGGACTGGCTGGTCGGGCATCGCTGGCCGTCGACGCACGCGGACGAACTGGTACTCGCGGTGAGCGAGGCGGTCAGCAACAGCATCGAGCACGGCTACGCCATCCCGCCGGGCAGCGCGGCACGCAGCGGCGAGATGGTCGACGTGCACGGCGTGGTCGTCGTCGATCCGGACGGGTTCCGGCACGTCGTGTTCACCATTCGCGACCAGGGCCGGTGGCGGGCGCCGACCAGCCGCCGCACCACCCGTGGCCACGGGATGCTGATCATGCGGACCTGCGCCGACGACGTGTCCGTCGACTATTCGGCGACCGGCACCAGCGTCGTGCTGCGCAGTCGCCCCGTCCCGCCGGCCATCAGCTGACACGTTTGTTTGGTGTCAGACGTATCGGGCATTCTGGCACCATGATCGGACGACTGAACTGCCCGGTGCTGGACTGCCCGGAGCCCGCCGAACTGGCCCGCTTCTACAGTGAACTGCTCGGCGCCACCGTGGTCAGGAACGATCCGGACTGGGTGACCATCAGGGATGCCAGGGGCTGGCTCGTGTCCTTCCAGCAGTCGCCGGACTACCGGCCGCCGCACTACCCGGACCCGTACGCCTCGCAGCAGATCCACTTCGACGTCCGGGTGGACGACATCGACAAGGCCGAGCAGGCCGTGCTGGCGATCGGCGCCACCCGACTTGACGGCGAAGGCCATGACTACCGGGTGTTCGCCGATCCGGTGGGCCACCCGTTCTGCCTGGTCTGGGACAACTGACGGCTAGGAGGCACCGATGGCAAGCGGCAGCGACCTGCCGATCGAGGCACCGCAGGCCGACACGGCCGAACAGCGGCGTGACCTGGTGGACGATCCCGGCGACCGGTTGCCCGACGACGAAGTCTCGATCGAGGCCGACCCGGCCGATGTCGCCGAACAGCAGGAGGTCGTCGACATCGACGACGATGAGCCGACGCCCTGACCGCCGGGGTCTACTCGCCGACCTGCTCGATGGCCGTGGCGACGTCCGGTACGACGGTCAGGACCTTGTCCAGCCCGGTGACCTCCATCGGCCGCAGCACGTTGCGCGATGCGGCCACGACCCGCACCTGCACGGCCCTGGCCACGGCCAGGTTTCGGGCCTCGGCCAACACCGCGAGCCCCGCGGACCCCAGGAACGTGACGCCGCTGAGGTCGAGCACCAGAGAGGGTCCGCCGGCGACATGTTGCTGGACGTGCTCGGCGAAGCCGGGCGCCGTCACCATGTCGAGCTCGCCTGCCAGGTGCAGGACCACGGCACGAGGGCCGACCGACTCGACGACTATGTTCAGTCCGCCGGTCGATTTGTCAGCTTCCGACACCGCGCCGCCCTCCTGAAACGTGCCAGTACGCACCCGGTGCCACCATAGCGCCGGTCGAATCGTGGCACAGTACAGGACCCGCCGGTACCGAACACCGAAACGTTCAGTGGGCCCGCAGTGCGCCCAGCCGTCTGGCTCGTTGACCGGCCAGGATCAGCAGCAGCGGCGGCATCGGCGCCACGGACACGGTGATCACGGCGACGAGGGACATACCGGTCATCAGCGCGACGACCAACACGACCGGCGTGGCGACGGTGAACAGCAGGGCGGTGAGGACGGCCAGCCGGGTCCAGCGATGGTGCGGCGCGGGAAACCGGGGCCGGCGAACACGGCAGGCGGCGTAGCGGAGGCGGCGCCACGACCGACCGCGGCCCGATCCTAGGATCCGCATCAGCGCGACGAGCCTGCGGTCGCCGGACAGGTCCTGCTCCAGCTGCGCAAGACGACGCTTTTCGTGCAGGGAGAAATCCATCTGCGGTCCCTTCGGACAGTACCGGCCGGATCAGCAACTCACAGCGGTGTGCGGGGCGTCACTCCAGGGATACCACGCCCGATGGCATACAAACGCCGCTCTGGTAACGCAGGTGAAAAATCCATCATGTGATCATGGAAAGCTCTACCCCCGACCCGGCAGGAATTCCTGAATCGTCGTGCGGTTGCCGGGGTGCTCCCAACTTGCCACGCGTCCGGGCCGCCGCGCAATACCGACTCCGTCACTGCCGTCACGCACTACGGGAACCGGGCGACGAAGCGGCGCTGCCAGGGTGTCTCGACCGCCCGAGGCGAGTAATGCTCCCGAACATACGCAACCGCCTTACCACTCGGCACCCCATCAAGCACCGCAAGGCACGCCAGCGCCGTCCCGGTACGTCCATGCCCACCAGCACAAGCGACCTCGACGCGCTCGACATCGGCACGCGCCCAAGCCGCACGCAGCGCATCGACTGTCGCCACCCGATCGGACGGCAACCCGAAATCAGGCCAACGCAGCCACAGATTCTCCCAGGTCACCGGCGGCGGCCTGCGCCCCAACAGGTACAACGCAAAGACAGGCGACGGGCCCGCCGGCGACGGCCGACTCAGCCCCCGACCACGAACCAGCCGACCGGACGGCAGGCGCAGTACGCCTGCCGCGGTGGGCTCCCAGGTATCGGCCATGATCGAGCGTAGCGAACCCGGCCACCGGGTATTCCCTTAACATGTATCTCACTCGGCCCGCGTGGTTGATCCATCGGCGAGGCAAGCCGTTGCGATTCTTCCGGCGGTATCCGTGGCTGGATCGATTGGCGCGAGCCGGCAAACGCTACGTCGATCATCACGGCTACCACTACGCGGCGTCCATCACGTATTTCAGTGTGCTGTCCTTGATCCCGATGTTGATGGTGGCACTGGCCGCGATCGGCTTCGTGCTTGCTGGCCAGCCCGCGTTGCTCGGTGCGGCGCGGCGCCTGGTCACGCAGTCCGTACCGGCGCCGCTGTCCAGCATCACCGACGGGCTGTTCAACAGCGTCATCGATCACCGGGTGAAGATCGGCTTGTTCGGGCTCGCGGTCGGGCTGTACTCGGGCTGGAACTGGATGAACGCGCTGCGGGACTCGTTGACCGCGATGTGGTCCCAGGAACGCTCGCCGCAACGGTTACTGCCGATGATCGCCAAGGACCTGTTGGCGCTGCTCGGGCTCGCGGCCGCGTTGCTCGTCTCCTTCACGCTCACGGCGGCGGGCGGGGCGCTCGGGCCACTCCTGTTGCGGCTCGCCGGGTTGTCCGACGCCGGGTGGGCAAACGTGCTGCTGGCCATCGGGTCCGTGGTGCTGGCCGTGGTGGCCAACTGGCTGGTGTTTCTGTGGATGTTGGCCAAGCTGCCCAGGGAACCCGTTGACACGCGCGGCGCCGTTCGGGCCGCATTGGCCGCCGCCGTTGGATTCGAGATACTCAAATGGCTCGGCGGTGTGTATCTGGGGCTGGTCGGCCGGTCGCCGGTCGGGGTGGCGTTCGGTGGGATCGTCGGTCTGCTGGTGTTCATCTACCTGGTGGCGCGCATGCTGATGCTGGTCACGGCGTGGACCGTGGAAGCGGCGCGTGCCGGCGATCAGGTTTGACCGGCGTTGTCGAATCCATCGCCCCAGCCGGCGGGTGGCAGAACCGAGAGCGGCGTCGTGATACGCCAGAACATGGTCAGCGTGAACGCGATCAGCGCGAGGACGAGACCGACGTCACTTCCCGCCACCGGAATGCCGACATCGAGTTCCGGCGTGGCCCGATTGAGAGCGATCATCACCGGCAGCACCCGCAGGATCATATCCCCAGTATTCCCCTTCACGAGAGCCGGTGAAAGCACATCGGGGCGGACGAGCCACATGGCGTCGTCCGGCCCGGCAGGCAGTTACCGGCTGTGCGGCACTACCAGCGATACCGCCGCGCTCGGCCGCCACCAATGCCCACACCGCCTGACAACAACGCCAATAACAAGGCCAATAAGGCGACCATTGTGCGTGTCTCCCTCTAACGGGTGAACTTCTACTCGTCGCGTTGTCCCAGCGGGCTGTCGTGCCACGACTCGACCCGCTCGGGTTCGACCGGGTTCACCCGGACCTGGGCCCGCTGGTCGTTCTCGACGAGGTGTGCCGTCTCGATCTCGGTGGCCAGGGCCTCCTGGCGGCGCTGGCCCAGCAGCATCATCGTCACACCGAAGATCGCGGCCAGCGCGATGAGCAGGATGCCAAGGCGCAGCAGCAAACCCTCGCTTGCCGTGCCACCGAACGGGACGACCGCGAGCAGCGCGACGACACCCAACGTCATGAGGTGAAACAGAACGGCGACCAGCGTGGCCGCCGGGCCGGACGACCTCCGTTCGGAGGGGGCCGCGTTGGCCAGGTACCTGCGGCCGGTCATGGCCAGCAACTGGCCGACGGCGACGACGATCAGCACGCCGATCACCAGGAATACCACACGTTCGTTGTCCACGAGACCTCCTAGGTCCGCCCCCCGCCAGGTGAATACCCACTCTCGTCGCCTGGAAACGCCCAGAAACGGCTGGTCCTGGCCAGGCGTTTCGGATTCGGCGGGAGACCCGGCTGCTCAGCGGTGCGGAGTACCCGGGATCACCAGCGAGTCCACCACGTCGGTCAGGCGTTCGCGGCGGGCCCAGGCGGCGCGCTGTCGCTGGGCGCCGCAGCCGGCCCGGCGCAGTGTGTCCAGTTCGGACTCCACCAGGTCGAGGTCGCCGTCGTCGCGCAGCGCGGGTCGGACGTGGTCCAGCAGGTCCGTGATCTGCGTCCAGATGTCGACCAGCTTGCCGCTCACCGGGTGCAGACACCGGCCGGGCAGGCCATCGTGCGCGGCCCGCCACAGGTTGGCGCGCAACACTTCCTGCGGGACCGGCGGCTCGGCGGCGGTGCCGTCGTCGATGTCGTGCAGTGCCCGCACGACGAGGGCGCGGACCAGGCCGGCGATGAGCGCGGTCTCGCCGGGGGTCGCCATGACGTCGCAGACGCGGAACTCCAGCGTCGGCTGGTGATGGGACAGGCGGATGTCCCAGTAGACCATGCCCTCGTCCAGCAGGGCACCGGCGCGAGTCATCGCATCGACGCTGCTGTCGTAGTGGTCCAGCGAGCCGAACACCGGCGGCGGGCCTGCCGTGGGCCAACGGTTCCAGAGCAGGTAGCGCCAGCTGTGGTACGACGTGTCGCTGCCGTTGTCGAACGGGGAGTTCGCGCTCATCGCCAGTAGCACGGGTAACCAGGCGCGGACCCGGTTGATCACGGCGACACCGGTGGCGCGATCGGCGATGCCGACGTGCACGTGGCAGCCGCAGGTGTTGCTGGTGGGCGCGAGCTCGCCGAACCAGTCCGCGATTCGCCGATAGCGCGCCTTGGGGGTGATCTCGGCCTGTTCCGATTGCGGCAACAGGGGTGTGGCGCTGGGGACGAGCCGTAGGTGCTGCGCGTCGGCGTTCATCGCGAGCTGTGCGCGTAGTCCGGTCAGGTGCTCGCGCGCCTCGGTGGCGTTCGCGCAGACCGGCGTGGTCACCTCGACCTGGCAGGACACCATCTCCCGCTGCAGTTCGCCCGCCGCGTCGCCGACATCGCCGCCGGCCAGGTCGCCACCCCGGTAGGACAGGTGCCCCGTTGCGTCGACGACGAGGAACTCCTCCTCGACACCCACGGTCGGTGACCCGGCTTCGCCCGATCCCATGACCGCTAGATGCCCGGAACGCGGTCCGGTCAACCCTTCGAACCGTTTTGACACGGTCGGAGCGGGAAACTCAGCAGGTGACGAGAGGAGCACCGACATGCCGCAGGGATCGTGGTCGGACAAACGCGAACGACAGTACGAGCACATCAAGTCCGGCGCCAAGGACCGAGGTGAAGGCGAAGGGCGCGCCAAGGAGATCGCATCCCGCACCGTGAACAAGAACCGGGCCCAGTCCGGCGAGTCCCGCACCGCCAGCCGGACGTCGACCCAGGACATGTCGCCGCAACGGCGTGGCGGCAAGCGGTCCCACTCGGGCTCAGCGGGCCCGACCCGCGACCAGCTCTACAACGAGGCCAGGCAACGCAACATCAAGGGCCGCTCAAAGATGAACAAGAACGAACTGGCGCGGGCGCTGGGTAAATAACAACCGACGATGCTTCTGTTCGGGCGCACGGCAGAAGTCGGTGCAGCACAACAGAAGGTGTGTCGAAGCGACGTGAGTCACACGCTGGCAGGTGGAGGCTCACAATGATCGTTACCACTGGTGATGCCATCGGCGGCGCGGCGCCCGCGCCGGAATGGCTGCGAAACCTGGTAGGCGCCAGAACACACTACGAGGAGAACCTCGGCTGGCCGGTCAGCATCGAGGTGGAGCCGCACCGGATCGTGATCGAGGCGGGCGGCGTGCTCGACGCGGTGGTGATGCCGATCGAGGTGGCCCGTCCGGTCCTGCTCGAACTGCGGATCGCCCTGCTGGCCGGCCCGGTGATCACCGCACCCGGCGTGGACAGCTGGACGTTCCTGACCGCACCTGCCGCCGCGATCCGCTCGGCCCTGCCGGCCGAACTCGGCGACGCCCACGTGCGCGGCCTCAGCGCCGGCACCCATGTCACGCTGCCCAGCGAAACCGGCTCGCCGTACTGGATCGAGCCACCGCGCCGCCGGCACTGCCTACCACCGTGGCCGGTGGTCGTCGGCACGACCCGACGCGTGGTGTCCCGGTGGAATGACCGCGTGTACTGCCAGCCGGCGGCGTAGTCCGGCGTCTCGATCAGCGCCGGGCGCGGCCGGGATCCGGTGGCGACGGGCGGAACGGCGGGCGCTGCGGCTGACCCTGCGGTGGCTGACCCATGGGTGGTTGGCCCATGGGCGGCGGCTGCCGAGGTGGTTGCTGGCGCTGCTGGCCCGGTTGCTGCCGTTGGGGTTGGCCGATGGGCGGGCGCGGTGGCTGGCCGTTCAGCGGCCGGGGCGGCGGTTGGTGACGTTGCGGCTGCCCGGTGGTGTTGGGGCGAGGGCTGGTACGAAACGACGGGCGGGCACGGTTGTTGATCGCGCTGTTGGCCCGCCAGCCGGTGCCCCGCCCGCCGCCGGTGTCCAAGCGGGCGTTGGCACGCCGTGTCGCGACGTCCTTCGGACGGTTGACCCAGGAGTCGAACGCGACGATGCCGACGGCCAGGATCGCGGTGATGACGCCGAGGATGGCGAACTGGACGACCACCGCCACCACGGTCAGGAACAGGAACCCGAACGCGGCCAGCCAGCACGACCAGTCGACCCGGCCGAGGACCGAAGCCCGGTATCCCCCCGGGCTGCGTCTCTCCCCGCGCTGATCAGGCACGACGTGCTCCGGCGGTGATCATCCCTGTTCCTCCTCACGCCGTCCGCGTTCCGGCGATCCTACAATTTGTAGAGTAAGCTGGTCAGCGGCGGTCAGTGGTGTTGTGACACGTTGGAGGTACGTCGGCGGCATGACACCCATCATCCACAGACCTGCCGACCGCAAACGCTACGGGCGGCGCCGGCCACTGCCAGCCCTCCTGATACTGGTCATACTGGCCGCCACAAGTGCCATCGTATGGGTGAACGTGTTACATCAGGCAGCAAACAGTACCGTGCGGGCGGTATGCCCGGCCGGCAAAAACGCCCCGGCGAAGCTGCCCGCGCTCACCCCGCTGTCCTACACCGCGCTGAACAGCGTCACACCGGCACCGGCCGCCCAGGTCAAGGTGCGGGTGCTCAACGCGAGTACCCAGTCCGGGCTGGCCGCACGCGTCGACACTGCGCTCCAGCAGTTGGGCTTCGTCCAGGCCGGCCCGCCGGCCGAAGATCCGCGCTACCCACTGAGCGACATGCGCTGCTTCGGCCAGATCCGGTTCGGCCCCAACGGCGCAGCGGCCGCGCGCACCGTCTCCCTGGTCCTGCCATGCGCGCAACTCGTGCGGGACGGTCGACAGGACCCGTCGGTGGACGTCGCGCTGGGCTCCTACTCCAACGACCTGGCGCCGACGCAGGACGCGAAGCAGGTGCTCACCCAACTGGCCGCCTGGGCCGCGAAACACCCGCCCACCACCGGCGGGTTGCAGGCGCAGAGCGGCCAGCAGCCGGCCGTGTCGGCATCGCTGCTGGCCGGCGCGCACACATTCCAATGCTGACGAATGAGGTCGCATGAGAGGACACCGCAGGGGGCACGGCGAACTTGAGGCCGAGGTGATCGCTGCGGTAGGGGCCGCCGACCGGCCGGCGACCGTCCTGGAGATCCAGCGGTGCGTCGACTCGGCCACCAGCTACAGCGCCGTGCACACCATCCTGAACCGATTGGTGGACAAGGGATTGGTGGACCGGAAGGTCGCCGGGCGCGGCCACGTCTACCTGCCATCGCAGCGCGCGGCCGGCGTGCTGGCACGGCACATGGGCGAGATGCTGGACCGTGGCCCGAGCCGCTCGGAAGTGCTCCGCTCGTTCCTGGGCACCCTCAGCGATGAGGACCATGCCTTGCTCCGCCGGTGGCTGGACGGCCACGGCTTCGCACCCGTGTAACCACAGCCGCCCGCCCAATCACTACAGCCATTGAGCGACGCCACCGTGATGCGAACAAGTCCCGCTACGATGCTGGCTGAAGCTGTACGTACCGTCCTGGCACCTGGCGGTGGCCCCAGCCGGCGCCGCAGGCGCCTGTTCCGGACGGTGCACACAGTTGCCGTCGGAGTTGACGTAATAGTCACCGTCGCAAGCGGCAGGCGGCGCGGCCTGCACCGGCGCCTGCACAACTGGAGCTTGGACGACCGGAGCTTGAACGACGGGCGGGGCGACAGCGGCCGGGGTGTCCGGAACCTGCGACGCGGCTTGCGAAGTCAAGGCGGGGACCGTGGTCACGACCACCGACGCGGGCGTGTCCACCTGACTGACCCCGGGAACGGCCGGAGCGCCGGCGACACCGCAACCGGCGAGCACGAACGCGGCGGGCACCGCGATCACAGCCAGCAATCGAACGACCGGATTCATCGGTAACCTCCGCGTGACAGGGACGAGATGCCCTGGTTTCGGCGGATCAATCCGACTCGTTAGCCGCCTGTCACTCGTCATCCCCCGTGACGTGGTGACAACCGTTCAATCGGTAACGATTTGTGTCCACAAGCGAATCAGTCCTGATCGGCGGCGCGGCCGAGGACGTCGCGCAGGATCTGTTCGTCGGTCTCGTCGAGGGCGCCGACGAACCGGCGTAACACCGAGCGCCGGTCCGGGCCCGCGGTCAGCAGCAGGTGCATCCGTTCCGCGGTCAGCTCGGCGCGCTGTTTGGTCGGCGAGTAGCGGTGGGCCCGCCCGTAGGGGTGGCGCTCGACCAAGCCCTTCTCATGCAGCCGGACTAGAATGGTCTGCACGGTGTTGTAGGCGAGGTCCGCACCGAGCGTGTCGTGCACCTCGCGCGGTGTGAGCGGTCTGGTGGCTGCCCACAGCGCCGCCAGTATCTCGTTCTCCAACTCACCACCGGCCCGACGGCGAGTACGTTTGGCGCCGGCCGAATCCACTGGCATCCTCCACCTGTCGGGTATCTGATGACCTTACGACAATGGGGGACCGGCGGATTTCTCCTACACCATGTAGGGATATGCTGCGGCCGCGGACGACGGAACCTCCGGGCCGGACACGGCCATCACAGCGGGGAGCAGTGTGGGACGTATCGCGATCGTGTCCGCCAGTCTCGGCGCAGGGCACGACGGGGCAGCTCACGAGATCGGGCGCAGGCTCACTGCGGGCGGTCATGACGTGACGTGCCATGACTTCCTCGACCTGCTGCCTTGGGGCATCGGGCGCCGGGTGCGCGCCGCATACCGCAAGCAACTGGACATCGCCCCTGGCAGCTGGGAGTGGCTGCTGAACACGCTCCAGCGCCGCAGAACGATGAGCGCGCTCACGATCTGGCTCGCGGCGAGCGCCTCCCGGCGGATGCGCAAGGCGTTCGGGTCGGATGTGGACGCGGTCGTGTGCACCTATCCGTTGGCCAGCCAGGTCGCGATGCGGTTGCGACGGCGTGGCCGGCTCGCCGCGTCCGTGATCACCTACCTGACCGACCCGTCCGTCCATCCGCTGTGGCTGGCCAAGGGCACCGACCTGTACCTGGCCGCGCACCCGGAGATCGCGGCCCAGGTGCGGCTGCTGGGCGCGGAACGCGTCGCGGTCGTCGCGCCCGCCGTCAAGCCGGAGTTCCGGCCGGCGCACGACGCGGACGAGCGGGCCAAGGCACGGGCCGAGTTCGGCCTGCCGCCCACCGAACTGCTCGCGCTCGTGGTGTCCGGCTCGTGGGCGGTCGGCGAGATCGAGGAGTCCGCACGCGAGGTCGCCGCGGGCGGCATCGCCACGCCGGTCGTGGTGTGCGGGGAGAACACGGCGCTACGGGAACGGCTGCGCGACCTCACGCCGGGCATCGTGCTGGGCTGGGTGGACGACATGCCCGCCCTGCTGCGCGCCTGTGACATCGTGGTACTCAACTCCGGCGGCCTCACCTTCTTCGAGGCGCACGCCACGGGTCTCCCGGTGCTGACCTACCGGTGCCTCGCCGGGCACGGCCGCACCAACGCCCGCTCGCTGGAACATGCCGGGCTGGCCAGATGGCTGCGCGACCGCGACGAGCTGGCCGGCGCGCTGACCGAGTTCGCCGCCACCAGAACGAAACAGCCGACCGTCGAACGCAGCCCGATCGAGGTCGGCACGGCCTGCCCGACGGTGGCGATCACCGGCCTGGTGCGGCAGCCGTTCCCGCCGCCGGCACAGGATCGGGTGGCGCGCCGCCGGGTGCGGCGCATCGCCTGGGTGGCGGCCAGCCTGGCGTGGCTGCTGTGGGTGTTCACCAGCGGTATGAGCATCGCCGTTGCGCACGGCTTCCGTGCGGTCGGCGAGACCGGTGTGCCGGCCAACCAGGTGTACTTCGTGGTCGAGGCGCCGCCCGACCAGGCCGTCAGCGACCAGGACATCGGCTTGCTGCGCGGTATGAACGTGGCCGTCGCGGTGAGCGTCAAGACCGCGGCGGACAACCCGACCGTGGTGCGGCGGATGGCGACGGCCGGGCTGCTGGTGGTGAACGCGGCCGGCGGCCAGCCGTACGCGACCGGCTGGTTCGCCGGGCGCAGCGCCATCGGCGCCGGGGCCCGCGCGATCGGCAAGATCACCACGCACCGGCCGAAGCTGATGCTGTCCAACGGCGACCTGGACGCGGTGGACGTGAGCCTCGCCGCGATCTACGGCGAGCGGATCATCATCCCGAAGGCCACGATCAGCTGCGGCGCGATCACCAAGCTGCCGGTGCGCGGCGGCATCGTGCTGATCCGGCAGGATCTGGGCAAGCCGTGCGCCATCGGCCCGATGCTGGCCAGTCTGGCCCAGCAGGCGGGCCGGCAGAACCTGCATCCCACCGCGTTGCGGAACCTGACGACGTGAACCGCCTGACCGCCACCGTCACGGCGACCGCCATCGGCACGCTGGCCGCGCACGCGCTGCCGGCCACCCTGTTCTGGCCGCCGCTGCGCGCGCAACTGTGGCCCTCGTTGTCCGGGATCGGCGACCCGAACCACGTGGCGCTCACCTTCGACGACGGCCCGCATCCCCGTTCCACCCCGTTCTTCCTGCGGGAGCTGGAGCGCAGGCGGGTGCGGGCCACGTTCTTCCTGCTGGGCAGCGAGTTGGCCCGCACACCGCAACTGGGCCGCGAACTGGCCGGCGCCGGGCACGAGGTCGCGCTGCACGGCTGGTACCACCGCAGGCTGGTCTGGTACGGCCCCCGGCGCACCTACGACGAACTGGCCAGGGGCCGTGACCTGATCGCGGCCACCACCGGCACGCCGCCGCGCTGGTTCCGGCCGCCGTACGGGGTTTTGACGACGTCGGCGTTGGTGGCCGCGCACCGTCTCGGGATGACGCCGGTGCTGTGGACGTGCTGGGGATGGGACTGGAGCAGTCGGTCCACTCCGGACAGTGTGTTCGACACCGTGACGAAGTCGCTGGCCGGCGGCGGCACGATCCTGTTGCACGACTCGGATGTCGCGGCGTCGGTTGGCGCGTGGAAGTCCACATTGGGCGCTCTCCCCCGGCTGCTGGACGAGTGCGCGGCACGCGGCTGGACGGTCGGCCCGCTGGGCGAGCACGGTGTCGGCACCCGACGGGCCGCCGACTGTGCACCGACCGTCAATACGGAGGTCATGTTCAGGACTCCGGCGGTGCGGTAGCTTCCGATCGTGGGAGCGCGGCCGTCATGATCGTGTCCATCTACCTGCCGCTGGTGCTGCCGGTGCTGGTGGTACCGATGGTGCGGTGGTTGTGTGGGCGGCTGCACCCGGCCCTGGCGAGTTGGCTGGCCGTGGTCTCCGGGTTGGTGCTCTGCTGCTGCGCCTTCGTGGTGCTGGCACTGTTGATGTTCGTGTCGCTGTCGACACTGAGCGTGTTCGCCCGGTTCGGCCACTGGTCCCCGACCACGTTGCAACAGTTGGACCTGGTGAACCTGCCGGTCGACCTGGCGGCCGGCGCCCTGCTGGCGGTGTTCGCCACGGCCGGGATCGTGGTGGCCCGGCGGCGGCTGCGCGCCCTGGCTGACGCGTACCGGGCGGCACGACGGTGTCAGGACGGCGGCGAGTTGACGGTCGTCGTGGACGAACGGCCACTGGCGCACGCACTGCCGGGGCGGCCGGGGCGGATCGTGGTGTCGACGAGCATGCTGGCCGCGCTGACACCGGCGGAGCGTCGCGCGCTGCTGGCCCATGAGCGGGCGCACCTCGATCGGCGCCATCATCTGTTCGTGGTGGTGATCGACGTGCTCGCCGCGGCCAATCCCCTGCTGCGTCCGCTGGCCGGCACGATCCGGTTCACTACCGAACGCTGGGCGGATGAGATCGCCGCCGGCCAGGTTGGTGACCGGACGCTGGTGGCGCGGGCGGTTGGTCGAGCCGCGCTGGCCGGTCGGGGTCCGTCCGGTGGCACCGTTGCGATGGCGGCGACAGCGGGGCCGGTGCCGCGGCGGGTGACGGCTCTGCTGACCGCGCCGCCGGTGGTGCGGTTGTGGTCGGTGCTGTTGTCGCCGGTTGGGCTGTTCACGTTGGTGGTGCTCGGTTTGGTCGTCGGATCTGCCATGTTCTCCGCTGACGCCGCCTACGATCTGCGTCGGGCGCTGATGGAAGCCAAGGCGTGACAACTGGGATTGACGAACCAGCCAAGAAGCACGTACGGCTAATTCGGTCGTAGTGCGGCGAGAACGAAATCGGCTATTTCATTGCCCAGGTCGGTGGCCGACTTCGGACCGTCGGGGCGATACCAGACCGGTAACTGGTTGACCACGCCCATAGCGATCTGCACCACGGTATCCGGCGGCACGACAGCCGCGAACTCGCCACCGGCCTGACCATCGGCGATAACCGTGCGGAAGCTCTCGTGGTAAAGGCGGCGGTCGGCGCGGAACGCGGCCATCCGGTCAGCGTCCAGTTTGTGCGCCTCGCGATAGAACACGGCGGCTTCGGGCAGCCGGTCGATGGTCGAGCACACCACGTTGACCAGGATCGCCCGCACGGTCTCGGACGCGCCGAGGCCGCGCCCGACGATCTCGTCCAGGTCGGCGGTCTGGGTACCGATCAAGGCGTGGTAGATCTCGTAAAGCAGGTCGTCCTTGGCGTCGAAGTAGTGGTACAGCGCGCCTTTCGTGACCTCGGCCCGGTCGACCACCTGCTGCACGGTGGTGGCGTCGAAACCCTGCTCGGCGAACAGCGCGACGGCGGAGGCGATGATGCGCTCCTCCATCGGACTGCGAACACCGGGCTGCCGAGTAGCGCGCGGCGCACGGCTGGCCGTGCTACGTGCCATCACCCACCCCCTTTCATGACGGACCAGATCAATTGTGCCCGGTCGGAGCGAGCGCCCGCGCCATTTCGATCGGGTCGGCGCCGGTCGGCAGGATCGCGATGGCCGGGGTGTCCAGGCCGTTCGCGACGTACTCGGCGACCTGGTCCCGGCACCGGGCGGGGCTGCCGTGCACGATGAGCGCGTCCACCACGTCGTCCGGGATGGCCGCGTTGGCTGCCGCGCGGTCGCCGGCCGCCCATGCGTCGTGCATCGGCTTGAGTATCTCGCCCCGGCCGAGCCAGTCGTGGAATGCCGCGTATACCGGCACGGTCAGGTAACTGCTGATCAGCAGCCGGCCGAGGCCACGTGCGGCGTCGACGTCCTCGGTGGGGCAGACGAAGATCCGGGCGGCCAGTTCGACATCCGGGCCGATCTCGGCGCGGACCTGCGGCAC
>WNGR01011709.1_pt1 | contig 18866 bp, 16 predicted proteins | sample 5407581 | NCBI WGS metagenome assembly WNGR01 (sample SAMN13153383, study PRJNA577476) | soil metagenome | isolation source: 80 cm soil or saprolite under Garry oak tree replicate 2 | place: USA:California | collected 2016-06-15 | reverse complement strand
CGGCGCACGTCTGCACCTTGCTGCGCACATAAATCTCCGACGCGGGAACGTGCCCGACCAGCACTGCCGCCAGCCCCGGCCTCACACCCTGTTTCGCCAGCGCCTTCACTTCTTCCGCAACTTCCTGCTTGATCTGCGCAGCGATAGCCGCGCCATCCAGTATCTTTGGCATCTCTGCTCCAAACACTCATCCTATCGCTTCAGCCGGTCGCCTTCATCCAGCGCACGAGCCAATCCCTCTCCCTCTCACGCAGTTGCGCATTCTCTGACCGTTCTTAGAGTGCTCTCCGGCCTTGTTTGCATCTCGACCCACGGGCCGATAAACTTCTCCCCGAACTAGGCAGCATCGTTTTCTGTGCCCCACTTTCCCGTTTCAATAAAGGAGATCACTTGCGCCTCTTCCGGACTCCCCTTCTTGCCTGCGGATTGATCGCCGTCTCATTCGCTCCTCAGAGTCATCTCGCGTCCGGCCAAGCTGCCGGTGCTCAGGCGCTCCCTCCCATTCCGCACCCTAAGCAGATTCACCTCAAGCACGTGCTGGTCATCGGTCAAACCAAAGGCTTCGAGCACGATTCGATCTCCGGAGCCATGGCAACCATCTACAACATGGGCCGCGAGAGCGGCCTGTGGGACACGATGCTCCGCACCGACACCGAATTGCTCACCAAGAAGCCTCTCGGAAACAACGCAAAAAACCTCAACGATTTCGATCTCATCATCTTCGCCAGCACCACCGGCGAGTTGGATATGGACGATTCCCAGAAGCAGGACATGCTCTCTTTCATCAAGGACGACGGCAAGGGCTTCGTCGGGATTCACGCCGCCCTCGATACCAATTACAAGTGGCCTGAGTATGGCGAGATGATCGGCGGCTGGTTCGACCAGCATCCGTGGATGACCTTCAACGCACCCATCCTCAACGAGGATCCTGACTTCCCCGCGGTCCGCCATCTCCCCAAGGCCTTCATCAAATACGACGAGATCTATCAACCCAAGGAGTGGTCCCGCGACAAGGTCAACGTCCTGCTGAGCCTCGATCCCAACCGCCTCGACTACAACAACCCCCGCGTTCACCGCATGGACCACGACTTCCCCGTGGCCTGGAGCAAGATGTACGGCAAAGGGCGCGTCTTCTACTCCACCCTCGGTCACACCGAAGAAGCATGGGAAGACCCCGACGTTCGCAAGATGTACTTCGAGGCCATCCGCTGGGCACTATGGATGACCGACGGCAGCACCACCTCGCATGGCCGCCTTCCTGCCTCAACCCCAGCTCACTGATCGGCCCGCCAAAGCGCTTAGGTCGGGGAGATTTTTGCCTGTTTTCGCGAACAACCAAATCTATGCCAAAACGGCAAGGTTTGTTGATTCCAAGTTGTAGCCGGGAGGAGTAGCCGCTGGATCAGCGTCTCAAACTGTTTACTATTCCGTTATTGCCTAGTTGGCGGTCATCCAGGGTTAGTCTACAGTTGACAAGTCTGAAATTAGAAATCTAGGGTCAAAAACACGGCTTTTGGGCGATTAAGCTAACTCCTACTGGAATTGGATTTGCCATCGTGGGCAAAAACACTTCCTTTAGCGAGTACAGCCGGGCGGAATAATGCCGGGCGGGTAGCTACCTGACTCAAATACCTGAAGATTGACTCGCTGCTGTGCCAGATCTGGAACACAGAAATCATTTCGCAGGCTATCTGGTACAAGGTCTCTTTCGTAAGGCTCTTGCGTTTTGCCTTTTTCGTTCACCTCTGGTCTGTTTTGAAGATTAGGGTCGTCTTTATGCTGCAACACATAGAGATAACTTTTGTCAGAATACTGAGTTCCAAATACCTGACTTTTTCCGATTGCCTGGAGATACCTGTCAAGCGTTGCCGCGGAAATCCATTTTGATGATGCGTCGCCCTTCACGACCGCCTCCACGGCTAGAATGTGCGCGAGCAAATAGTCATTTGCTTCGTCACTATGTTGAAAGATGTATGCCGCGTCATGGAAATCGCGTGAGGTTTTGAGTTTTCCGGCCGCGATCAATACCTTGGTTTGAGCGCGTCTTGTCGCATCCCGGCTAGTCACATCACTGCCGTACGCAGCAACGTTGTGATCTCCATTCCGGTCGCTTTGGTCATCAAGAAAAAGTTGGTGAATGTTCGCTGGGACGAGTGGTGCGACTTCGTGCTTCTTTGCGGATGTTTGACCAAGCAATATGCCACAATGAAGCAAAATAAATACCGAAAGAATGGGCCGAATTCCAATCGATGTTTTCATGATGGCGATTGTACTAAAGGGCAGAATGTGGTCTGCGATTGTCAGCAACGGCGCACGATTCGGTGGGCAGCTTTCTATAAGCTTGCTCCGAGCGGATGGTGGACAAACCGGAAATAAAGCGCTGCCGGATTCCGTTCTGAAGACCCATCCTTCAGAATCCTCCCGCCTTTTCCCGGCAAATCTGCCGCAAAAATGTTCTTGACGACTCTCGATAACTAAATTATTAGTTATACGTCTGACACAGTACGGCACGATCAACCGGCTTCCCGAGGATTCTGACCTTCATGCCTCCCAAGAGATCCATCACGCTGACCCAGGCCGAACTTCGGCTCATGAAGGTGCTGTGGACCCGTGGCGAATCCACCGTCGCCGACATGGTTTCAGCCACGGCCGACGACGGCCAGCTTGCATACACATCGGTCCTGACCACCATCCGCATCCTCGAGACCAAGGGCTACGTGAGCCACCGGCAAGACGGCCGCGCATTCCTCTACAGCTCCTGTGTTGGAGAGCAGGAGGCAAGCCGGTCTGAGGTGCGCCACGTGATGCAGCGGTTCTTCGGTAACTCGCGTGAAAGGCTGCTGCTCTCTCTCCTCGGGGATGACGAGATCAGTCCGGATGAAGTGAAAAGGCTCAAAGAAGCCATCGCCAGCTTGCCCGATGAAGACGCGGAGGAGGTCTAAATGGACACCATGCTGCACGCCCTTTCGCTATTGTCTGCCACCGCCACCGGTGCGCTCTTCGCGGCCATCTGGCAAGGGACGGTACTTACCGCGTGTGTACTCCTGTGCCTGCGCCTTCTGCCCGGCTTGAGCGCGGCCGCGCGGTCGCTCATCTGGCTCAACGTGTTCGCATTATTGGTCTTACTCCATTTTGTCCCCATGTTTGTTGCGCACGGCACCAGCTCAAATCCGGCCTATCCCTCCCCCATCCACCTCGATTTGCGCTGGAGCTTTGCGGTAGCGGCAGTCTGGGCAATGCTCTCCCTCTGGAGAGCGGCGCAGCTCGTTGTAGGCGCCGTTCATCTGCACAACATGGCGCGTCGGGCCGTGCCTGTTTCAACCGGCCCCGCCCTTGCCGAACTGCTGCACGATGCCCGTTCGGCTGAACTCTGCACGTCCGATGAAGTGGCCCGCCCCAGTGTCTTCGGCTTTTTCCGGCCACGCATCCTCGTGCCTCCGGCGCTGGTCGAAAAGCTCTCCCCGCAGGAACTGCAACAGGTGGTGCTCCACGAGATGGAACACCTCCACCGCGCCGACGACTGGACCAACCTGCTGCAGAAAATAGGCCTGGTGCTCTTCCCGCTGAACCCCGCTCTGCTCTGGGTTGAGCGGCGGCTGTGTGCGGAACGCGAACTGGCCTGCGACGACCGTGTGCTCCGTTCCAGCGCCGGACGCAAGGCTTATGCCCTGTGCCTGACCCGCCTGGCTGAATACTCCATGCTTCAGCGCAGCCTCTCACTGGTCCTTGGCGCATGGGAGCGGCGTCCGGAGCTGGTACGGCGCATACAGCGCATCCTGCGCCAGCCCGGTAAGGTAATGGGCCGGAAGCCTGCGCTAGCGGCCACCAGCGGCCTGGTAGCCGGAGCCCTCGGTTGCACCCTGGCCCTCGCGCATAGCCCCCAGTTACTTAGCTTCGCGCCGCCGGTCCAGGTCACCCAGCAAATCCGCCCCGTCGCTTCCGCAGATTTTGCCCAGATGAGCCGTGAACTGGGAGGTAAACCCCATCTGGTGAATGCAGTATTGCCGAATTCACCCTGCCCGGCCCTTCTCAAGGCTCATCATCCTCGGACCAAAGCCCCTCGGCGCCCAACAGCCACACCCGCCGTGCTGGTTAAATCCGAGCCTTGGACCCCGCCCCCGGCTCCCCCAAAGGCAGTCGATCGGCGCACGCTCGTGATGATGACCGAATGGAGATACATGCAATCGCTCCAACCCGTCATGGTTCGCAATGCCGAGGACGGAAGTGCGTCCTATGTTCTGGTTCCGGCCACCTACGCTGCTGTTCGTACCCCGACAGGCTGGCTCATTCTCCAGATCTAGTGGGTCTCCGCCACACAGATGATTTTGAAAGGGCACGACTTTAGTCGTGCCGCAAACAGCCCGAAATGAGCGGGGCTTTAGCCACTGAGGGATGCTTTTCGACAAATCAACTCCTCTTCGAGCCGTGTATAAATGACGTTGTTTCCGGCGACCTACACTAGTAGCGCAAATTTAGTAGCTCAACCCCGAAGTTCCAGGTGCCCGCCTTGGCTGGCGCCTCAGTTCACAAAAGCAAAATCAACCAATCGGAGATAACAACCCATGCGTCAACCAACTAATCAATTAGTAGCGAATGCCAAAAAACTCGGCGGCCCGGCAGCGATACTGGGCGCCTTCGCCCTCGGAGCTGCCCTGTTCGTCGGACATGGCCGTGTTCACGCCGCTGCGGCGATGGACGAAGAAAGCGTGTCCGCCTTGACCTCTCTGGCTCACGCAATGGAGGCCGTAGCCTCCAAGGTCACCCCCGCTGTGGTCAACGTGGCCGTAACCTCTCGCGGTTCGGGTGAAGAACTCTCTGAAGGCCAGATGCAGAATCTGCCTCCCGGCCTGCGCCAGTTCCTCGGGCCCATGATGCCCCAACAGCCCTCGCAGCCCCAGCTCGAGCACGGAGTGGGCAGCGGAATCATCATTTCGCCCGACGGCTACATCGTCACCAATAGTCACGTGGTCGACGGTGCCCAGCAGATCAAGGTCACGCTGAATGACCGTCGCGTCCTCACCGGAAAAGTAGTTGGCGTCGACAAAATGACCGACCTCGCCGTGATCAAGGTCAACGCTTCCGACCTGCCCACCGTGGTCTGGGGAGACTCCACCAAGCTGCAGCCAGGACAGACCGTGCTGGCCTTCGGCAGTCCCTTCGGCTACTTCCAGTTCTCTGTCACCCGCGGCATTGTGAGCGCGGTCAACCGGCCCAATCCCTACTCTGACAATCCGCGCAGCCGCGGCAGCTACATCCAGACCGACGCTGCCATAAACCCCGGCAACTCCGGCGGCCCGCTGGTTAACTCGCACGGAGAATTGGTGGGAATCAATACCTTCATCATCTCCAACAACGGTGCGTTTGCCGGTGCCGGCTTTGCGATTCCCTCGCAGATCGTGCATGCCACCGCCGATCAGCTCATCAGGACCGGCAAGGTGGAGCACGGCTACCTGGGCATCAGCATCAACGATGTAACGCCTGACAATGCTCACTTCTTCAACCTCAAAGATGCCTCCGGTGCGATCGTTGCCCAGGTCTCGCCCGATTCTCCCGCAGGCAAGGGAGGTCTCCACCAGGGTGACGTCATCTCTGAGATCAATGGTGAAAAGGTGCCGAATGGCGGCGCACTTCAGGTAAGCGTCAGCCAGATGGCCCCCGGAACCGCCGCGAAGCTCGGTGTAATCCGCGACGGCAAGCCGATGACTCTCAACATTACGGTGGGCAAGTTCAACGCCAAAACTGAAGAGGCAAGCAACGACAGCGAAGACAGTAGCCCCAGGAGCGGCAAGCTTGGGGTAGCAGTGGCCGATCTCACCCCTGAGCAACGCCAGCAGTTGAATGTGCCCGACCATGTCCATGGCGTGCTGGTGCAGCAGGTACGCCCGGCCAGCCCGGCTGAAGATGCCGGACTCCAACCCGGCGACGTGATCATGGAAGTCAACCGCAAGCCCGCGCAGTCTGCCAGCGACTTCGCCAACCAGGTCCATCAAGGCAACTCCGGCAAAGACCTGCTCCTGCTGGTCTGGTCAAAAGGCAACGCCAGTTACCGCACCATCCACCCCGACGAAGGCGAATCGAAGGGTGAGTAAGTAATCGCACTAGTGACGTCGGCACCCCGTTCTCCGGGGCGGGGTGCTAACTAACTCTCAGGTAGCTGGCTGCAGAGCTGGGTGTTTCGCCAGGCGGAGCCGTCATGATTCACGGACGGCCCAACGGCAAGGGATGGCTGGGCGCGACCCACGGCTGTACGACTGGACCCTAGTGGTCTCCGCCACACAGATGATCATTTATGTGTTTTGAAAGGGCACGACTTTAGTCGTGCCGCAAACAGCCCGAAATGAGCGGGGCTTTAGCCACTGAGGGATGCTTTTCGACAAATCAACTCCTCTTCGAGCCGGGTATAAATGACCTTGTTTCCAGTGACCTAGACTAGGGTGTATTGCCGTCACCGATGAGGAGATCGAAGAAATCTGGGTTCTGGTCCCTGTCGGCACACCCGTCGAAATCCGACAGTAGGTCGTCTCAGATGTTTGCAGAATATTTCGTTCTTTCTGTCATCCTTGAGTCATGGACAAATCTCGGCCCGACGGCTCGGCTCTCAGTAAGTCCGGGTCCGGTAGTGACAACTGTTTTGCGTCGGTCCTCCCGTGGCGAATTCCAACTAGCGCTGAATTGCCATTGAAAGCACATTTTTCCGGGGTTTTGGACCATTTTAGTGAGGCAAAATTAACCCGCATCTATCAGAAAACAAATGGATTATGATGATAGACTTTGGATGAAAAAATAATTTTCCCCTCCCTTATTCTGTGCCCACGCTGTAACCTAGCAGGACATGGATTCTCATTCCCCAAAGCCGCCGCGGCGCGGCCTGGAGTCGTTCGCATCCCGTGATTTCCGGCGTTATCAGCTCGCCCGCGTAGCCGTCATTCTGGGGGCGGAGGCGCAATCGGTTGCCGTGGCCTGGCAGGTGTATTCCATCACCCACCGGCCTCTGGATCTGGGCTATACCGGCTTGGCCCTCTTTCTTCCCGGCCTTCTTTTCCTGCTGCCCGCCGGGCACGTTGCCGATCGCTTCGACCGGCGCCACGTCATCCTGCTTTGCTACGGATTGCAGATCCTATGCACCGCCGCACTGCTTTCGCTCACCCACGTGGGCACTCGCGGAGTCTATCCGATCTATGCCGTCCTGTTTCTCGTTGGAATGGGTCGCGCCTTCTCGGGTCCGGCCAGTTCGGCTCTGATCCCTCACCTGGTGCCGGAACAGCACTTCGTCAATGCCGTCACCTGGGGCGGCGCCATCTTCCAATTCGCCAACACCATGGGACCGGCCCTGGGCGGTCTGCTTTTCACGCTCCCGCTCGCGCCCCATCCCTTCGGCATTCACCTGGAGGGCGCGGGTCTCGTTTATCTGTTCACGCTGTTTACTCTGGTGTGGTTCCTGGTCCTGGTCGGCAGCCTGCACGTGAGGCCGGGGCGCATGGAGCACCGCGCCGCTTCGCTCAAAGTCGTGCTCGCGGGCTTTCAGTACGTGCGCCACATGCCCATGCTTCTCGGCTCATTTTCATTGGACCTTTTTGTCGTGCTGCTGGGCGGTGCGGTTGCGCTCATGCCCATCTTCGCCAGCGACATTCTGCACACCGGCCCCCGCGGCCTGGGAATGCTGCGCGCTGCGCCCGCGGTAGGCGCACTGTGCACATCGCTCATCATGGCCCGGTTCCCGGTCCAGCGCCGGGCAGGCGTGCGGCTTTTCATCTCTGTAGCCGTCTTTGGCGCGGCCACTGTGGTCTTCGGCCTGTCGCGCAGCCTCTGGCTCTCGCTCGCGGCCCTCGCCGTTCTCGGTGCCGCCGACATGATCAGCGTCATCATTCGCGGATCCCTGCTGCAACTGGCCACCCCGCCCGCAATGCGCGGACGCGTCAGTGCCGTCAACTCGCTGTTCATCGGAGCGTCCAACGAGTTGGGCGAATTCGAAAGCGGTCTCACCGCGCAATGGTGGGGTGTGGTGCGCGCCACAGTAGCCGGCGGTATCGGCGCGCTGGCCGTAGCTGGAACCTGGGCCACACTGTTCCCCAGCCTCCGCCGTGCCGATGCTCTGACCGCTGCTTCGCTGCGGGCGCCCGCTCAACCCGAGCCGGCCGAGGCCGACTGATGCAGCGCAAAACCTGGAATGAGGATTCTATTTGAAGACCTGGCAAAAATTTCTGATCCCCACACTCATCACCCTCGCCATCGGCGGCTTCTACCTGTTCATCGTCTTCAAGCACCGGCAGGATCCGGGCGTCGCCGGCCAGAAGCAGCCCACCGAGCAACTGACAGATGACGACGTCGCAATAGTGCGGATGGAGTTCCCCCAGCACTTCGACGATGTTGTCGATCTGCAGGGCAAGAGTGTGTGGATGAAGAACGGCTACTCCATGTCCTACTTCCCATACGCCGGCGGTCGCGTGGAGTTCGCGAAGAAGGTAGGTGTCGTTCCTGCCGACCAGCATCTCGACATCAAGAAGATCATCAAGGCGACCGTCCCCGCCGGCGTTTCAGACGGTGTGCAGCATGGCACCCATCAGGCCATGGCGGTGTTTACTCTGCCCGGCGGCAAAGAGCAGTTCGCAACGCCCATCGGCTACATCGAAGGCAACGACGAGGCCTACTACACTGACCTGCTCTTCTATTACGACGACCCGCACACCATTTACGCCCACTGGCCCAAAGACACCTGGACGGCCATCGATGCGCACCAGGTCAAGCCCGGCATGAGCGAACTGCAAGTCCGCACTGCCATCGGCATGAATGCCCAGTACGAAGGCCAGAAAGAAGGCGACCGCACCGCAACCTACGACGTCAACGGCAAGCACTACACCATCGCCTTCGTGAAAAACCACGCGACCAGCATCAAAAGCGAATAGTTCACCGCTGCAGCAGATCGATCGGCTGGGTGAAGTCGGTCACCCTGATATGTTTCGCTAGCGACGGATGCTGCCGCTCCAACGCGCGGAACATCTCCCACGCTACGCGCCGGTAGCTGAAGTGACCGGCTGGCCCTGAGCGAAGTTCAGAGATGTACTGCGCCTCGGCGAAATCCATCTTGAACAAGCAGCGCACGCGCGTCGCCAGCGGCAGCAGGTAGAGCGCCGATTGCACCGCTTCCGGCGAACTGCCGGTAGCGATCCGGGCACTCGCGGCATGAGCGCCTTCGACCGTAGCCCGGTACTCCTCGATGATGCCGGCTTCCGCCAGCCCCGCCGCATCGCCGGCCTCCGGTGTCTCATACCCATGCAGAGACGTGAACCCTTGCATGATCTGCACGCAGCGGCGATGCCGGTGCATATCGCGAAAGCCACCGATATCCATCAGAATGTCAAACCGCAGGGCCGCCCCGGCATGAAACGCGCGAAGCACCTCATCGTGCCGTCCCCGGTGTCGCAAGCCCAGCTCGATGATCTCGTCCACGCGCGCTTCCGGCAAAGCCGCGACGAGATCGCGAATGTGGCGGTACGAATGGTGGCTGGCCGAATACAACAGTGTAGCGGCCAACTCCACTTCCAAAGTCTCCGTGCGCTCCACCAGGTCGACCACCGGCGCGGCTGCGATGGAGCGGCCCGCAAACAGATCTGCGGCAGTCTGCGCCAGTTCAGACTGCGTCTGCTTCGCATACTGATTGGCCTCGGCATACTTCACCAGCGTCGGAGCAGTGCGAATCTCGCGAGTTAGCAGGTTGGCGGCCTCGCCAGCGAGTGCTTCATCGCCAATCTTGGCTACAAATGGCCTTCAGGGTGCGCTCGTAGGCGTCCGGCTTCATCGCTTCCGGCCGTGCCACGCGCTGGCGCAACGCCTCCAACACAGCGGCGGTCGTTCGCTGATACGCCGCAAACAAGCCTTCCGCCGTCTTCGCGTAGAGCTGCGCCGAAGCCGCATCCGGTCCAAAATCCGGAAAATACCAGCCCGATTTGAGAAAGTTCTGGTATCGTGTCGAGCGCTCCTGCCCGTCCCAGCGTGTCTCGTCCACCAGCACGATCGCCGCCAGCAGGCTCAGCCGCTCAACGGCAAAGGCAATGTGCGCCAGGTCGGCGATCGAGCGGTGCCCATATTGGAAGTAAAATGTGTTGAGGAACTGTTCGGCGCGCTGGGCGCTGATCTCGGCCAGCGATTCACGCATCGAAAGAGCAGAGCGCGAGTACTTGGCCATCGCGTAGGCCAGCACCTCTGGATCGGCGCCGTGCACGGCATATACGTCGGTCTGATTGCAGGCGCCCGAAGGCAAAAAAGTTTCGCTGGACATCGTAATGTGCTCGCGACAAGAATACGGCATTGAGGGTGGGGGAGCATTGTGCGATAAGATATCTCTCACTAACAAGGTGTTAGCAAACTCGGAGCACCGGGCCATGCGAGAATTTCTGGTACGAACGTCGCACAGTCCTCGCCCATTGCCCTCGGGCCGATGGGTGATGACTCAACGGTGGAACGACCTGCTGTTTGCCCACTGGCCTGTACCCTATTCCGCCTTGGCGCCTCTCATACCCGACGGGCTGCAACTCGACACCTACTCCGGTTCCGCGTGGCTGGGTGTCGTACCGTTCTGGATGGACCGCATCAGGCTCCATGGCCTCCCCGCGATTCCAGGCGCACGCAGTTTCCCTGAGCTCAATCTGCGTACATACGTACGCGACCCAAAAACGGGAATGACGGGAGTCTATTTTCTATCCTTGGATGCCGGCAACCTGCTGGCCGTAACCTTCGCACGCACGCTCTACAGCCTGCCCTACTATTGGTCTGAAATGCGAATCGAACATCGCTCGGAGCGGGAGTTCTCGTTCTACAGCCGCAGGCGGTTTGCCAGCCAGCCGGTGATGTTCAAGGCGCGCTACCGCGGCTTGGGGCCGACCCGCAAGCTCGCAGAAATGCGCAGCGGCAGTCTGGAATATTTCTTGACCGAGCGCTACAGCCTCTTTACACGCAATCGGGAAGGAAACACGATGAGGGCCAGTATCAATCACATTCCGTGGCACCTGGAAGAAGCTGAAGCCGAGATTGAGCGTAACGACCTGGCAGCCGCGGTCGGCATTCGCCTGCCCAACATCGAGCCGGTGCTCCATTACTCTCGACGCCTGGCAGTGTATGTCTGGCAACTTGAGCGGCTCCATCCCGCCCGCAGCGCCCAACGAATCCCCGCCGCCGCCATGCCATCCAGTTGACGCGCCGAGCCTCTCCTGGGGGCGCATGTTTATCCCTTAACGACTCAAACCTTTCCTGTTCGCCGACAACGTGTTCGATACCATTGCCTCTGCCTAAATCCCTATAATGACCTTCGAGAACAACACGGCGGGCGCACCGCGCTACGCCAAGAGGGAAGCGGACGAGAATGGGAAATCTGCAGGGAAGAATTGCGCTCATAACGGGCGCATCGCAGGGAATCGGGCGCGCATGTGCCCTGGAACTGGCGCGGAGTGGCGCGACCGTGGCGCTGGCCGCGCGTAACGAAACCAAACTCGCCGAAACAGCGGCTGAAATCGAAGCCGCAGGCGGTCAAGCCGCCGTCTTTGCACTGGACGTAGCCAGCGAAGAGTCCATCAAGTCCGGAGCCAAGGCCGTGCTCGAGCGCTTTGGCAAAGTGGAAATCCTGGTCAACAACGCCGGAATCACCCGCGATGGCCTGGTGCTGCGCATGAAGCGGCCCGACTGGGACGACGTACTGGGCACCAACCTCACCGGAGCGTTCCTGCTTACCCAGGCGCTGCTGAGTCCCATGCTCCGAAACCGCTGGGGGCGCATCGTGAACATCACCAGCGTCGTCGGCCGTACCGGTCAGGCTGGCCAGGTGAACTATGCCGCCTCGAAGGCCGGATTGATCGGCATGACCCGATCGCTGGCCAGAGAGGTAGCCTCGCGCGGCATCACCGTGAATGCAGTGGCCCCGGGATACGTCGAGACGCCCATGACCGCTGTTCTGGACGTGAAGCAGCGTGAGGCCATGATGGCCCGGATTCCGCTCGGTCGTCCTGGAACCGACCTCGAGATCGCTCAGTCCGTCTCATTCCTGGCTTCCGACGCGGCCGCCTACATCACCGGCCACGTTCTCGATGTCAATGGCGGCATGTTCATGGGAGGTTGAAGTCCCGAAAGGCATGCATGATTGCTGCTGCGGCGACCTCTCTTTGAGAATTCGCTACGCCTCAATCACGGCTTTGGAGAGATTGCGCGGGCGGTCGACATCCACTCCATGTTCCAAGGCCATGAAGTAGCTGAACAGCTGGAACGGGATCACCTCAGAGATCGGCAGCAGATACTCACTCGAGGGTTCTACGTAAATACAATCCGTGGCCAGTTGTGCCACCTCGCGGTCGCCCGTGTTGGCGATCGCGATTACACGAGCGCCCTGTTTCTTCATGTCTTCGAGCAGTTGCAACGTCTTTTCATAGCGCAGACTCGAATCTCCAAGTTCCCGCTCGACGGTCGCCAGAACAACAAGTGGCACGTTTTCTCCCACCAGCGCGTTTGGACCGTGCTTCAGCTCTCCGGCCGGATAGCCCTCGGCATGGACATAGGATGACTCTTTCATCTTGAGCGCACCCTCGCGGGCGATGGCATAGTGGATGCCGCGGCCGAGATAAAGGAACGTTTTTGCGGTGGCATACCGTGTTGCTAGTGTCCTGGTTGAATTGCGCCACTCATCTAGCTGGCGTTCGATCTGTTCCGGCAACGCTTCGAGTTCGCGAATCTTGTTGTGAATTTCGGCCGGTTCGACGGCCCCTAACTGTTGCGCCTCATACAGCGCGAGCAGATAGAGCGCGGTAAGCTGGCAGGTAAAGCTTTTGGTGGCCGGAATGGCAAATTCGCGGCCGGCGGCGAGCGGCATGGCTGCCGAAGCCTCGCGCAGCATCGAACTGCCAAAGACGTTGGCAATAGCCAGAGTTTTTTGGCCTGAGCCTTGTGCGCAACGCAGGGCCGCGAGGGTGTCTGATGTTTCGCCGGACTGGGAGATCACAAGGAGGGAAGGATGACGCGGGTTGGCTGCTCCGCGGCAGGCGTACTCGCTGGCGTACTCCACGTCCACGGCGAGTCCGCATACATCTTCAAACAGTATTTCGGCGGCCAAACCGGCGTGGCGGCTCGACCCGCTTGCGGCAATCAATACCTCGCCTCGAGGATTGAGCCAGTGGGCGAGAGGGGCAAACGCCTCATCGCTGAGCGTTGAGTTACTCAAGTAAAGGCCGAGGGTGCGCCGGATTGCTTCAGGCTGCTCGTAGATTTCACGCAGCATTGCGTGGGGGAAGTCGTTCATGGCTCTCCTCAAATCTGGCCTCGCAAACGAGGCTACAGCTTTGATTTTATAGGCGCAGGAGCAACCATGCTGATCCAACTGCGCAGCTGCCGATCAGAGGTGGAAAGTTAACGTCCGTCTGGCTGCCCTTCGGGGTATGCTGATTGCATGTTCAGGCAGAACCTTTTCCTATCCTTGTTCATGCCGTGCGCTTTGGTTGCGCTCATGCTGTCTCCCGCCTCAAATCCGGCCCAGACTCCGAATTCAACATGGAGCTTTGCAGTATCCGGAGACAGCCGCAACTGTGGTGATTTTGTCGTGCCTGCGATCGCGGCCAAGGTCAAGGCGGAAAAGGACGTTCTTTATTGGCATCTGGGCGATTTTCGACATATGTCACAGCCGGACCAGGATCTGCTGGCAATGCTTCCCGCGGGAACTCAGCTCTCCAACGCCGACTATCAGCAACGTGCCTGGGATGATTTTCTAACGCACCAAATCGCGTCCTTTGGCTCTTTACCGGTGTTTCTGGGGCGTGGAAATCACGAAAATATTGGGCCCATGACTCGCGATGGCTACGTCGCGAAATTCTCTGCCTTCCTGAGTCGGCCCGAGATTGCGGTGCAGCAGAAGACCGACGGAGCGGATGCGGCACCAGTGGGCCCGTGGTATCACTGGACGCAAAATGGCGTGGACTTTATCACGTTGGACAATGCCAGCCGCGACGAATTCTCTGACGCGCAACTTCATTGGTTGCGTTCGGTGCTTGATCACGACCTCAGCCCGCAAGCAGGCATACGCACCATCGTGGTGGGTATGCACGAGGCTTTGCCGCATTCCACCATTTCAAACCATGCCATGGACGATTGGGACCTCGGGGTCCGAAGTGGCGAGCTTGTCTACACCTGGTTTTATGATGCGCAGGCAGCGGGTAAGCACGTATACCTCCTCGCCAGCCACGCGCATTTCTACTCGCCCAATATCTTCAACACCCCATACTGGAATCAGCGGACAAAGACAGTGGTCCCTGGTTGGATCATTGGCTCTGCGGGGGCGCATCGGTATTTGCTTCCCCCGAATGCTGATAAGGCATCAAAGACGATGATCTACGGATATCTGCAGGGGAACGTCCATAGCGACGGAGTGATCGATTTCGTACTCCATGAACTCAACGAGGCCGATCTGGTGCAATCAAAATGGGCGAACGCGCCCATGACTGCAATTCACGAATGTTGGGTTCATAATGCTGATGTTCCCTAAAGGCCGCAGCCGGAAGGGTTCGCAGTTGGTCGAAATTCAAAAGACGCGGTAGCGGATGCCGGTCGTGACTCCAACTGAGGAAATGGCGCCGAAGCTGAATTTAGGCCATATCAGGTATTCGAAATCTACCACGCGGAAGCTCCATCGTGACCCAAGGCGGTAGTCCACACCGGCGCCGGGGCCGATTACAAGATAGCGTCCGAATGCATTTCCATTGGGAAAATTGAAATTGCCAAACCCCACAACGCCCTTAGCGTATGGCTGAAAGCGGCCCGCGTTGAAGTGGTAGCGTGGGCCGATCAAGCACGTCTCGACGTGAACGTTCGCTTCTTGGTGATATTCGAGCCAGCGGCACTCGCCCTCGATGCCGAAATGACGAATTGAATCTGCGTCAATGACAGCGGTGATTCCTAAAAGCTTGCGATCGCCATATCCAAGGGAATAGCCGGATACGCCGCCGCCAGCCCATAAGAGAACTCGACCGGCGTTGGCCGACTCCGGAGATTGTCCCTGCGCAACGTGCAATGCAATGACGGTGAGAAACAGCGGCAAGACTATCGCTGCTTTGGCCCATTTCGCTGCGCTTCTCGTTTGCGAGATCTTAAGATCAGGGAAAGCGTTCATTATTCTCCTGCAGCAAGAATTTCGCAGCGCAGCTTGTGCCTTTGTTCCGGCCTGCTGAAGGCTAACATCACATCGGATTCGTGTGTGAAGCCGCTGTTAAACTCCCGCGCTGGTGAACAGAATGATATAGGTTGCCATGAAGGACTTGGCGGAGCAGGGGTGGTGAACTTGTGTTCGATTACAGCGATTGATGTAAAGGCGAGTTGTGGGGAGCGGAATTCGTATTAACAGTCCGCTCCCGTCTGGATCAGAAATGACGTATCGATTCGCCCGGGGTTGTGGAGGGGGGAATGTGTGGCGGTGCAATGCGTTCTCCTGAGCGTTCGACGCGGCTTTCGAGCGAGCGGCTCACAATGTCGCGAGAGCCCAGACCGATAGCCAGCGAGAGAGTCAGCACGATCCCGCCGAAGAGGATGCCAAAAGCCAGAGCCACAATTTCTCCGCCGATCTCCAGGTGATCCAACACCATGGCTGCAGTAAGAACGAGCACCAGCCACTTGACGCCCAGTGACAGAAACCGAGCGTACTGCAGTTGCGCATTGACGGCGCTGATAAGGACAGAGCGTGCCAGGAATCGCGCAATCAAGGTTCCAGCGATGAGCAACAGCATGGCGCCCACGGCATGGGTCAAGTAGGGCACCAGAGAAATGGGAAGGGTTGTGCCCGTGGCATAAGCCGCGTCAAATGCTGAAACGCCAATGATGAGTCCAAGCAGAACACAGGCCCAGAAGGAGCCTCGGGCGATGATTTCCGTGGGCGAACTGGATGGGGCCCAATCAGGGTTGATACGCGCACGAGTGAGCCGATCATCAAACCGAAGCAGGGTGAGTCCGCGGCGAAGCAATGCCGAGATGGCCATTCCGATCAAGGTGAAAACCGCTAAAGCTACAAAGAACGCTAGGATTCCCGGAAGGATGGCGATGAGCAACGAGAGGACGCGATAGAGCGACTGATGAAGCGCGTCGGACATGTGGTGCAAGACAGAATTATTTTCGGCGTACATCGGCTGCTCGACTCCTGGGAGCGAAGTCTGGAGCATTGTGGCAAGGATGGTGGGCATGGGGCTTACTCCTTGAATCGACTCAGTTGCTGAAACTGGAGATGGACAAGCTCGGTCATGGGAAATCCCTTACCGCATGGAAGTTGTTGCTTAAGGATTGAACCGGTCAGGCCAACGCCAGCGTGAGACCAGGTAAGGTTTGTCGGCGTCAAAGGCTGCAGCGACGGCTTCAATGTGCCGTTCAGAATCGAATCCCGAGGCAGTGACGTTGATGTGTCCCGCGACCCACGCCAGGTAGAGCGGAATGAGCGCGCCCATCAGGTGACCGCGGTTGATGGTGCGCATCCGGAACGCGATGAGGAAGTCATAGACAATGCGCGCCCACAGGTTTTCAGGCATTCGGAAAGACGCCGCATCCACCGCCGAAAGACGCTTAAGGCCCAGTAGGGAATTAGGCGGCAGCACAAGTGACCAGATTTCTTGCAAGTTACTATACGCAAGGCGAAAGCCGTCGATCATCGACGCCAGATCCGATCCTCCATCAACGTGCGGATGACGCGGCATTGGGGGCCGCCCAGGCGCAAGGCGGCGAGGGCGCTGCCAAAAAGCCGCCTTCGATTCTATGTCGGCGAAAAGCGATCCCGTGACCAGAGCGAGAATTGAGCGAATATCGGGATCGGCAGGCTGAGGCACCGTGCGGGTACCCACGTCAAACTCGTCGATGGTGAACCCAGCCACGACTGCTTCGGCGATGGACCATATTAAGGCGTCATTCTGGTTGAGCGCCGTGAAGCGTTGACCTGCCATGGAAAGCCGTTCTGCCATGCGAAGTGAGAGGCCCAGATCGATGGCTAGCGGAAATCGCGCACGAGTGGCGAAAAGAGCTCGCGTCAGTGGGTAAAGAATGGCCGAGTTTACGAGGCCGGCAGTGGGTGGCAGATCGTAATGGGGCAAAGCCAGATCTGCAGAGGCTGAAAGTACTGCGGCGCCGAGGTTGCGCAGCGCGGTTGTACCAAGCGAGCCGCAATCGGGCCCCAGCATTAGTATCGCCCGGGCCTCGTGTTTTTGCGCGATTTGGTAAGCGCTTATGAAATCGGCTGCCGTTAACGCCCAGGCAATGTTAGTCGCCGGCGCGCTGATGATCTGCAGGTTGGGATAGGTTTCCCCCGCGATCCCGTTCTGGGAGGCTATCAGTAAATCCTGGGGAGGAAACGCCGCCGCCAGCCTCGGCAGAATGTTTTCCAGTTGCTCTTGTGGCAGGGGGGGAAGAAGCACGACCAGGGCATATCCCGTTCGTGGGGAAGGACGATTGATATCGGGAATTGGGTCTGCTGTCGCCATAGGAATTCAGAGATCTTTCATCTTGGCCGGCGATGCGGGACAATCGCCGACCGGCTGAGGATTGGCCGATGCTTCTACATCGTTAGAATGCCACCAATTGGAATACGAAGCCAGGCCGGGCGGTTGTTCAGTTCGTAAAGCAACTCGTACAGCGCCTTTTCAAGCACATAAGCGGAAAAAAGAAATTGGGCCTGCTGTGGCGCTGGCAGAAGATCAGGGTTCGTCGAGACGGTGGCGCGGTAAGAGCGCAGGAATTCTGCCGAAGTGGCGTTCTCCCAGAGACGCGCCCATCGGACCAGGTCATCTCTAAGAGGAGTGTGCTCGGTTCGGTTAGAGATGAAGCGATCAAGTCCGGAATGTGCCGCGTAGGAGAAAGATCGAATCATTCCCGCTACATCCTTGAGGGGAGATTGCTTTTGGCGTCGCTCCGCCAATGGACGGGCAGGCTCGCCTTCGAAGTCGAGCAAGACAAAATCACCGGTATCTGTGCCCGTGGTGCGCAGCGTTTGTCCAAGGTGGTAATCGCCATGAATGCGAATACGCTTGCCGGCGGCATCAGCGGAGGCAACGTCCTGGGCACGGATGAAAAGGTCGCGACGACGCGAGAGCAGCAATGCAGCGTCGTCAGCGATCACATCGGTGAGCGTAGGCAGCTTGGCTTTCAATGCCTCGAGTGTGGAGGCGATCTGCGCTTCGATGCGTCTCGCGTCACGATTCAAGTCGTCCGCAGAGAAAGGCTCCGCAGCAAAAGCTGGATCGTCGGTGGCAGTTGCCAGGGCCAAATGCATCTCCCCTGTGCGACGGCCGAGCAATGCGGCGGCCTCAAGCGATGAACTTGCAAATTCCTGCGCCTCGCGTGGTGGCTTCTGATCGTTCAGGAATGTGGGGCTGGAAAACTCGGGCGGCGCCGGAACAAGGGCGACTGACTTGAAAAAGTCGCCGAGCTTATCAAGGAACCACTGCCAGCCATCGCCCTCGTTTGCCACCAGACCCTGCAGCATGGCGACAGTTGTCTTTTCACCTCCAGCCGGATGGACGGTGATTTCGCCCAGAAATGGCGCGATGCGGGGAAAACCAGCAACTTCGGTGAGGAACCGGCCAATTTCAACGTCGGGATTCTCGCCCGGCTGCAAGCGCCTGAAAAGCTTTAGTATTAATTGCTTTCCATAAAGAATGGACGTGTTCGACTGCTCGGCTGAGCCCACGCGTGCAGGCAAATGATGAGGTGGGCGAACACTCGAATACGCAGAAGAAGCACGGCCCTTAAGAAGACCAGAGCCATTAGCAGGGTCGCCCGCCGTGGGAGACTCGCGTGGCTGCATCCGCTGCTCACTTGCCACACCGGCAGGCGTGGAGGAGCGTGGCGGGGTCGCGGCTTCGCCAGGCTGG
>WNGR01002864.1_pt1 | contig 18867 bp, 20 predicted proteins | sample 5407581 | NCBI WGS metagenome assembly WNGR01 (sample SAMN13153383, study PRJNA577476) | soil metagenome | isolation source: 80 cm soil or saprolite under Garry oak tree replicate 2 | place: USA:California | collected 2016-06-15 | reverse complement strand
CGAACGTCGAGTGCGAGCAGCTCCTGCAGCGCCTCGCGGCCGTTGCGGTAGGCCACGAACCGGTAACCGCGCGAGTTGAGGCCGTACGCCAGCAGCTCGGCGAGCGCCGCGTCGTCTTCCACGAACACGATCTCGGGCACCGCGCCCGCGGGAGCCAGCGGCGCAACGGCCAGCGGGGGACTCGATGCGGGCGGGGGCTTTGGTGGCGCAGGCGGGGGCTTGGGTGGCGGAGACGGGGGGTGCTCGATGGCGGGAGCCGGCGGCTCTGCGGGCGCCGCGTCGGGGGGGGGGAGAATCCAGGGCAGGTCCGCCTTCGGCTGCGCACGGGGTGGAGGCGGCGGGGCCGGCGTGACCTTTAGGCCGCTGGCTGGCGCGCGAGGCGGCGGCGGGTTCCGCTGCGGCTGCTGGGTCGGTCGCGTGGTCGCCTGCGGTGGGCGGGGTGCAGGACCCACCCGCGGCCGGGGAGCGGCGGCCGCCGGCTTGGGAACCTCGAGCCCGAGCATCTCGGCCAGGCGCGCGACGAACCAGCGCGTGAGTGAGCCGCGGTCCACCTCCGGGTCCCCGGGCCAGGAGATCCAGTCCTTGACCGTCGCCTCCATTCCGGCCGCGAGGCGCGACACCTCCATGAAGCCGAAGGAGCCCGCGGACCCGTGGATCTTGTGAGTCTCCCGGCGTAGCGCCTCGAGCGCGGCGAGATCGTTCCTGGTGGCGGCGAGTCGCTCGGCGATTCCGGCGAGCGCTACGAGCACGGGCCGCATCCCCGCGAGGTACTCCTCGAGCAGCCCCGGCGGGAGCTCGGGAGGCGTGGCGTGCCCGGTCATGGGTACCAAGATGGGGAAGCGCCTGGCGAAAATGCTATAGCGGACAGGCGGTTGCGCTGGGGGCGCCCCGCACGATATTGCCGGGAGAAGTGCCCCGAGTACGAATGGAGGGTGCGATCATGAAGCGACCGCTTCAGGGTGTCGTCGTCCAGGGCGCGGTGGGTGGGGTTCTGGCGGGGTCGATCGTGGCACTCTGGTTTTTCGTGGTGGACCTCTTGGCGGGCCAGCCGTTCCACGCGCCCGCCGCCCTCGCCGCCGCGCTGTTCCACCAGGAGGCCGCGCAGGCGACGGTGCGCCTCATCGCCTCCTACACCGTCCTCCATTTCGGGGCGTTCGCGCTCCTTGGCGTGGCCATGGCCTGGGCCATCGCGCCGCTCGAAGCTCCCCCCCGCACGCTCCTCGGCGTGGTGTTCGGGTTCCTCGTGCTCGACGTCGTCTTCTACGTCGCCTTGCTCCTCACCGGCGCCCGGCTGCTCGACGTGCTGCCGTGGCAGCACGTGCTCGGCGCGAACCTCGTGGCTGGCGTCGCGCTCATGGCCTTTCTGCACCGCGTGCAGCACGACGCCCGCCCGCTCGGTCCGGTCGCGTTGCGGACCCATCCGCTGCTGTGGCGCGGCCTGATCACTGGGCTGATCGGGGCCGCCGCCGTCGCCGTCTGGTTCTTCGCGCTCGACCTCGTCGCCGGCCACCCGTTCCGGACGCCGGGAGCGCTCGGATCGACGCTGTTTCTCGGCGTCACGGGCCCCGCGCAGATCCAGGTGAGCCTCGCCACGGTCGCCGGCTACACCGTGGTCCACCTCGCGGCGTTCGCCGTGGCAGGGGTGGTCCTCGTCGCCGTGGCCGAGCAGGTCGAGCGCGTGCCGGCCCTGCTGCTGGTCATCACGCTCGCGCTCATCATCTTGGAAGCCGTCGTTGTCACCACGATGGCGCTCGGCGCCGAGTGGGTGCTGGGGTCGGTGGGCTGGTGGTCGATCGGCGTCGGGAACCTGCTCGCGGTGTGCGGCATGGGGTGGCACGTGTGGAGCACGCATCCGGTGCTCCGAGAGCGGCTGCGGCACGGGCCCGTCGAGGTCCGGGTCTGAATGCGGACCGCGACGAGGGACGGGGGACGCGGGACGGGTCCTCCCCTCCCCCGTCCCTCGTCCCAGGTCCCGAGTCGGTGGGACTGTGTTTCACGTGCCACTGGATGCGCCCCGTGACCAGCCGGCGCGGGTCGACGTTCTATCGGTGCGCGCGCGCGGAGGTGGATCCGCGCTTCGTGCGCTACCCCGAGCTCCCCAAGCTCGCCTGCGACGGCTACGAGGAGAAGTCATGAACGCGTAATCGTGCGGAGTGGGGAGTGGTACTCGACGGTGCGCTCTGTAACTCCAATGCTCACCGCGAGGTACCACTCCCCACTGCCCACGAAGCCTGGGTGCACTATTGCGCGCCGGAACGGTGTTCCCCACTTTGGGACCCGCGCCCGCCCTAGAAAAAATCCAGACCCCGAGGTCCCCGTGGTCCAGCCGCGGCCGGTGGAGCGCGCCAAGCTGTTCTTCTTCCGCAACTTCGAGCGGATCTTCGTTCTGGTCCTCGTCGCCGCGATGCTGGGCATCCACGCCCTCGTCGAAGACAAGTTCGCGTTCCTGAGCTTCTACTACCTGCCCATGATCCTCGCCGGCTTCTACGGCGGACGGCGGTTCGCCGTGCTGGCCGGCGTGTTCGTGGTGGCGCTGATCTTCTTCGATCAGTACGTCCAGGGCATCGGGATGCTCCCCGGCTTCTACAGCGGCGCGTTACTCGCCCTCGTGCCGTGGGGCGGGTTCCTGATCCTCACGGGTTACGTGGTGGGAGGTCTCGCCGAGCAGCGCGCGGCGCGGCTCGGGGACGTGAAGAACGCTTACCTCGCGACGCTCGAGCTCCTGACGTATCACATCGAGGCCACGGAGCACACTCAGGAGGGGCACAGCAACCGCGTGGCGCAGGTGGCCGCGGCGATCGCGCGGGAGCTCAAGCTGCCGGATGACGACGTCGAGAACCTGCACGTCGCGGCGCTGCTGCACGAAGTAGGCGCGCGCGACCAGCGGCTGCTGCGGCTGTTGTCGCGCGCGGTGACGGACGCCACCGTGCCGGTGGCGCGGGCCATGCGCGGCGCCGCCGAGATCATCGCCGAGTACGGCCATTACTACGAGATCGTAGGGGAAGATTGGGACATCGACTCGCTGCCGCTCCTCGACACCGTCAAGATCCTCGCCGTCGCGGACGCCTTCGAGACCCTGCAGATGGCGACGCCAGTGCGAGCGGCCTTCCCCAAGTGGAGTGCGCTGGAGGAAGTCGAGAAGGGCGCGGGCAAGACGTTCGCGAAGGGCGCCGTGCGGGCGCTGCGCATGGTGGCGGGGCGGCCCGAGGTGACGGGGCCCGCTCAGGAGCTGCGGGTCGTCTAAGACGAGGGTGTGGGGGGGTGGGGCGTGGGGCCGCTACGCGCCGGAGTTGCGTCGCCCACTGGCGACCCCGCCCGCCACGCCGACGCCGAACGCGATCGCTGCTCCCAGGGTGACCACCGGCAGCAACGCGATGGGGGCGGCGAGCGCGGCGGCACCGACGCCGGCGACGATCGGTGCCGCGGGCCTGTGGACGGCGTCCACGAACCGCAGCCGGCGTTTCACGAACTGCCGCGCGGCGACGAACCCCCCGCCGGCTGCGGCAATCCCGATCAGCAGTCCGATCACGAGAACTCCTTTCGTCACGTCTTACGCAACTTCCCAGAGGGGGGTTTCCGTCCGCGGCCGCCCGGGGGCTCAGGACCGTGAAGGCGGAGGAGGACGCTCCGGTGCCACCGCCATCCCCATGACGTGGTAGCCGTTGTCGACGTAGACGACCGAGCCCGTAATCGCCCGGGCGAGCGGGCTCGCGAGGAAGGCGGCCGCGTGCCCCACGTCCTTCGCGTCGATGGCCCGGGGGAGGGGCGAGTTGGCGGTCGTGTAGGCGATCATCTGCTCGATGAACCCGATGGCACTGGCGGCGCGCGACGCCCAGGGGCCCGCGGAGATCGCGTTCACCCGCACGCCGAAGCGGCGCCCCGCCTCGTAGGCGAGCGTGCGGGTGTCGGACTCGAGGGCGGCCTTCGCCGACGACATGCCGCCACCGTAGCCGGGGATGACCCGCTCGCCCGCCATGTACGTGAGCGAGAGGAAGGATCCGTCCGGCCGCAGCAGCGGACCGAGGCTCCGCACGAACGCGATGTTGCTATAGGCGCTCACGCTCAAGGCTTCGAGGTAGCCGCGCCGGCTCGTGTCGATGAGCTGCTGCTTCACCTCGGGGGCGTTCGCCAGGCTATGCACCACGATGTCGAGCGGTCGCGCGCCGAAGTCCTGGGTCAAGCGCGCGACCACGCCCTGGATGCTGAAGTCCCCCACGTCCCTGTAGCGCTTGTTCTCCCGCACGTCGGCCGGCGCATCGGCCAGGCTGTCGTACGCGGCATCGAGCGGGTAGATTCGCTCGAACTGGAGCGTGCGCCCGTCGGACAGCTGCAGCGAGTCCGCGATCTTGCCGCGCTCGAGCAGCTTGGTGAAGATGCCGAGCGTCGGCGGCCACGTGCCGACGCAGATGGTCGCTCCCGCCTCGGCGAGCGCCTTGGCGATCGCGAAGCCGAACCCGCCGTCGTCCGACACCCCCGCGACGAAGGCGCGCTTGCCCCGCAGATCGATGGTCAGCATCGCAGACCGGTCACCAGCGGATGGCGGCGCTGGCCCAGGTGAACCCCGAGCCGAAGGCGGTGAGGATGAGGAGATCGCCGCGGCCGAGCCGCCCGGCGACGAGCGCCTCGTCGAGGGCGATGGGAATGGAGGCTGCCGTGGTGTTGCCGTACCGGTCGATATTGGCGAAGACCTGGTCGGGCCGCAGCCCGGCCACCTTCTGGACCATCTCGATGATGCGGCCATTCGCCTGGTGCGGCACCAGCAGTTTCACGTCGCCCGGCGTGAGCCCGTTGGCCTGCAGCGCGAGCTCCACGGACTTGGGCATGAGCACCGAGGCGAACTTGAACACCTCGCGCCCGTCCATCACCGCCCGGTGCTTGCCTTGCCGCAGCATCTCCTCGCTCACGTAGGGGTCGTGCGCCAGACCGGGGCCGTCGACCCACAGCTTTTCCGCATGACGGCCGTCGGCGAAGAGATGCACGGAGAGGACGCCACGCCGCGGGTCCTCGGTGGGGCCGAGCACCACCGCGCCGGCGCCGTCGCCGAACAGGACCGCCGTGTCCCGGCCGCGGGTCGTCTTGTCGAGCCCGCGCGAGTGCACCTCGGCGCCGACCAGGAGGACGCGCCGGTAGGTGCCGGTGCGGATCCAGGCGTCGGCCACGGAGAGGCCGTACAGGAAGCCGCTGCACTGGTTGCGCACGTCGATCGCCGGGATGTCGCTGATGCCCAGCTCGCGCTGGAGGAAGACGCCGTTGCCGGGCTCGAAATGGTCGGGAGTGCAGGTACAGTAGACGATGCAGTCGAGGTCGCGGGGCTGCAGGCCGGCCTTGGTCAGGGCCTTGCAGGCGGCCTCCCGCGCCAGCGTGACGCCGGTCTCGCCGTCCGACACCCAGTAGCGCGTCTTGATGCCGCTGCGTTGCATGATCCACTCGTCGGACGTGTCCATGAGCCGCGCCAGGTCGTCGTTGGTGACGACCCGGGCGGGGACGTGAAAGCCGGTGGCGATGAACTCGGTGCGCGGCATCAGGACGCCTCACGGTACCTGTTGCGGGCGACGGGCGAAAGGGGAAGATTTCGCCCCCGAGTCGCCAAGGCAAGGGACGCGCATGGATCTGACGGTCACGCGGCCGCAGTACGAGGCCGTCCGGGGAGCGAAACATCTTCCGGACGTGCTGAAGCAGGCACTCGACGGCGCCACGCCGTCGGGTCAGGCCTACGTGCTCCGGCTCACGTACGAGGAGGCGACGGCGCTGAACGAGGTGTGCGCCTGGAACGTTCACACCGACGCGGGCGGAAACGTGACGCCCGAGTCGCGCGTGTTCGACGATCTCGTGAAGGCCATCCTCACGCACCCGGACTACTGACAACCACCATGAGCCGCTGCTTCGTGCTGCTGGGGATTCTCACCCTTCCCCTTTGTCTCTTCCCCCTTCCCCGGCTGTCGGCCCAAAGGCGGGCCATCACCTTCGACGATTACATCGCCCTCAGGTCGGTGGGCGACCCGCAGCTCTCGCCCGACGGGAAGTGGGTGGCGTACACGGTCACGGAGCAATCGCTCAAGGACAATCGCGGCACGACGCGCATCTGGCTCGCCGACGTCGCGACCGGGCAGAACCGGGAGCTCACCGCCGGGCCGGGCTCCGACCGCCAGCCGCGTTGGTCGCCCGACGGGAAGACGCTCGCGTTCGTGTCCACGCGGCAGCACGGCGGGCAGCTCTGGGTGCTCTCGCTGGCGGGGGGCGAGGCGCGCCAGGTGACCACCCTGCCCGACGGCGTGTTCGACCCCGTGTGGCTGCCGGACGGCAAGGCGCTGCTCGTGACGAGCGACATCAAGTGGCCGGCCGCGCAGGAGATGGATCGGCGCGCCGGAGACTATCCCACCGAGGCGCGGCTGTGGACGGGGCTGTTCTACCGCCACTGGGATGACTGGCGCGCCGGTAAGCGCCAGCACGTCTTCCGCGTCAGCCTCGCGGGCGACGGGGCGAAGGACCTCACCCCGATGGATCACGACGCGCCCACGATCGCCACCGGCGGCGACGGGGACGTGGCCGTCGCGCCCGACGGCAAAGAGATCGCGGTCGCGATGCATCTCGACTCGACCGTGGCCGACAACACCAACGTGGACATCGTGCTGCTCGACCCGGCCGGGTCCGGCACCCGGCCGCTCACGACCGGCCGCGGCGCCGACAACACCCCGCGCTACTCCCCGGACGGGAAGTGGCTCGCGTATCTGTCGCTGGAGCGGCCGGGCTTCGAGGCGGACAGACAACGCTTGATGCTGCTGCGACGGAAGGACGGAAGGACGGAAAGTGGGGCGCCGACGGAAGTGACGTCCGGGTGGACGCTCTCCGTCGGGTCCTACACGTGGTGCGCGGATTCGAAGTGCGTCTACGCGGTCGTTGAGGAGCGCGGGAGAGAGAACATTCACCGGATCGACCTTCCGTCCTTCCGTCATTCCGTCGCCGTTGGCGGGGGCGGGGTGAGCACCAACGCGCAAGTGACGCCGGACGGTCGCGGGGTGGTGTACCTGCACCAGAGCAACTCCCAGCCCGCCGAGGTGTGGGCATCGGGTCGACAGCTGACGCACCACAACGACCAGGCGGTGGCCGCGCTCGACCTGAAGCCGCTCGAGCCGTTCGGCTTCGTGGGCGCGCTGGGGGACTCGGTGTTCGGGTGGCTGCTCAAGCCCCCGGGCTTCGACCCGGCCAAGCGCTACCCCGTCACCTACCTCGTGCACGGCGGGCCCCAGAGCGCCTGGCACGACGACTGGCACCCCCGCTGGAGCTACCAGATGTTCGCCAGCCGGGGCTACGTCGTGGCCGCGGTCAACTTCCACGGGTCGACGGGCTACGGTCAGAAGTTCACCGACGCGATTTCGCAGCACTGGGGCGACTACCCGTTCGAGGATCTCATGAAGGGTCTCGACGTCGTCGCCCGGCTGCCGTTCGTGGACTCCACGCGCATGGGCGCGGCGGGCGCCTCGTACGGCGGCTACATGGTCTACTGGATCGCGGGCCACACGAACCGCTTCAAGGTCCTGGTGGACCACGACGGCGTGTTCAATCCGGCGAGCATGTACGGCACCACCGAGGAGCTGTGGTTCGTGGACTGGGAGTTCGGCGGCACGCCGTACGCCAACCGGGCGCTGTACGAGAAGTGGTCCCCCTTGAACTTCGCGCAGAACTGGCGGACGCCCATGCTCGTCGTCCACTCGCAGCTCGACTACCGCGTGGACCTCTCCGAGGGCTACCAGGCCTTCACGGCCCTCAAGAAGATGGGCGTGCCGGCCAAGTTCCTGTACTTCCCGGATGAGGGGCACTGGGTGCTGAAGCCGCGCAATCGCCGCGTATGGTGGGGCACCGTGCTGGACTGGCTCGACCAGTACCTGCAGCCGCCGCCGGCGACCGGAGCCCGGTAGTGGTCGGCGAGCCGTTCCGGGCGACGCTCATCCGCGGCACGATCTTCGCCGCCGCGGCGGGGGCGGTGCTGCTCGTCACGCTGCCGCGGCACGGCGGCCTGGCGTCGGACTTCGTCGACGCGTTCACGCTCGCCTTCTGCTTCGCCTTCCTCGGGCATTACGTGGAGCTGGCGGCCCTCGCCCTCCCCGATATCGAGACGGGAGTCGGCCGCCTGGTGCGCGTCGCGGTGTGGTTCGCCGGCGGGCTGTGGTGCTACGTGGTGGCGCGCTTCCTGTGGGTCAAGTACGGCCGCGACCTCAACGAGCTGCCCTCGCTCATCTGGGGCGGCGTCCTGTTCATTGCGATCGAGCTGGTGGTCCACGCGGTGCGGCATGCGCGGGGGAGGCCGAGCTTCTTTGGTGGGGAGTCATCTTGAGCCATCAGCCATCAGCCATCGGCCGTCAGCCTTCAGCGAGCTGACTGCCGAAAGCTGTCTGCCGACAGCTATTTTTTCTCCCACACGTTGTTCTCTCGTCGCACGTCGGGCAGGTTCATAGCCGGATCGATTTCCACCTTCACAAGATCCGCCGCCAGCCGGCGCGCATAGGCGTAGCGGTTGCCGCGATACCAGATCTCGACCGGGAGCCGGATGGTCTCGACCACGCCGCTCGCGAGCGTGAGCCGCAAGTCCACGGGCATCGGGAGGCCGCCCGGGCTCGCGAGGTAGACGAGCGCCGTCGTGCCGGCTGAATCGGAGCGGGTCCGCACCGAATCCACCGCCTGGTCGATCACGTCGGTGCGGTAAAACCAGCCGCGCCAGAACCACGACAGGTCCTCCCCCAGCGCGTCCTCCATCGTGCGGAAGAAGTCGGCAGGGGTGGGGTGCCTGAAAGCCCACCGCCGGATGTACTCGCGGAACGCGGCGTCGAAGCGCGTGGTGTCGGCGAGGACATAGTGCCGCAGCAGGTACAGGCCCGTCGCGGGCTTGGTGTACTCGATCTGGCCGAGCAGCGTCGGGTCGACGCGGTCGGCGGAGAGCATCGGCGGCTCGTCGCGGCCGCTGCGGACGAATTGTGCCCACGCCTGGGCGTTGCCGCGGTCGCGGTCCCAGGACACCTCCGGAAAGAACGTACGCGTCGAGTAGATGTTGATGAACGTGTTGAACCCCTCGTCCTGCCACATGTAGAGCCGCTCGTTCGACCCCACGATCATCGGGAACCACTCGTGACCCAGCTCGTGCGTCGTGACGCCGAAGAGGCCGAGCCCGCCGGAGCGATGCGAGCAGAACACGATCATCGGGTACTCCATCCCGCCGACGGGCCCCGCGACGTTGATCGCCGTGGGGTAGGGATAGCGGAACCACTTCTCGGAGTAGTGCTTGATCGAGTGCCGCGCGAACTCGGTGGAGCGGGCCCAGTCGGCGTTCGCCTCCGGCGGGTAGAACGACTGCAGCAGCACGCCCTGCCACCCGCTGGCGTCCCAGATGAAGTTGGGCGCCGCCGCCCAGGCGACGTCGCGCACGTTTTTCGCGCTGAACCGCCAGGTGAGGGTGGGGCTCGCGCCGGGCGAGCGAGGCCGGGTGAACGACTGGCCGACCTCGGACTTCGCGATGATGGGCACGGTGGTGTCCGACTTCAGTGCCGTAGCGAGGCGGGCGCGCTGCGAGGGCGTGAGCACGTCCGCCGGGTTCAGGAGGGTGACCGTCGCCGCGACGACGAAGCTCGCCGGCACGGTGAGGGCGACATCGAAGTCGCCGTACTCGAGATAGAACTCGCCCTGCCCGAGGTATTGATCGGTGTTCCAGCCGCGCACGTCGTCGTACACGGCGAGCCGCGGATACCACTGCGCCAGCTCGTACAGCCACCCGCCGGGGAACTGCTCCCGGCCCATCCGGTCCCCTCCGTGCTCGGGGATCTGGAACGAATAGGCGATCTCGAGCGACACCACACCGCCCGGGGGCAGCGCCTGGTCGAGGTCCACACGCATCACCGTTCCATTCACCGTGGTCACGAGCGACGCCCTCCGGACCGCCTGCGCACTCCGCCTGACCGCCTTGACGTAGTCGATCGTGTACCCGCCCACGAAGCCGCCGCCCGCGAACCGGGTGCCCGGCGGGTTCAGCGCCGCCCCCCGGCTGCCGTCGGCGAACAGGTTCTGGTCGAGCTGGAGCCAGACGTACCGCAGCGTGTCGGGGGAGTTGTTCCCGTAGCGGATCGTCTCGTCGCCCCGGAGCGAGTGGCTCGCCGTGTCCAGCGTAGCGCGGATCGCGTAGTCGGCGCGCTGCTGCCAGTAGCGCGGTCCCGGTCGCCCCGAGCCTTCCCGCACGAGGCTCGGCGTCGGCAGCGCCAGGCGACGGAAGGGCGAGGTGTCGCCGACCTGGGGCGGCAGGGGCGCGGGTGAAGCGGGCTGCTGCAAGGCGGCGACGGCCAATGCGAGTGCGAGCATCGAGCGATGTCCTCGAAGTGTGGGTGAAGGATGGGGACGAAGCCGGCGTCTTACGTCGTCCGACCTCGTCCCTCCTGCGCCTCTTCCAGGTAGCCGCCCGCCACGCCGCCGACGACCATCGCGAGCCCGAGCCAGCCGAGCCCGCTGAGGTGCTGGTCGAAGAGCAGCAGGGCGAGCAGCGCGCCGACGACGGGCTCGATCGTCGCGGCGACGGCCGTGGGGGCCGCGTCGATGCGGCGCACACCGGCGAAGAAGAGGAAGTTCGCGCCCAGCACGGGACCGAGCACGAGGGCGGCGATGTAGATCCAGCCTCCGATGGTCGGCGGGGGCGCCGGCGGATGGCCGGCCAGGGGCAGGATGACGCCGAGGATGAGCGTGCCGCCGGCGATCTCGAGCAGCAGCACCCGCAGCGCGCCATAGCGGGGCACCGCGAAGCGCGCCAGCAGCGTGCTGCCGGCGTAGCTCGCCGCCGCGAGCAGGCCGCCCGTGACGCCCGCGGCGAGCCGCACCGACCCCGCCGCAGTGCCGTGGCTGCCGCCGCGTACGGTGAGGGCCGCGCCGAGCATCACCACGAGGGCGAGCGCCAGCCGCAGCGGGGTGAGCGCCTCCCCGAGCAGCGGCTTCGCGAGCACCGCGACCAGCACCGGGGCGACGTAGAGCAGCGCGGCCGCCCCGGCGACTCCCGCCCCGGCGATCCCGAACTGGTATGCCACCTCGAACAACGCGACCAACGCGCCGCCGCCCGCCCCGACGAGCAGCAGGGCGGTGCGGTCGATGCGAAAGAGGTCGCGGTGGAACAGCAGGCCGTAGGCGACGAGCGCCAGGGTGCCGAGCAGGATGCGCCAGAAACCGATCCCGGTGATCGCGGCGCCCTCGTGGTAGAGGGCGGTGCTCAAGGGGCCCGTGGTTCCCCAGGTGGCGCCGGCCGCGAGCGCGAACAGGTAGCCGGCGAGACGCGTGGCGCGGGCGACCGGTAGTCGAGCCGTGGCGGTCACGGGCCGAACGCGAGCCGGCCCGTCAGTCGTCGGCGGCGAGCTCGGCGCGCAGCACCGTCACGGCCTGGCCGCCGAGGATCACGCGGTCCCCTGCGGAGCGCACGCGGAGCACGCCGCCTCGCGCGGAGGCTTGATAGGCGAGGAGCTCTTTCTTCTTCAGCCGCTCGCTCCAATAGGGGCCCAACGCGCAGTGGGCGGAGCCCGTGACGGGATCCTCGGGGACGCCGGAGCGCGGAGCGAAGAAGCGGGAGACGAAGTCGAAGCCGTCGGACGACGCGCGGCTCGTGACCATGACACCGCGGGCTTCCACCCGCGCGAGCGCGGTGAGATCGGGCTCGAGCGCCCGCACGGACTCCTCGCCGTCCAGTTCCACCAGGTAGTCGAAGCGGGTCTTCCCCACGTAGCGCGGCTTCACACCCAGGGCGTCGACGAGGCCGGGCGGCGCGACCGCGGCGGTCGGGGGGGTGGCGGGGAAGTCGAGCTCGATCCACGCACCCCGGCGCACGGCGCCGAGCAGGCCGCTGCGCGTATGAAACGTGGCCGCCGCGTCTCCGGCGAGATGCCCGTCCTCCCACAGCACGTGCGCGGACGCGAGCGTGGCGTGGCCACACAGGTCCACCTCGACCGCGGGAGTGAACCAGCGGAGCCGGTAGCAGTCGCCGTCGGGGCGGAGGAAGGCCGTCTCGGAGAGGTTCATCTCGCGGGCGACCGCCTGCATCCAGGCGGCGTCGCGCGGCTCGGGGAGCACGCACACGGCGGCGGGGTTACCGCCGAAGCGGCGGTCGGTGAACGCGTCGACCTGAACGATCCGGAGTCCCATCGCCCTCTAAGTTACTCGCTTCCCCAAGCGGTGCGTTAGGAGGTGGACGCCGATCCCGACGGCCAGCGACGCGACGAGCAGCCACGTTTCGTAATGCGCCACGTCTTTCCGTGAAAGCAACGGATCACCGATCTGACTCCTTGCAGGCGACTGCCTGGAGGTCCGCTTCGCGTCCTTGCACGGCCTGGCGCGCCCGGCGGCGTGCGAGATTCCAATTCCGCCAGTCGTCGTCCCCGCGCGCCCAGCGTGCGAGGAGCCGTGCGCTTAGCCGACACTGCTCCGCACCGCCCAGCCGCGGGACGGCCGCGAGGAGGACGGGCACCGCGTCGGCGCTCAGGGAGGCCGCGTACTTGGCGTCGAACGGTCGGTCGTGGGGCAGCCGGCCGAGGTTGGTGCGCACGATGAAGACGTCGGGATTGAGGACGTGCAGCCCGGCGAGCACAGCGAACCCCTGCACCAGTGCGCCGAAGGCGAAGCGCCGCGGCTGCCCGCGCAGCACGGTCCAACCGAACCACCCGACGATGCCGGCGACGTACACCATGAAGGCGGTGGCGTACAGCCGTACCTCCGACAGCCCGAACTGGTCCACATAGAGGCGCATCCGCTCGAGCGCGGAGGCCATCACGACCGCGAGCAGCAGGATCAGCAATCCGGCGAGCGACCGGAAGCTGCGGCGCTGCTGAGGCGCCTCGTTGCGAACGGCCCAGTCCGCCGCGAGCAGGATAGGCAGCACGAGGGCGCTCGCGGCGACCAGCTCGAAGAACCCCCGACGCGCGTACTCGGCGTAGGTCAGGCCCGTGGTGCGTTGGATCAGGTCGGTCCCGCCGAAGAAGTAGCGGAGTTGGATGACCACGAAGAGGAGGAACAGCGCGTCGAGCAGACCGAGGGCAGTGCCGACCGGGACAATGCCGAGGGAAAAGCCCCGGCCTGGGCCGCCGGTCGGTTGCGCCACGGCGCGGAGCAGCGCACTCCACAACACGCCGCCGGCGAGCGTCGTTCCAACCGCGATGAGAAACGTGTGCGACGCGACCGCCCCAAAGTCGATGTCGAAGGCGCCGGCCAGCACGTTGCTGAACACGGCGTCGGCCGATGCGAACAGGCCGCCGAAGACGAGCAGCAGCGGCAATGCCAGCAGGGTGCCGGCGCCGGCCGCGCGCAAGTAGCGCAGCGCGCCGCCACTCGGCAACTCCTCCCACCGCACGTCCCGTCCCACCAGCGCGAAAGCACCGACGCACGCGCCCACCGCCGCTGCCAAGCCCGCCTGCACGTACTCCCACGCATGGAGGCCACGGACGGCGACGCCGCGCAGGCTCAGGCAGGCCAGGCAGCAGAGGATCGCGAGCCCGATCGAGTCCAGCGCTCGGAGCGCCATCGAGTCCCGCGCGATGAAGTTCGACGCCAACAGCAGGATGGCGACCGCGAGCCAGAGGGCATCGGCGCTCACCGCGATGCCGTGGCGGTGCGCGATGTAGGCCGCCGCGGCGACGAGTCCGGCGGTGCAGAGCAGCGCGTTCAGTCCCCAGGGCGTGGCGCGCAGCAGGAGGTCGCCCGAAATGCCCAGCACAGTAGCGGCGCCCAGGATCTCGAGGCCGAGCCTCGTCTTCTCGCTCATGGCGTTCATCCCGCCGCAGTCTCTGGCAGCCCGCCGAAGCGGCGCTGTCGCCTGCGGAATTCGCCGATCGCCGCGGCGAGATCGGCGGGGCCGAAATCCGGCCAGTAGCGGTCGCTGAAGTGGAGCTCGGCGTACGCGCACTCCCACAGCAGGAAGTCGCTGAGGCGTTGCTCGCCGCCGGTGCGGATGAGGAGGTCGACGTCGGGGAGGAGGAGGCCCGCCTGGATCGCGGCACGGCCGGAGTAGTCGACGAGCAGCCGGAGGAAGAGCGTCTCGTTGCCGGCGGTCGCCTGCTCGGCCGCGTCGATCGCCACGCCGAGGAGGGCGGGGAGCCGGTCGCGGCGGCCGACGACCTCGAGCCGCACGCCGTCCGCGACGAGCCGCGGAGTCTCGCTCCGCAGGTAGCGGGCGAAGAGGCGCATCAGGGCCGCGACCTCGTCGGGGGGCCGCTTCCAGTTGTCGGTGGAGAATGCGAACAGCGTGAGCTGGCCGATGCCGAGGCCGGGCGCCGCCTCGACGATGCGGCGCACCGCGCGGGCGCCGGCGCTGTGGCCGGCGGCGCGCGGCAGGCCGCGGCGCGTCGCCCAGCGCCCGTTGCCGTCCATGATGATCGCGACGTGCAGAGAAGTACTTTGCATCGTAAAGTTCGATCCCACAAAAAAAGGCGCCCCGCCTAGCGCTCGCGGGTCGCCCGGATCAGGGCCTCCATGTGGTCGAGGTAGCGCTCCAGGGCACGCCGTCCCGACGCCGTGAGGCGGTACTCGGTCTTCGGCACGCGCCCCGCGAAGGACTTGGCGCACTTCACGTACTGCGCCGCCTCGAGCTTGCGGGCGTGCACGCTGAGATTGCCGTCGCTCGTCTGGAGCAGCCGCTTGAGCTCGTTGAAGGTGAGCGACTCGGTCACCGCGAGCGCGCTCACGATGCCGAGCCGGATCCGCTCGTGGATCAGGCGGTCGAGCTGCGGCGGCTCCGGCCGCACGCGCTGCGGGCGGGGCGCCCGCTCCGCGGCCTCCGCCCGGCGCGCCGCCGTCGATTTAGCCACCGTACCTCCGTGCGATGACGACGCCGAACGCGATGTGCAACCCGCCGAACCCCACCCCCAGCAGCCAGTTGCCCCAGGCCGGGGGGCCGAACAGCGCGGCGGCCCCGGCGAGCATGAAGCACAGCCCCATCACGGGCACGATCCGCACCGAGAACGCGCCGCCCGTGACGAAGCCAGTCCCGTACAGGAGCAGCCACGCGCCCGGCAGCGCGTGCCACTGGCCGGCGCGATACAGCGCGATCGTCAGCAGACCGCCCACCGCCATGGGCGGGATGAACCCCAACCAGAAGCGCCGCCCGGGCCCGGAGAGGATCGGGTCGTTCACGGCGTACGCCTTGCGGACCATGGTCCCGCCGCCGATCACCAGGGCCACGATCGCTTCGCCCAGCCACGTCGCGAGCCAGAGCTCCACGCTGGGCTGGCGCGCCGCGAGCAGCGCGGCGGCGAGCGCCGTAACTCCCACCGCGACTTGCCCCCACCCCGGCACCGCGGTGAAGGCGCCGGCGCGCTCCATCGTCTCGCGGATGTAGCGCAGGTTGTCGATGGCGCGGTCGTGCAGGGGCCGGGGGGACGTCATGGGGAGAAGTATAGCGTCAGAGCGATGTTTTGACAAGTACTTTGCAGCGTAAAGTCACGGCCCCGGCGTCGTGGGCGCTCTCGGCCAGCGGAGCTTGAAGACTTCGAGCGAGCGCGCCAGGATGCCCAGGCCGCCGGCGTCGCCCGCGCGCCGCGGCACCGCCCGGTAGATCAGGACCACGAGGATCCACGTGATCCAGCTGCAACGCTCGCTCCACGACAGGCCTCGGAACATGAGCCACGGCTGGGTGTAGGCCGCCGTCCACGGCAGCCACTCGCCCTGGGCGAGCGCGAGCGGCCGGGCGACGACCTGGTTGGAGCGGTACCCGCGCACGCCCGAGAGCGCGAGATTCCACACGCACGTGACCTTCCCCCAGCCGTGGTTGTCGCTCGCGCCGACCACCAGCAGATCGCGCGCGGCGGCGAGCGCCAGTACCTGGCCGCGCCGGGCTGCGGGGAAGGCCAGCGCCTTGGGGGCGCAGTTCACGATCTCGAAGCCGTCCAACCCTGCGGCGACGAATTCGTCCAGGTCGTCCCAGTGAGCGAGCCAGTATTCGGGGAGGGACGCGATGCTGAGGGCGCCGTGGCGGTGCAGCTCGCCGAACAGCCCGAGCAGCGAGCGCGTGTCCCGGCCGAAGCGTCCGCGGTCGACGGGCAGCGTGTCGGCGAGGGCCACGATGTGCTGGCCGGCGACGCTCCACTCGACCCCGGGAAGCAGGGGGATGGGCTGCTGGACGCGCTGGTCGAAGAGGAGGTTGTGCTCCGTCACGTACGACGCCTCGAACCCCTGGGCGGCGTGCCAGCGCGCGAGGTCGAGCGCGGTCCAGCCCCGGCGGCCGTCGTGTGACGCGCTCGTGTGCGCGTGGTAGTCGATCACCGTCAGCGCCGAATCGCTGGTGACGAGCCGGGGCACGGACCGGGGCAGCGTGACGGTGGCGCCACCCAGCGCGAGCAGCGCGACCGGGCCGAGCAGGGCGCGCACGGCGCGCCGCCGCGGTGGCGCCGGGCGCAGGGCGCCCCAGGCGGCGAGCGCAACCGCCCAGACGGCGAGCAGCGCTCGGGCGCGATCCAAGCTCAGGAACGTCAGGGCGTCCAGTACGTCGGATAGGGGCGCGGCCGCCACGTACCCGAGCGGCCGCGCGAGGTCCGCGTCGGCCGGCGGCGCGCCGGTCGCCGCATCGACGAGCGCCGGCAGCGGATCGATGGCGCTGACGACCACGAGCGCGAGCAGGACGAACGCGATCGGGTGGCGGCGAAACAGGTTCATCCGTACAATCTTGGGCATGACGCCGATCAGCGCCACGGCGCTGCGCGTGTCGCTCGCGAGCCTCGCGCTCGCGGGGCTCGCGTGCCGCAAGGCTCCCCGCTCGAGCGCGGCGCGGACGCCCCCGCTCGTCACGGCCTACGTCACGCCGCCCGCCGCCGAGCGCGTCATGGGTCGGATGCTGGACGCGGCGGCGCGGCACGACTGGAGGCTTTCGGTCCGGACCGACAGCGCCGCGCTCGCCGAAGCCGACGTCGCCATCATCGACAGCGCCGGCCGGCTCGTCGCCCGGCTGCGGGCGGGGTCCCCCGTCGCGGCGGAGGCGCGCGCCTTGGCGGAGGCGGTCCTTCCCCCCGGCGCGCTACCGCGATGAGCTGGCTCCTGGCGTACTGGTGGATCCCGCCGCTCGTCACGGTCGCGGGCATGATCCCCCCTGTTCTTGTACCTCGAAAGGCGGCGCCGTGAGGCCTACAGAGAGTTCTGCCTGATGCGCGGCTTCACCTTCGAGCGCTCGCGTCACTCCTCGCCGCAGCCGTACGCCGCCGTCCCGCTGTTGGTGGCGCCCGCGCGGCTCCCCAAGCCGGACGATCTCGACGCGCTGTTGGCGGAAGGGGACGGCGTCCGGCGGTTGTTCCTCGAGCGATGAGGTGAACGATGCGCGCGCCAGCCTTCGCCGACCTCCCGCAGCTCGTGCTTGGCCCCCTCGTTGGGCGACCCGACGCCGACTGGCACCGGGCCCCGCCGGGCAAGTGGTCGCCGCTGCAGATCGTGCAGCATCTCGCGATCGGGATCGATGGCAGCGCCCGTACGTTCGACTCGCGGCGCGCGCACGCGCCCATGCGGCGCCGGCCCCGGACTGCGTGGCAATGGCTCGGCTACATGGTCATCCTCCGCGTGGGCTGGTATCCGACGGGCTTCCAGTCTCCCGCCGCCGTCCGTCCCGCGGAGCGGCCCGACCGCGCGGCGGTCGAACGCCAGTTCCGGGAAGGGCTCGCGCGGTTCGCCGCGCTGGAGCGCGAGCTGTTGCCCGCGCGGGCGCGGGACCTGTTCGTGAAGCACCCCAGGCTCGGCGATCTGACGCTGCCCGAGTGGGTGCGCTTCCACGCGGCGCACTGCGCGCATCACGCCAAGCAGATCCGGGCGCGGCTCGCGGGATGAGACGGAGAACGAAGGACAAGCTCACCGTACGGGTCCCCAATCCCGCCGCGCCCGTGAAGCAGCGGCTCAAGACACCCGCGCACAAGGTTCATCGATCGGCGAAGCAGTACCGTCGGCGGGGCAAGCACCGTCGGCCCTTGGAGGAAGGAGAGTAGGATGCCTGCGTACGACTACCTCATCGTCGGGGGCGGCATGACCGCCGACGCGGCCGCGCAGGCGATCCACGAAGTCGACGCGCACGGCCGGATTGGCCTGCTCTGCGCCGAGCCCCACCCGCCGTACAATCGGCCGCCGCTCTCCAAGGCCCTCTGGAAGGGCGAGCCGGAAGCGAGCATCTGGCGCAAGACCGAGTCGACCGCGGCCACGCTCCAGCTTGGTCGGCGGGTCGTCGGGGTCGATCCCGGCGCCAAGACGGTTACCGACGACCGCGGCACGATCCACGGCTACAAGAGGCTCCTGCTCGCGACGGGTGGGACGCCGCGGCGGTTGCCGCTCAAGTCGGAGCAGGTGATCTACTTCCGGACCTACGAGGACTACCGGCGCCTGCGGGGGCTCGCCGAGGCGCCGGTGCGGTTCGCCGTCATCGGTGGCGGGTTCATCGGCACGGAGATCGCCGCCGCGCTGCGCCTGCAGGGCCGCGACGTGACCATGCTCGTCCCGGAGGACGGATTGGGCGCGCGGGTGTTCCCCGCCGACCTGGCACGCTTCCTCGTGGACTACTACCGACAGAAGGGAGTGGAGCTGCGGATGGGCGAGGGGATGACGGGCCTCGAGGCGAGGGCCGGCGAGGCCGTCGTGCGCACGACCAAGAACTCGCAATTTACGACCGATGTAATCGTCGCCGGCCTGGGCATTCAGCCGAACGTGGAGCTGGCGGAGCAGGCGGGGCTGCGGGTCGACAACGGTATCGTGGTCGACGAGCTGTGCCGCACCAACCAGACGGACATCTACGCCGCGGGTGACGTCGCGAACTTCCACAACCCGGCGCTCGGCTCGCGCCTGCGCGTGGAGCATGAGGACAACGCGAACACGATGGGCCGCGCGGCGGGCCGGGCCATG